>Ga0181400_1000097_pt1 | contig 32626 bp, 51 predicted proteins | sample 23SPOviralmetaG_FD_130129 | JGI IMG/M metagenome (GOLD analysis project Ga0181400, IMG submission 130129) | Marine viral communities from the oligotrophic San Pedro Time Series (SPOT) site, San Pedro Channel, CA, USA - 23 SPOT_SRF_2011-06-22 | ecosystem: Environmental > Aquatic > Marine > Strait...
ATGCCAAGCATTGATGCCAGGAATATCTCTTGCACCTGGAATCAAACGCAGTGTAATTTTTTCGCCAAGATGCTTTTCAAGTTCTTTTTTTACAATGTCTGCCCATACTGTTGTGCCTTGACCAGGCTTTTGTGGAACAACCATTGTTACTTCTGCCATTGCTGAAGTAAACATAAACAAGGATGCTACGATCCCTAGTACTAGATTTTTCATTTTTATCTCCTATACAAAATCTATTCTTGCTTTATTAAAAAATATTCCCCATATTGCAGCACTAACTGCTAGTGTGAGGAATATAAGTGGAAGTGGTTCAAGTAGCAAGTTTCTCCAACCATAACCAAATGTGTCAAACTGAACCCAACTGGATTCTAGTCTAGCACTTAAAATATAACCGATTAGAAAACTAACACGGCTAAACTTAGTAAACTTTAGTACCATGCCTGCACAGCAACATATTGCCAGCATAGCATAATCATTAAACATACCTGTGTACTGTGTGCTTGCCCAAATCAAACTAGCAAGTATGGGCCAAAAGTAATAACGGAAAGGAATGTTTGTAATATAAACTGCGTACTTAATAAATCCATAACTGATAGGCAGAATTATTAATAAACTCCAAAGGTAACTGCTGAGTAGTACTTCAAAAAATTTTTCATCTTCTAGTACGCTTGGTGTGCCTAACTCAAGACCAACATACATTAACAGTCCCATCACAATTACTTCAAACGGTGCGCCGGGTATCCCAAACAACACTGTGGGGACATAACTGGTTGCTTTTTGGGCATTGTTAGCGCCTTCACACCCAATAACACCACGCACATGCCCTTGTCCAACATTTTCACCATCACGTTTACCTAGTGCAACTGTTTGGCTGTATGCAAACCAATCTGCAATAGCGCCACCAATACCCGGAATCAATCCAATGAACCCTCCTATAAAGCCTCCACGCAATCCATCCCATCTATAACGCCAAGTGTCTTTTATGCCTTGTATTAGCTGTGCTACAATAACACCATTTGTTAGTTTGATCTTTTCTGCTTTCATCCAGTAAGCACTTAATAGTTCTGGAAACGCTAATACCCCTGCCATAATAGGAATAATCTGCACACCATCACCTAGGTATTCCCAACCCATTGTCCAGCGTGGACTTGCAGTGTTTGGATCCATACCGATATGTCCTACAGCAACGCCTAGTATCAATGCAAGTGCACCACGGAACCAATACTTACTGCTAACAAATATAACACAGGTCATAGCAAATATTAAGAAACTAAACATTTCTACAGTACCAAAATATAACACAATATTAGTATACCAAGGCAAGAACAAGAACACCAACAGTCCCCAGATTAAACCATTTACCCAGCTGGTGCTTATAGCAGCACTTAAAGCTCTGGCGGCTTCTCCTCTTCTGCTCATAGGAAATCCATCAACCATTGTTGCTGCAGCACCGCCTGCTCCGGGTATATTCATCACAATTCCACAGAAGCTGTCACCAATGCTACTGGTGACAACAACTGCAGTAGTAAACACCACTAACATGTACGGGTCTTCAAAGTAACCTACAAAACTGTAGATTGCAATCAATCCAGTAGTAGCACCTGCTACTGGTATCAGTCCTATAAAGAAGCCATAAAAGACTCCGAGTAGCAGTACAATGACGTATGTTTCAATCATGGTTTATAGGTTGCTAAAAATATATCACTATGAACTTCGTGCTGAGTCCACTTAAGCTTATGTTTTTGCCCAAAATCTAATATTAAATAATTCTGTTCCTCAATACGTTTCATCATTGTCTCTTCATCTATGTACCAATCATAGTTTGGGTATGAGATGTTAAAACCACCTGCTTGTTTCCACCATAGAAAGCTTGCTAAATCTGGTCTGTAAATTAATTGGACCCATGCATCTGAATACCTTTGTGTAATTTCTTCAAAATGATAGGGCCACTCATGACTCATTAGCAGTTTACAGCCTGCTGAGGTGCTCCAATCACCGAAAGGTCTGTTTAAATTTGCCTGATCTAAGCTACAATCAAATTCCATTCCTGTTCCAAAATAAGCATCAATGTGACCACTATACTCACCATGCAAGTATTTACGATTTGGAGTTCGATCTGTTTTGTTATAACTAGGATTTTGTTTAATTTCTTGAGCAATGCCACTCCAACGAGATCCTGGCACGCCTGTAAAAAATATCATATCTGGTAACATAATTTAGCCCATAAAAAAATCCATGCCCTGAAGAGCACGGATTTGAAAAGTTTAACGAACTTCTAAAAGAGCGTTGTTAAACTATATATTAATCGAAAGGTTTTGACCAAACGAAGTAAAGTCTACCATTATTATCACTTTTTATATCGAGAATGTCAACCCCAAAATAATCAGCACAATTCACTATAAAGTTTGTTGACCACGGATAAAATGAAATCCATTTAGATTCTGGGGGATCGTGAGGTAATCCTGGATTTACTCTGAAAAATAACTTACCATTTTTTGCCGTAAGAGATACAGCTTTTTCTAATTCAGAAAAAACTTTATCTGTAGAACCAAAATTAATACTTCCAAAAGCTATAATAGCATCATACTTTTCATCAGTGACATAGTTTAAAATAGAAGTTGAAATATCTGCACACTTATTATAAGGATCTACTCCAGTAAGATTATGAATCTTACTTTTAAATTCATTGTAGCCACAACCTACATCTAACACAGCACGTGGATTTAAGTTATTTACTTCATTTATAATCGATAATCCAGAATATTTAAAGGACTTTGTTTTTGGTTGCCAAATTTCACTAAAATATTTGTGTAAAACTTCTTCATCAATTCTATCAACTAGTTCTCCTACGTTAGTAAATTTAACATTATCAATACTAATATTAAATATACCTTGAATTGCTTGTCGTAGTTTTTCATCGTTTCTCAAAAGTTGTGGAGATGTATGAAACATCTCTTCTAACTTAAAAAGTATTTTATTGTTCATTTTCTATATCATGCACGTAAAGCTGAAGTAAAGCATAATGAAGAACTTTCATTATATCTTTACGAGCATCATCTTGTGTACCTTTTTTACCATATCTTTGTGCGTATTTTAATACATTACCAATACAAAATCCTGTTCCATGTCCTCCATCCATAATAAATTCTGTAGCTTGAAACTTATCACGAGAATAGTGTTGACTATAGGTAGCATCAATATACTTTTTGAACTCTTTGATCAAAGCATCTTCATTATACTTATAGTTCGGCATTCTAGCTCCTTCAAGAGTGATAGTAATATCATCTATACTAAGTGTTGGGCTCTTAATTTTAGTGCGTTCGTCACTACCAAAATTACGTTTGTACACGGTTTTACCCTTATCAGGAGACTCAAATATTTTGTTATGTTGTTTTTCTTCACGCATTCGGCGTTTCATATATTCTTCATGTTTTTCGTGCATCATATACTACCTATTTAGAGTGGGGAGGCATTCTAGTTTCTACAAACCAGACGTGTTGCCTTAAACCAGGATGGTATCTACGAATACGTAATTTTTTACCGTCCCTAAGTTGGCTTAAGGTTTTTGCGTATATAAAATGATATGAGGCACTATTACGGCTCTCGCCTTCTGGCACCATATGCACTTTATTTAGTTTATTTTTCTTTTTTGAGGCCATTACTTTATCTTTTGTTTGATTGCGTTTAATAACTTAAAAAGATTTTCTTTTTTATTGAGGTTAACTCCATCAACATCAATCTCTAGAATATCTTCTAATTCACGAAGCATAACCTTTACAGTCTGAGACTTATCTTCGTCTTCTATAATAGGTTTTTCGTAAATTTTAAGTTGAACTAACTTACTTATAACACTTCTATAACCTTTTGAGAAGTGCGATGCTAATTCATGCACGTCTTTTAGGTCTTCCTCATTATATAATTTAATTAATTCTGCTTCTTGTTCGTCATTCCAAGCTTTTACACTCATTTTTGCTCCAATTCTAGCTCAAGCTGTGTATTCCATATATATCTTTGAGCTACCGCATCACTTGCGTCTTCTAATAAGGGGACAAGAGAACTCACTTCATCTGCAGGAATTGAGAATCCTGATTTTGTAGGATACCACTGTCCTGTGTCTCCATCCATTGAGTATTCTCTAATATGTAGATAGAGTTTGTCTCTAAATTCGTTTATTGTTACTTTTACAGCGTTTCCATTAGGTTTGTGAAAAGCTGTGCCAAAATCAATATTCATAAAATTACCGTTTGTTCCGTGTTAATGAAGTCTTTTAACCAAGGGGAAACAGGATATGCTTTAAATATCTGTACTAATGAATATCTAGTTTTTGTTTCTGATTGATTTATCATCCCATGTCCTACTAAATCAGGATCAAATAATACTGTTTCACCTTTTTTAAGGCTAAATTGTTCAATAGAACCTTCGTGGTTAAACTGATATATAAAGTCATCACTTTCAGTTAATGCTGTAACTGCTCTAAGTCTAAAATCTTCGTTGGTTTTTGCATTAATATTATTATCATCTGTATGAATGGGGATAGTCTGTCCTGGTTCTTGTTTATGAATTCTTATCCTAGTTGTCTCAAACTCAAAGTAAGTTATTAAAGAACTACATAATTTATAGTATTTTGTAAACCTAAAGTCATTAGGATTTTCAATAGGTTTATTTCTATAAAAACTATGAATACCACCATCATTACTTTTAATTGATACTGCATCTACGTTACCTGCTAAATCCTGATCATCATGACCTTTAAAATTTAACTGTTTTAACCACGAAGTATCACACTCAATTTTAGTCTTGGCTATTATAAGCACTTATATAATCCTTTAATCTAGCACCTTCTGCAGGTTGGTCTAGATAGTCTTTACCTAAAATCCATATATTAGGATTTTTATAATTAATCTGCTCAAGCCAAGAATCATAACAAGATTTAACACCTGACAACCCTCTTAAATATTGAGCACCTACTGTATGAAAAGCATTACTCCACCATATAACTGAATTATCATTAGGTGTAATTGTGGATGTAATTTTTTCAGGATTAGAACATATGTCACAATGGATAAATTTATGAGGTAACTGCTTGTACCTATCCCAATGTTCTTTAATAGCTTTCTCAGAACCCCACCACTCTAACTCTCTTTCCCATAATTCTTTTCTAGATAAGTGCTGGGTTTCATTTCCGCCTGTTTCGTTTATTCGATATTTCTTTTGAGCGTAGTCAAGAAACTTAGGATAATCTTCTCCATCCCATTCTGTGACTAGCATTTTTTTAAATGCTAAAGCAGATTTACTATAATCATAATAGATAACTTCACAATTGTCCGTAAAATTGTAGTGATTTAGAATCATATTAGGTTTAAAACTTGCAGCAACAGCGTATAATTTCTCTATTGGCTTTTCTATATTTACGTATTTTAAATCAGAGTAATTTTCTGTATTCCAAAAGAAAACACAGTCTTGTGCATAGTCTACTATATTAGTAATCCAAGATAACTGATGTTCTAACTCAGCAGCACTGGTTGTTGGGTATAAATATTGTTTGTGTTCTCTGATTTTAGGATGAAAATTATATACAGTTAGATCATTAGCTAAACTAGTATTAATAAAATTCCACCCATCTACTAAAGGTGTACATATCGTAAGTTCTTCTGTTGGTTTCAAAGACAAAGGAGTATAGTCGTCGTGTATGTCTTTAATATGCCTTTCAGCCTTGATTACAAACTCTTCTCCTGAACTTTTATCACCAAACACGGGTTTATCAAATTTTTTATAATACTTAAGATTTACTAACATACATTGTTTATGTAATCCATAATATCCTTCTTTGCCTTTTGGATTATTCATGTTCTTTTTATTCTTATCCATTATGTGACCAGTAATAAAAAAATCTTGTTTATCTACCCATTTCTCAATAAAAGTAAAGAAATCTGCATCTTTAATGATATGTCCTACACTTTGAACTATACAATAATCTACGTCATAGTTTAAAGCTTCGTCTAAAACTTCATTAATATTTTCTTTAACAATGATTGGTCCAAAATATTTGAATCTAGTAAAGAATTCAGTTATTTCTTTATTTTTTTGCGCTTGGGTTAGGTTATGAGACATTCTCGTATCATCATAGATGCCTACCACATAATTTTTATTTTTACCCATTAATCTTTTCATAACTTCTCACAACTAATTCTTCAAATTGTTTTGTTTTAACACCATGAATAATCATATGATATCTGTCTTCATTACTTTTATTAATGTAAGCATGGGTATTGCCAACATCTAGTAACATAGCAGACCCAGGTTTAAAAGGTACATACCCCTCATGACCGTCCATCTTCATTAAACAACCTTTTGGGTGGTTTAAAGCTATATTTATTGGTGATAGCTTATGCTCATCTGTATCTTTATGAGGAGTAATAAAACCTCCTGGTTCTAATAACATAAATCTTAATCTGTAATACGTTTTATAAGGAAAAACCTCTTTAAAAAACTTAGTAGTAATAGGACACATATCAGCAATTTCTGTCCATTTATAAGGAGTTTCTTTATTAGATGTATAACCATACTGTTCATAATGGTTAGTTTTATCAGAATCAATTCCGTGAATACATAAGCTACGCCAACCTTTATGTCTATAACTACCGGCACCGTCTTGATCTCTATGTTTTACGAATAGATGTTTTATAGCTTTTGCTTCTTCATACATTTCGTCATAAGGAAAATCTATATCAAGCTCAAGCCATGCTAATTTACTATCATTAACTATCCAACTAAACGTTTTCATATAGATCTAATAACTCCTCATCAAAAGCGAAACTAGTTCCACAACCGCAAGAGGCTTTTGCTCCTGGATTGACTACTTTTAACATTTTATTCATACCTGAATCTTCTAAATCAATACTTGATCCATATAAAAACTTAAGACTTTCTGGATCAATTATAGCTACAGGATCAGTGCAGAAAGTAATATCATCATCTTCTCTGACGTCTACTGCTTCAAAGAGATAATTAAATCCTGAACACCCACCCCCTGCTACTGCAAACCTAAAGAATTGATTAGGTTCTAAGTTTTGTAGAATAAATATTTTTGCTTTGGCAGTTAGCGATGGTAGTTTTCCGTCGAATTCAGAATCAATAATAGGTGCGTTACCGTGAAAATCTGCTAAAACTTTTTCTTCTAAGCTTGGTTTATGTCTTTCAAGTACGTTTTGTGCAAGCCTAGCTACTTCGTCTTTATCTAAACTAGCTTCTAATTCTTCAAACCACTTATCTAAATCGTCGGGGCTTGTTATCTGTTGCGACATTTGTTAGTACCTCCACATATTGTTTTGCTACATTCTCCCAAGTATTTGGCATATCAAGATTTTTGACTTGTTCAAATTTATCTTTCTTATCGTGAGAATGATACATCCATTGTAACGCTTTTTCTAAGTGTTGTCCATTAGGTTCGTTAATAATGGTGTGAGAACTCATCATAGTAAATGCGTCTCCTGGTTTTTGAGCGAATATTTCCGATGAAGATATGTCGATAGCCTTTTGATTTGTTTGAATTCTAATACCAATTTCTTCTGGAATAAAATCTTGATGAGGACCTACGTCAGGTAAGATAGGCACACAACCACAAGCTACTGCTTCTTGAATATGCATCCCAAAACCCTCTGCTCTGTATGGGTGTACTACAACTTTTGATGCTTTAAAAATATCAGCCATAGTTTCGTCAGATACGTTATCGTCAATATATATTACAGGAGCACACTGAGTTTTATACTGCATTTTAACAACCTCATTAAGAACACCGTTTTGCCCATAGATTGCTGGGTTATCTTTAATAATTAAACGAGCATTATCATAAGACTTAAAGCACTTATGCCACGCATTGATAAGCAAGTCTAAACCTTTTCTCCACTGAGAATTACCGACATACACAAAGTTAAATTTATCTTTATCTATACCGTAGGGTAAATTTTTTGGCTCCTTTTTATTAAACAGTTGTTCGTTATAACCGTTAGGTACTACCGTAATAGAATGTGGGTTTAATCCCCCTCTCACAGCTATGTCTTTAATATAATTAGAGGGTACAATCACATGATCTGCAAAATTCTCCCATTTATACTGCCACTCAGACAGTAATTTAGGGTATTCCAAAGGTTGAATATAAACTACTTTAGTTCGTTCATTAGTCGGCCATTGCCATACGGGCGGGTACGAGTGTCTAATTTGTATATCTGGATAACTATTAGCATCTATTTCTTTTGCACTAATATCTTTTAGTTTTTTAACAACTCCTTTATCTAATCCAGCATTTGGATTATAATCATCTAAAGGTGTTATATATAAATTTATATTATCACTTTCATTAAGGATAAGAGCGATATTTCTATTTATGATAGTTAAAGAATGATTATCATAAAATTTTCCAACAAATTCAATATTCATTAGTAAGCTCTCCCTAAATGTTGAGAAATATAACTTTCAATCTGCTCTGAGGGTACTGCAAATAAGGTTGGCCACTGTGAACCACCTAGTCCCGATGTTTTAAAGTTTTCTAATTCGTGATAATTATCCCAAGTTACTTGAGTCCAAATTTGATAAAAAGGATCTTGTTCAACTAAATCTGAATGTCCGATATTATTAATTTTTTCGTGTAACTCTTTATCAGGACGACATAAACTCCAATGAAGCGCAACTAGAGGACTTAATAATCTATTATTCCCTGCGGCCGAAGTGTTTGTCCAACGAGCGTAAGTAAAAGTACTTTCTTTAGAGGTAACAAATCCTTGGTTTTCTCCAAAGAACGGAGAATCATCAGTGTTTGCAATCACGAGTGTTTGTGAATTACCTTCTACATCCTTGACAACTTTATAAGGGGTAGCCCAAGTCATACAGAGATCTACTTTGTTGTAATATTTTTCTACAAGAGGACAAAAATCAAGAAAGAAATCTTTAGCATTTACAAGCATTTCGTCAGCATCAAAAGAAAAAATCCAATCATGAGAACACTGTTCTTTTAAAAAGTTACGTTCATAGTTGTCGTTTTCTATAGCAACTTTTGATTGATGAAAGTCTTCTTCAATAATTGAGATTTTACCATCGCCGTCAATCTGTGAAAGTTCACTCCAAAGAGTGTCTTCATCAATAGAAAATTCATTACCACTCCAGGTTATACGATCTTTATCGATTCCAAGTACTATTTCATCTACATAGTTATAATATTTTTTGATAGATTTTGCTAAAAATCTATTAGCATCATAACTAATAAGACCAATTACGCTTTTCTTTTTAGCCATTATTCACCTTTGTATTACTTGTAGGTTTAGTTGTTGCCTTTACAGGTGTCTTAACGGGAGCAGCAACAGCTTTTTTAGTAAAACCTAAAACTCTAATTCCGCTGTAGTACTTTGTAGCGTCTGCGTTAGATCCTGATACTCTAATCTCTGAGAATTGAGAGTTAATTTTATTCTCATGCTTTTTAAGAGCTTCATTAAGCTGTTCAGCGTGATCATTATTAGATTGTTGACTAAAAACAACCGTACTACTTTGTGTTAAAGCAGGCAAAACATGTTCAAAAAAGTCATCATATGAATCACTGTTCACAGGACTAATATCAAAAAAACAAACACTAAAATTATTTTTAGGCAACTCGGCTGTTTTAAAATCTGATTGTATAATAGAGATGTCATCTCCATTTACTACATCTGGTTGTAGTCGATATGTATTAATATTAGCTTCTAACTGGGATTTCATATTATCCCAAATAAATCCTTCTGGAGCCCATTTGTCTGCTTCTCTATCATCATATAAAAAGTTATCTACGCCTACAACTTTTACATCATTGCCTCGTGCAGCTGCGATCAGAGTAGAACCTTTATATGCTCCTATTTCTAAATAGTTGCATTTTTCAGCAGCACAAAGATTATTAATCAAACACCTTAACCTAGTTGAACTAAGTCCATGGAGTTCGCGTTCGCGTTCTGAGAGTTTAGATCTCTCATTATCTGCCATTTCTAGTGAGGCTTTTACCCACTCGTGATTTAGTTTACCCATTAAAAATTCTCCTTAAAATATGTGTGTCTATTAGATAGAACGGAATACAAATAACAAAAAGTAAAAGATATGTTACTACCAAAGGGATTAGCCACAGAATAGTAATAATGATACCGAACCAAGCTAATAATGTAGTAAAAAATCCAGCTTTTTGTTGTGTGTTATGTAACGCTGATCTAAGTTCTTCTTTTGATATATATACTTTATCCACTTTAAATCTCCTTGTCCAGCGTTTTGTAAAATTTAGAGTTTGCCCATTTCGTCTGGAGCCGAGCGAGGTTTCTCGTTTCCATATCTGCTTTACTTTGATCTTTTATTCGTTTGTTATCCCGTGATTCATGGTGATATAGTCGTACCGGTATCTGATAGATGTTGAAACCAGCTTGTCTTCCTGCGAGGCAGTAATCCACGTCTCTGTTGTAAGTCCATTCAAAGGAGGGGTCAAAGTTTCCCACGGAATTGATAAATTCCCGTCTAATGTAGCAACCTCCAAAAGTTGTCCAGGCAACTTTGCGCGTGGAATTATATTGTCCTGTATCAAGTTCCAATTCTGACTTAAACGTTGACCTGTTTTCAAGTACCAAGCCACTTCCGAAGTGATCTGGTCTTTCATCTGTGAATTTTCCTCCTGCACACTGAATGTAATGTTTGCCACTTTCGTTTCTTGCTGGGTACAATAACAAACAACCAAACATTCCTGCTTCTGGATATTGCTCAACATATTCAAGCACCTCCTTAAACCACCCGTCATGATGAGGGCTCATGTCGGCGTGTAGAATAAATATGTCATCTTTAGGGTACTGATTCCATATTTTTTGGAACATCAAATCTGAACCAATTCCAGCAAGATCTTTTTCATAGTGAATGTCTAGCTCCCAAAATTGTTGTTGGTGTTCTTTAATTTCATTATCAAATACATACGGTGTAATAATCTTAACTGTCATTATCTTTTATTTCTATATCTTTTATTCTTTTTTCTATCCACTGTTTAACAATGATAATATCGTCATTTGGGTGCGCATATAATGCCTTTATATCTTCTAATTCTTTTTTAAAAGTCACTAATATCGCCCAATCACTACTACTAAGCATTAAATTAACTTATCTGTCCATGTTTTAGGGGTGTCATCCATTGTAAATTCTAATGGAAGGTGATATTCAAATTCTTTTGGCTCTCTGCCTTTTATCCAGGCAACCATTTCTTCTAAAGTTTTGTCTACACTAATACTTGCGTTATAATTAAACTCACGCCTAACTTTATCTGAAGAACAGTAAGCGTTTTTAACCTCTCTAGGCCTGTCAGGAAAATGATTAAAAGACGGGTAAATAGAACAATGATGCCCTACTTTATAAGCTAGCTGTTTAATTGATATTTCATTCTCATCAGGGCCAATATTGTACGCTTGACCTATGATATCTTCCCTATCTGAGTTCATAATTTTATATACAGATTCAATACAATCACGAACATTTGAAAACGAACGTTTCTGCTCTCCATCACCGTAAATAACAATTGGTTTACCTTGAATACAACGATTAATCATGATACCTACTACATTTCTAAAAGGATCATAATATCTTTGTCCTACGCCTATGACATTGTGAGGCACTACTGTAACAAAATTCAACCCATGTATCTCATTTAACATTTCAAGGTGTTCTTCCGCCTGCGCCTTAGCTAATCCGTAAGGGTCAACAGGCTTACGAGGCATGTCTTCTGTAAAAGGAGGTTGTTGATCACCGTATCTTGCCATAGAAGAACAATTTATTAGCAATCTTACTTTATTAGCTAAACAGGCAGAGGCTACCGAAACTGTTCCAGAGACGATAGAGTTTACCGTACATGCAGGAGAAAAAACACTTAATCCTTCGTAAGGTAGAGCAGCTGTATGAAATACTGTATCCACTCCCTCACATAGTTCTGTTAGTAGCGCTGTGTCTTGAATATCTCCACGAATATAAGTAGCTTTTTCAGGTACGTTTCCCTCTACCCCACCAATCATATTATCTATACCAATAACCTCATAACCACCTTTGGTTATTAAGTATCTAGCGTAGGTACTTCCTAGTAATCCAGAAATACCTGTAATTAATACTTTTGTAGTTTTCACCACACAAACTCCCTTTTATAATTTTCTACTAATTTAACAATTTCTTCATCAAATACTTTTTCAGGTCTCCATTGTAATAATCTCAACGGTTCACAGGATATTGCATATCTTATATCTTGTCCTGGCCTATCAAACGATAAATCTAAAAACTCTTCAATGTTTGGGACGTTTCTGTTTATTCTACCAACAAAATAACTATTAATTATCTTAGTTACTGTTTCTAAATTTGTTTGTTCATATTCTGACGATATATTATATATACGGTTTCGTTCAGCTTTTTCGTATAGAGTAATAATAGCACTTGCGGTATCTTCTGAATGCGTCCAAGTTCTTATGGGTTTTCCAGCATTATGAAGTTTAATTTTTTTACCTCTAGATAGTCTTTTAACTGCTAAAGGAATTAATTTTTCTGGATATTGAAAATAACCATAATTGTTAGAAGGACGAGCAATTATGTATTCTATACCATAAGTACGAGCATATGACTGAATTAAAAGATCTGCAGCAGCTTTAGTTGCTGAATAAGGATTTGACGGTTTTAGCTCTGAACTTTCATCAAAAACTCCTTCTTGTAGATCTCCATAAACCTCGTCTGTTGAGATTTGAAAAAATAACGGTTTATCTGATCGTAAGATGATTCTACTATTAATAATATCTAATAAGTTTCTAACTCCATCAATATTTGATTTTATGAATCTATCACAAGATTGATTGCCGATATCTACATCAGACTCAGCAGCAAAATTAAAAATTACATCACACTCAGGCAACCACTCTACTTGTCTAATGTCTGTATTTTCAAAGTTAAAATTTTCGTGTTTCTGCTTAGTTAGCTTATTGTTTGATACGTGAGTAAATTTATCTATACCATATACTTTCCAACCTTTTTTTAAAAGCTGCATAGTAAAGGTTGTTCCGATAAAACCTGAAAATCCAGTTACAACAGCTGTTTTAATCATTTAAGCCTTCTGTTACTGGAAAACATATAATTCTATCATAGATTTGTTTAGATACTGGTAATCCTCTAAGTGGGTGATAGTATTTTTTACACCCTTCGTCTTCTGAAAAATCTGTAACAGCACTAGGTTTATTAAATATAAAAGGCACACAAACAGGTAAAAACTTATCATCATCAGAAAAGTTTGCGTGAACCACGCCTTCATAATTTTTATTAAGATCAAAAAGTTTATTATAGTAATTATCTAGTAGTTTTTCTTGTAGCTCATTTATATCAAAAGAATCCCAATACTGTAAAATAGCTGCTGCAGCTATTTCACTCATTTTAAAATTGCTGCCTCTTTCATTAAACTGCCCGTCTACTAAACCAAAATTACACGCTACTCTTACAGCTTCTTCCATGTGTCTATCAACTATAGCTAAACCACCTTCGCCAAATCCAATATGTTTTGTGTGGTGTAACGAAACATAAGAAGCATGTCCTAAATTACAAGTATTAATACCGTTTATAAATGTGTAAGGGGTGGCTGCATTATCAAAAATTATAATTTTCTTGTGTTCTTGAGCGTACATCAAAACTTTATCTAAGTCTTGTACATGTCCGAAACAATTAGTTACAATATAAATCTGTCCATAGTTATGTGCATACTCGTCATATAGATTCATGTTACAATTTGCATCTATATCTGTTATGATTGGACCTGTTGCAGGTCCTTGAGAGTTTGAGGGAAAAGTAAAATCTTGAGTACATACCCGCATATTAGAGTTATTTCTACGCATCATTGCGTATAAAATGGCATGTAAAGCTGTAGTACCTGATGATGTAGCAATAATAGCTTTATCATCTGATATTTTTAACATCTCACGAGCACGTGCTTCCAACACACTAGTCGCATGCCCTCCGTTAGAAAACTGATTGGTTTCTTGTGCGGGCATTAGATAATTTTCAAAAGTAGTAGTATCTAATTTTTTACGTAATATGTATTGAGTCATAAAAACTTTCCCAATTTACTACAGGTGTGAGACAGCCTTCTTGTAGGTGTGTTGAGTGACCTGGGATTGGGCATAAACAGCCTACTTGTTTAAAAGCTTTCCAAGTCCATGTATCGTCTGCAAAAGCTCCTGCCCGTAGTAGTTCGTACTTATACTGCAACCAAGTAGTTCCTTTTGCAGCAACTGTTAATGTTGCGCTAGGAATAGATCTAAGATGTCCATAAGGACCTAAATGTACCTCACATATTCTACTAGAATCTAAGGTATATCTGTCAGGATAGTCCTGCGTAGCATAAAAACCATTATAACCATTCTTAAATACAGCTTTCATAGCTGGAATCGCGTGCGAAAGATGTAGGTAATCATCTTCACAAATATATATAAGTTCATCTGGATTTGATTCTGCTACAGCTACTAAATGTTCCATCAGTTCTGGACAAGAATTAGCCATTACAGGATGGTAGTTAGGATAAGGGTCTTTAGCTCTTAGTTCTGGTAAAGGAGTAATAGGATGAATTCTAAATTGAGCCTTAGTATTATTTCTCATCCAGTCAAGAGTTTCTTTCGTGGTTCTGTCATCTATAATAATAATTAAATCACGATCATCAAGACTATGTTGAATAGAGAGGTAACACTTACGAATTATTTCTAACTTATGTTTACCATTCCAGCGAATACCATTACCTGTTACTTCATCTCCCAGAGAGCCTGCTTTTAAATTTGCTTCGCAACTTCTAAAGAATATAATCATCTTTTTTCGGGTTTCTCGGTAATTATTCCGTGTTTAAAAAACTGACGATCTTCCATATCTTCAAATAAATGTTCTCCAGAACTGAGCGTATTATCATTCCCAAGATTTGTTTTAGATGTAACAGTAACCGCATTTCCAAACCAGTTATCATCTCCTACATTACAATATCCTAAAACAGTTGCGTATGTAGTAAAAATATTATGACTCCCCATTCTAACATCGTGATGTACTGAAGCGTAACAATTTAAAAGGTTAAAATTACCAATATCTGCATTTGCATTAGTCATTGCAAAACAGTTTAGTACATTACCTATACCAAGCCTACTTGTTTGGGATAGATGCGCTTCATTAGCAATAATATTAGGAAAATGATTTACATTTTGATCATAATACTTAAAAAGGTGTTCTAAAAAAACTTTACGCCACTTACGATGTCCTGTACCAAGTATAAAGGCAGCTTCTTTAGGATACGTAAAATCATTTATACCTTCGTCATCTATTAAGACTGCTTTACCTTCTTTAAGAATTATGAAGCCCCCAAAGTCTTCGATTACTCTTCCTAAAACAAATTGCTCAAAACATTCTTGAGCATAACCTCCGTTACCTAAAATATAAGTTTTATACATTATAGAACTTTCTGATAAATATCTTCTGCAATTTCTTGGGTTATTTCTCTTGGGTTATTAACCAAAAGTCTTGTTTGTTTCATTGATTCCTCTGCTAGAAAAGGAATATCCTCACTGGTAATTCCATAGTAACTCATTTGAGTATTGATGTCAGCTAATTCTGCTAGTTCTTTTATGTTTTTACACATAACTTCTACAACATCACTTTTGTAGTAATTTATCTCTCCTGCATCATTAGGGAATAAGGCTAAAGCTAATGAAGAGTAATCGACTACTTCTTGATTATACGCTAGAACCCCAGGAAGAACCAAGGTATTTGTTAAACCGTGTGGTAGTTTAAAGTGCCCTCCTAAAGGGTACGCTAAAGCATGTACAGCAGCAACAGGAGAATTACCAAATGCTTGTCCAGCCAACATTGCTCCATACTGCACATTAGCACGAGCTTCGATATTATCAGGCTCAAGAATAGCTTTTTTAGTTGATTTACCTAACCAATGACAAGCTTCAAGCGCTAACATTTTCGAGTACGGATTATTATTAAGACTTTTGGAGGTGAAAGATTCGATAGCGTGAACCATTGCGTCAATAGCGCTATACGCTGTAAGCGAAGGACTACACGATACTGTGAGGAGAGGATCTAGTATTGCTGCATCAGGGATGATTTTATGTGATACAATTCCCATTTTAGTCGTTTCACCTGTAGTAATAATTGATACAGGTGTTACTTCTGATCCCGACCCCGCAGTTGTGGGTATTAAGATAAGAGGGAGTCTAGAACTATGGATGTTATTAACACCCCACATATCATCTAGGTCAGTTTCTTGTTTTAGTAAAACAGAAGCTACTTTTGCTACATCTAAAGAAGACCCTCCCCCAATACCGATTACGCCGTCAACTTGTTTATTAAGCCCGTACGCAACACAATTTAATACATTATCAGTAGTCGGGTCTTGAACTAAGTCACAAAATACGTTAGCAGTATCTGCCCATTTCTGTGCTTCTTTTATTACTTTGGTTTTTGAGAGGTTTGGACCTGTGACTATAAGTGGGTTCTTAATTCTAAGGTCTGAGAGAAGTGCGCCTAAGTGTTGTAATTTGCTTGTACCGATTACTAGACGTGGGGTAGTGTTAAAGGTATACATTTAACTCTCGTTAGCTGTTTTCGTAAACTCTTTTACGTAAATCTGATGAACTAAAACGATGTTCTCGTTTATTGAAGAATAATTGAATATCTCTTTTTCGGCAAATATCCTTGCCTGTAAACTCTTTATCTCTATACTCTTCACCTAAGATTCTAACATCAATTTGCAACATAGACAAGATGTCTTTTAAATCCTCCTCTGTTGCATATGGAATAATCTCGTCTACATACCCAACTGCGTTTAGTTGTACATATCTTTCTACAATTGTTTGAATGGGACGGTTTTTTTCTGGACGATCAACACTAGGGTCTGTTTGTAATCCGCAGATTAGATAATCACAGTGTTGTTTTGCTTCTCTAAGCATTGAGATATGACCTGCGTGTAACAAATCAAAGGTTGAACAAGTAAATCCTACTTTCATAATTTCCTCTAAAAAATGCCACTTTCTGTTGCTAGGCAGTGGCCGCCCCATGAGATTATGCCGCTAGGCGGTAATCCTCGATTGCGAAATTATCATTTGCAATTGTTTGTTTTCTTGCGGTCAAGGTCGCTTGCGCACCTGCTTCTCGGCATTGTTTTTACTACGTCTGTCGATCCTATTTCATCCCCTCTGAAACTGTAGTCGCCTACAAATTGGTGGAGATGCGGGGTACTGCCCCCCGGTCCAGTCCGTCTATTCTACTACTCCTCAAACGAAGCACTATTTTTTACCAGAAAGATACTTAGGAGCTCTTTCTTGGGAAAATACTTTTTTAATTAAACTAACAATCCACTTCATTAGTTGTCTCCTCAAAAGAAACAATTTTTGTTGATAGGTTAGGTTGTAATTGTTGACTTAGAATACCTGCCTTAGCTTTTGCTTTTGACCAAGATTCAAGTTTAGTAACTACTTGCACTCCGTCTTCATCGTGCATAAGAACTCCAACATCATCATTTTCTGAATTGTGTATTTCAATAATATACTGCAATGTAATACTTACCTAAATAGAGTTTCATCTATATCAAATTCCCTTGGGCTGTCATCAGCAGATTTCCAATTAAAAATTCGAAAATTATCAGCCTCTAAATCCCAAACCAGTTCCATACCTTCTGGATAGTTTTGTTCTGATCCCGCACCAATAACACGAGTTTCTAAAAACTGTTCTGGTAAATCTGCTAATTTAGCAAAAGTCATCTGTCTAAATTCACCATTCTTTTTCTTAAAAGTACCTTTGTATGCTTTCATTAATCTCTCCATTAGTTATGGTAAGATTATATTACATATAATGAGCACTATGCAAGACTGTTTTTACGTAAAGCGCCTGCAAACTGTTTACGGATTGTTTCCCACTGTTCTAATGTAAATCTATAGTGAAATTCATAGTTTTCTGAATATAGTTTAATTTTTGTAGGAAGTTTTTGGATAGTCCACTTTTTACTATTTATTGATCCTGTCCATTTTACGTCAGGTTGCATCAATAAAATAAAACAATGCAACTCAAACACTAAATTATGAACATGATTATCTGATATTCTGAGTGCGAGATGAACGTGTTGAGTTTCTGGATTGATTTGAATTTTTGTTAGGTCTTTGAACATGCTTCTTTTTTCTGCTATTTCTAATCATATTACGCTCTTCGCGTATAAATTTTTGCTCAAGCTGCAATCGTTTCTTTTCCCAACGTTTTTTACCTGCTTTCTCGGCCAAACGTTTCTTCTCACCTTTAGACCTAAAGAAAGCATTTTCACGCGCTTCTTTCATTACTCCTTCTGCTAGGAGCTTCTTTTTTAGAATACGTAAAGCTTTATTTACGTCATTATTTTTTACAAAAATTTTCATATTTACCGTAATAGTCTCTGACTGTTTCCTCATAGTTTGAGTACTCAAAATTAACTCCAAACGTGTTTAGTAACTTATCACAACTAAGTGTACCACGTGGTTTTCCTGTTGGTCCTAGTTTAAGTTGAGTCTCAAACTCTTTTGGATAGACCGTTTTTAGCGCGTTTTCTGTTCTTACAAAATTGTATGCTATATTATAGGTTCCAGGAATCCATTTGTCTACAATATTTTTTACTGTATTAACAAAGTCGTCGATATAAATACAAGCAGCAGCCTCTACTAGTACAGGTTTATTGATTGCAATCTGTCGCTCTATATTCATCCAGATTGAAAATTTACCATCTCCCATACCATATACATGTATGGGTCGCAAAATAATATCTTCTTTTCCGCAGAGAGTTTCTGCTTTTATTTTACTGAGACCATAAGGGTTCTCAGATCCTAAAGAGTACTGCTCGTCGATTACTTCTTCCCAAGTGCCATAAACCATGCTACTACTTATATGTAGACAAGGCGTATGAGGAAAACGCTGTTTAATTCTAGTTAATCCAGTTACAATAGAGTCATGAGTAAAGTCTGGAAAATGTTGAGATAAAATTGCTTCGCTTAACGCTCCGCAATTTATGATTAAATCATAGTTTTCTAAAGGAATATGTGATTGAAAAGAGTGGTTGTTAATAATTTTATTAAAACAACCTTTGATTAAAGAAAGTCTATATTTTAAATTTAAATTTCTATGTTTTTTCTCTATATCGTTTGTTTCTTGTAAGCCTTTTGATCCTCTATGAATATACTTATGTCCAACGTAATCTTGAGTAAATCCATCTAATATATCTATTTCATGTTCTTTTCCAAGAGCTGCTACTAAATTTGAACCTATAAAACCGAAACCACCAGTTATCAGTATTTTCATAGATTTTCCTTTATTTTAGTATTTTTCCATATATTTTTATTTTTAATGTTTTCAGGACTAGAAGAACACATTCCACATATATCTTCTGGTTTTCTATATGTATCAAACCAAATAGAACGTTCTTCTTCTGTAGCCTCTTTATTCAGCTCAATATAGTTATTTTTATAAGATAACCATTCTTTAGGATCGTCAAGCGTTTGTATAAAATCCGATAGAAAAGCGGCTTGTGGGCATTTAAATAATTTACCCTTGTATAATTGAGTACAATGATCCCATCTACATGCTTTATGCGCTTCTACTGGATCAGAATTATATGGTTGGAAATTTTCTGTGTAAAGCCTATTCCAGTTTTCAACCATATTCCTAAGTTCTATTTTTACTCCTTGTGTCTCGTAAACTTTAGCAAAAGATACTATTGATTTTTCTGTGTTTGATATACTTCCATTATCTAAAAAATCAAGTATTGCAGAAGTCAGCAAATCTTTATACCTTTTTTCAACTGAATGAACGCTGATTACTAAAATACAGTTAGTTTCTTTAAGAGTTTCAAGTAAGTATTTATGTTTTTTAAGTAATAATCCATTTGTAAACAGTCTTAAATCTGTGTTAGGAAATGCTTCTCTACAATGTTTTATAATTTTATCTAAATTTTTTATTAGGAGAGGTTCTCCTCCTAATATTTGTAGCCTTGTAGGGTTAACATACTGTTTCCAATACTTTACATCTTCAATTAAGTTCTCTTCTAGTAAATCAGTTCCTTTTATCTTAAGATTTGAGTATGAGTTACAGCTTTCACAACCTAAATTACATCTTAGACTAGTAATAATATTTAAAACATCTACGGTCTCAGGATAACGCATCAGCAATTTTTTCAAGTTCCTCATCCATTAAATAATGATGAGAAGGCAGGTGAATAGTAGAAGCACAGAACTCTACAGTTTTTGGACAATCATCTTTTTCAGGATTAAGCCACGGTAGCAAATGAAGAGGTTCTTTAAAGAATGTTCGTGCAAGACACTTTACAGAGTTAAGTTTTTTTAAAACCTCATCAACTTCAAAGGAAGGTACGCTCATTGTATATCTCTCCCAAACATAATTTTCTCCGGGTATATTTCCATAGGGAAGATTATCTTTATACCAAGTAGCAATCTGTCTTCGACGCTCTCTGTACTGATTTTGCTCAAATAATTCAATCTCTTTTAAGAGTACAGCACAGGATGTCATGTCCATATATGATTTTGTACCTACACAATGTATTGCTTTGTCTCTACCTCTCCCATGTGCTGAAATTTCATAGATTCGTTTAGTAATTTCATCTGAATTAGTACAGATAGCTCCTCCAGAGCCGAGTGTACCTGGGTACTTTGTAAAATCAAAAGAAAAACATGCGGTAGAACTCATAGAACCAGGAATATATGAGTATGGCTCTCCCATGTAAAATGCAGGAGCTGCGTCTTCAATGATATGAGTTCCATAAGTTTCACAGATATCTACTACCTGATCAACTCGCGCAACTGTCCCAAAGTTATGAACAATTATTACAGCAGCAGCTTGTGTTGTTCTAATCATTGTTTCAAGTTGATTTAAATCTATATTACCTGTTTCATCTATATCACAGAAACGAATACGCCGATTCATAAATACAACTGCATTAGCAAATGCTCGCCAACCATAAGATGGGACTATTACAATGTCATTAGGTTTTGTAAGCGCAGCAATTGAAATTTGAAGAGCATCTGTACAACAGTCTGTAAATTGCCAGTGAGCAACACTGCTTAGTTCAGTACATTTATTAGCTAGTGCAAGTTGTACTCCTCGCATTTCTCTACCATCTTCAGTTTGGTAAGGGTCTTCCATGCTGTCTGAAATAGCACGAAGATACTCTATTCGATGACGTTCTATTCTTTTTTTATGAGGGATAAAAGATATGGCTTTAGGCATTAGGTAACACGAGCGGCTATCCAATTTACAACTTCAGAATGACTAAGTTTTGAGTGTCTTGTTTGCATACGTGCTTCGTCTTTAAATATCATTATACAAGGAACCCTGTTTTTATCGGAAAATTTGGCAAGACGAGAATCTGTATAATCAACTACTTCTACAGGTAGGTCTGGAAGAGAATCATTAATTGCTTGTTTCTGTTCTGTCATGTATTGTAGATGTACTAAGTCAGAAAACAACACTACTTTATAGTTCGGCATCATTACCTTCTTTCATTTCTTCTATTTCTGAGACAAGTTGTTTGACCAGATTTCTTAGATCTGTAATTTCTGAGTGCAAGTAGTTGATATCGCCACCTAAATCATTGGCGACTTCACGAATCATACTTTGCATCTCTTTCGCTTCCATGCGAACATACTTTTCAGTTGCATACATGTCTCTATTTTACTATAATCTATAAACAAGTCAAGTAATATATTAAGGTGTGTATATGTACTCCAGAATTGATGTACTAAAAGCTTTACCTGATAACTTTATCCCAATTTGGTATGAATTTATGTTTAGAGGTAATGCTGTACAAAGAATTTTATCAGCTCATTCAGAGTGTGCTTGGGAAAAAACCTGGTGTTCTTCTCCCGATCCTTCAAATGTCTATCCTCTTGATTTTCCCGAAACCCATTTGTCTTACTTAGGCAGTGATGATAATATTAAAAGATTAGGAGAATCAGAATCTCACGCTTGGGCTCATACAGGGTTTGGTCTTCATCATTTAGATCAAAACACTATTAAGAAGTTCATGCAAGCTGCTAAAACACATAAAGATAAACTTGTTTTCTTTTCACAACATCCAGACGAAGAGGCTATTATCAGTATAAAAAAACGTAATGTCTTTTTATACTCATCTAAACCTTTTACTAGACCTTTTAAAGATAAAAAACTTCCACAAACTGTATTACCGATTAATAAAGACAATGTTTTTAATATTGATATCGCTAAGTTGTTTAGTGATGACTATATAATTTTTTTACAAGAATATAATGAAATTGTAGACTATTTTAATTTCACCCCAAAACCAAACGCAATTCGTGCTTTTATTCTACGATATCTAGAAAGAGAAAAACACGTTTCACTTGCTAAAAGCTGATTTTTTCAGTATTATATATTATAACTTAATAAGGAATGACGAATGCATAAACGTCCATCGCTTTCAGAGGCAAAAGCAGTCCTCTCACAACACTCTCCCGATACAATGAACGAATACGAAGAACTTAAGATCTCTCATGGAGATTTCTTTGCTGCTCGTTTTATTGTTGATATTGTCGATCATTTTAATCATTTACAGGAAAAAGTAGCTAATGGCTAAAGCAAAACCTTTATTCAATACAGGCGGATACTCTGACTGGTCTATTCGTAGAACTCTTCGTGAAGCGGAAAATGCGGCACGTTGGTCTCCTTGGTGTGCGGTAAAATGGATGGAAGAGGCTAGAAATCGCATTTCTATTCAAGACCCGTTCTTTGAAGAGTATGATAAAGCAGCGAATAAGATTAACGCACTTTGGCGCTCTTATAACAAATACATTTGGTATGACTCAAAGTCGTTTTGGAGACAGGGGAACATTTCTCACGCTCCTCAACAGATCCCACTCCTTTCAGATTCGTATAATGAGGCTTCGCTCGACGATTTATCCGAACTGTTAAAATTTTAATCTTGCCATTCGGCATAAACTTTGCTATTAATAAGAGGTAATAAAATGTTTTTTAAACTGACATCGCGTAATGCATATCGTGATCTAGTACGGAACGCACGTCGCATTTGCGTTGCTGACATGAGTGAAACAGAGAAAAGCGAAGCTTTTCAAGAGCTGTATAACATGCTCCAACAGAAGTTGGATGAAACTACTAGGTCTCTTAATGTTCAGCCAGCTTATGCGAAGCGTTGTGACCATTGGAACCAACGTGATATAGCTGTGATGAAGCCTGTCAAGACTGAAAAAAATCCTTGGCTACGCTTCAAACGTGAGTTTGTTAACGCTATGAGCCAGCCTAAAAATGTTCACGCGAAGCGTGTGTCTACAGCTCTAGCGTGGTTCTATGTGGAACCATATCGTGATGATTGGCTAACCTAGCAACGTAGTTGCGCAGCCGGTAGGATAAGTACATGAAACAGCAAGATGCTAATGATTTAGTTTGGAAGATTCTATCAGGAATGCCTGTAGAAGTTTTCGATGACGATTCGGGAGACATCTGGTATAATGATTCTTATGAACTTGTTAACCCACGAAGAGAGGGTGACTTTATAGGCTCAAGAGAGATTGGTTCTGCTAATCTTGTTACTGCACTCAACTTAATTCATCAAAAATTACTTATCAAAAGCACTTCTGACTCTACAGACTTATCCATGAAAATGTTTAACGAAGCTATGTTTAATCTTCAAGAACAACGATTCATTCGCCGTAAACCAGAGAAGATGAGAGAATCTTTTAAGGTTTATTCTTCCAACACAACAACCTAGAGGAAAATATGGAATACGCACTTAAATCTGAAGTAAAAAAAGAAATCAGCCGCATTGTTGATTTGATGGTTCAAGCTGATTCAATTCGTGAATCAATTGCTGAACTTAAGAAAGATATTAAAACTGAATACTCAATCCCTGTTGCTACAATCACTAAAGTAGCTACTATCATTCGTAAGCAAAGCCTTGATGAAGAAGAACAAAAGTGGGATGAAATCAAGGAGTGGGTTGATATCTGTTCGTAAGAAAATCTACGTCACAGGCGATTCATGGAGCGCTGGAGAGTGGGATACTTCTAAAGGAGATGATATAAACCTTCACGCAGTTCAGTATTCTCTCTCCAACTATCTAGGCGAAACAGAAAAGTATGAAGTAGTTCATAACCCTTTTCCTGGTCATGGTGATGCTGTAGCCATAACTCACTTACATGATAGACACGATTTAGATGACTTTGATTACATAGTCTATGTCAAAACCTGTGCTACTCGTAGCTTTGGCTATCTTAAAGAAGAAAAACATCCTATGTTTTATAAAGAAAAAAATATACTAACAAAAATTTGTTGGATGAATGATAATTTTTATAGACACTTCACAGAGATTGGACATAAACTTATTTTACTAGGGGGCATAGAGAAGATAAGATCTAGTTTTGATTGCTTCTTGAAAATTCCTAGTATTACTGAATTTCTCTATCCAAATTGGAAAGATACTGAATATTTTGGGGATATCAAATATATTGCTGATATGGCAGACGATGATAAAATAGGATCTGAACTTCTTTTCAATAGTTCTAAACGTAAGATCGATTTTTGGAAGAAGCATCCTGATTACTTTTATCCTGACGGTGTTCATCCGAATAGAAAAGCGCACAAAAAATTAGCACGATTTATTGATGATTATATAGGTAAAAATGGTTGATTTTATTCATCCTGATTGGAAAGATTGTATTTTTGTAAATACCAATGATCTTGTAAAAAAATCAGTAAAGCCTCTATTGAAACACATAGAGGCTAACTCTTTTTACGATGATAATCACCAAAAACGAAGAATCTGTAGAATCAATAATAAAACTGCGATACTACTATCAGCAGGTGATACTTATGGTTGGCACTCAGATTCTTTTTCTTTTACGAATAGATATTTAGAAAATCCTCGTCCAAATCGTTATTGGACACAGATTATTTATTTAACAGAGGGCAAACCCTTAGAGTTAGGCAACTTTAATTCACAAGGCGACTTAAACGAAGATTTTGACTATCCAACACCAAAATCAATAATAGCTACAGTCTACCCCAAACCAGGAAAGACAATTACTTTTCCTTGTTTTATGGCTCATAGAATACAACCCACCGTTGACAACGACCGATGGACTTTTGTTGACTTTGTTTCAGTAATGAAGTATAATACTATTAATTCGTCAGAATATATAACTCTAGCTAAAAGGTATTTTAATGAAGATTTTAGGAGTGAGCTCTTATCATCACGATAGCGCAGCCGCATCTTTAGATAATGGACTTATTCAAGGTGCTTCTCACGAAGAGCGATTTACCCGTAAAAAGTTTGATAAATCTTTTCCAGAAAATACTATTCGTTGGTTAAGAGATCAATATGATGACTGGGAATTTGCGGCTTTTTATGAAGAAACTACATATAATCAATTTAAATCAGATATTAAAAAATTTACATCAGCACGCCCTGTATTAGTAGATCATCACGAAGCTCATGCTATGAGTTCTATTTTAACTACTGATTGGACAGAGTGTGCTATTATGGTTGTAGATACAGTAGGCAACCGTTATTCAACTTCATTAGGAGTTTATAAAAATGGTCAAATCGAATGGATCAAAAGATTTCGTTATCCAAACTCTATTGGTTTATTTTATTCTAGTGCTACTCGTTTGTTGGGATTTGAACCTTTAAGCGACGAATGCAAAGTGATGAGTGCTGCTGCTCATGGAAAACCTAAATGGGCTTCTTGGATTAATCAAAAAGTTGTAGACTACAACGCAGACGGTGATTACACTTTTTTACATAATCTAGAACGCGGAGTAGGCACAGGTACATTAGATTGGGATATTGCAGCTTCTGTACAACAAGTTACGCAAAACATACTACTATCTCTTGCTACATGGCTTCAAAAAGAAACAGGATTTACTAATTTAGCTTATGCTGGTGGTGTTGCCTTAAACTGTGTTGCTAATACTTATCTATTAAAACACTCAGGATTCAATAATATCGCTATTCAACCTGCCGCAGGTGATGCAGGTTGCGCTCTAGGAGCTGCTGCCCTTATTACTCGACCTCTTTGGGAAAATGCTTATCTAGGTGTTTCTTCTTCCGCTATCAATATATTTGCAGATGAATGTGCTGATCGAATTATCAAAGGTGAAATTGTTCCTGTTATACAAGGACGTGCAGAGTTTGGGCCACGGGCTCTTGGAAATAGATCTTTGCTATGTGCTCCTACTGATGATAACATTAAAAAATTAAATCGTATAAAAATGAGAGATACTGATTCTTGGAGACCTTATGCGCCTGTTTGTCAGATTGAAGAAGCTGATAAGTATTTTAAAGTTTATCAACATTCTAAAGAAATGTTGTTTGTTGCTGATATACTTGAAGGTAATTTTAAAACTCATGATAATACTGCCCGTCTTCAAACTGTTACTGGCTCTTCTAATGCGTATCTTTGGAAAGTATTAGAAAAAACTAGACAATATGGGTATCCCATTTTAATTAATACTAGCTTAAATGCGAAAGGAAAACCTATTGTCAACACCGTGGACGATTTTAAAAGGGAAGTACGATTACACGACTGAGGTAGATACCGATACTTTACCTACAGGACGTACTTATCATACACCTGACGGATCTTATCCGTCAATCACTACTATACTTGGAAAAACTTCAGATAACACTTGGTTGCAAAAATGGATAGAGAGAGTAGGAGAGGAAGAAGCTCGTCGAGTTTCCAAAGAAGCTACAGATCGAGGCACTTTAGTTCACGAATATGCAGAAAAGCATTTCAACGGGGAAGACGTATGGCAAGAATTAAGTCAAGAGAGATTAGACGTCAGACAGATGAGTCGTGACTTAATTAGAGCAACTGAACGAGGTATTGAAGAGATTTGGGGACAAGAACAAGTACTCTGGTCTAATAAGTATTGCTATGCTGGTCGTTGTGATATGGTAGGCATTTGGAAAGGCAAACCTACTATTATTGACTTTAAAACATCTAAAAAGAAAAAGTCTACTAAACAAATTACAGATTACTATATTCAAGGTTGTGCTTACGCTGTAGCACATAATGAAATGTATGGAACAGGAATAAGAAACATAGCAATTGTTATGACTATTGATGGTGCAGATCCTATTATTTTTGAACAAGATGCTGTACCCTTTTTACCACTATTAAAAAATAGGAGACTACAATATGATAAGTTGGCTACTTAATAAGTATGAGGATTGGAAGTTCGAGCGAGAATTTCAAAAAAAGAAAAAACAATTGATGGAACTTGACCCTTTTATTTATGATATCCCTAGTGATTCTGTTATATCAGAGCCGCACCCCTTTGAGGAAAACGGTCCTAAAGGTCCTGAACCTACTCGTTATAAAACTTGGGAAAATAAAGGTAAAGATATTGACTTCTAAAACAAGAAGAATAAGAAAGCCTTTAAAGGATTTTTTCGATAAACACGCTTTGACGGATGCTGAAAAAGATTTTATACTTGGGTGTATGCTAGCTCAAAGCAGATACCCGCAACTTACCCACAGGCAGTGGCAGATTGTAAACGATATTAAGGATAGATACGATGGCAAAATACCCAGGAGTGAAGAGATTACCTAGCGGTAAAATTGATTACAGAGGAACAAAATTTGATGGATTCAATAAACCAAGACGATCAAACAGAGAAGGCAAGAAGGGCATGGTACTCGCCAAAGACGGTGACAAAGTGCGACTTATACACTTTGGAGACTCTTCTATGGGCCACAACTATTCTCCAGAGGCACGTAGATCATTTAAAGCAAGGCACGGTCGCAACATCGCCAAAGGAAAAATGTCAGCAGCTTACTGGGCTAATAAAGTCTATTGGGCCGGACCTTCAGGATCTAAAAAGTCGCCTCCAAAGAGTCAAAAATATAGGAAAGGCTAATTAAATGCCACCACGTAATCATAGTAACTGGACTAAAAAACCAAAGGTAGAGTACATTAGTAGTGAATGTTATAATAACCATGAAATCTACTTACGTGAACAAGAAGAAATCTTTTCAAAGGTTTGGGTTCCTATGTGTCACATCTCAGAGATGTACAACCAAGGTGACTTCCGTACAACACAAATTGCAGGACAACGTGTAGTTGCGTGGAACACAGGCAATGGTGTAAAAGCATACCTCGGAGATAATATTACGAGTGTAGCAGGCAACATGGCTAGTAACGAAGTCGCTGGTAAAGAGCTATACTGTGAAGTTTACCATGGTGGTATGGTCTGGGTAACACTAGATCCTAGCCCAGACTGTAGTGTAGACGAGTGGACAGCAGGAGCATTTGATTGTATTGCTGATGCCATCGACACAGAAGAAATGGAAGTTTTTCATTATCATAAAGCTGTAATTGACACTAATTACAAATTGTGGCATGACACTAATTCTGAATTCTATCACGACTTTATGCACTATTTTAATCGTGTATCAGGGTTTAATGATGAGTATTTCGCTAGAAAAAACATTCCTTTTGAAAATGGGCATGTTAATGTTAGCTCTTTTACAGTCAATTACGAAGAGTATGATGGATTTGAAGATAGAGGAGATCTTAGTTTTCCTAATCTCCCGCCAAATCAATGGTATATGGTTGATCTATTCCCTGGATTTAACTTCAACCTTCGTGGTAGCGCCTATAGGTCAGATTCAGTAACACCACTTGGACCAAATAAAGTATTGATCGAGTTCCGTGGTTATGGACTTAGAAAAGATACACCTGAAGAAAGACAAACAAGAATCAAACACCACAACTCTATTTGGGGACCGTTCGGTCGTAATCTACATGAAGATCTTATCGGTGTTGCGGGTCAAGGTACGACCATGAGAGAAGGTACCGAATCGAGAAACATTCTACATGGTCGCCATGAAAATTCTACAATTCATGATGAAGTTGGAATGAGACATTACTACGAAGCATGGGGAAATATGCTGGGCGTAAGTCCAATGAATCCTTTATCAACGATCAAAGAAGTTAGGGTAGCAGCATGAGGCGTGGTTTGACTCCTACAACATATGATTATATATTAGTTAGAGTAAAACAACTCAAAGAAGATAGAGAAAAAGCTAGTGACGATCACGATAAGATGTGGTACACAAGATTAATTCAAGAGTTAAACTGGGTTACTAACCACAAAGAAAACTGCTCAATACCTCAGACATTTTATTCTAGTCCTGAAGAGCAACGTATTTATGATTTAAGGAAAACTGACTAAGTATGGATACAAACAAAAAAACCTGTAAAACTTGCGGTCACTGCTGCCATTGCTACGGGCCAGAGTGTAATCATTGTTCCTGTGAAGTATGCGACTGTGGTAAAATTGTAAATTCAATGGATGATATTCCATCCTCATTTGTCAAATCAAACACATAGGTAGGCAATGCCCACAAATAAAACAATTAAATTCCATTTAATACATGATTTTCCTGATCAAATTGTATTACCTCCTTTACCTTCTAAAAAAGTTGTACCCCCGTGGTTCAAAAACATTAACCCTAAAGTTGAAGATGACAAGTTAGGCACAATATCTTCTGTAAAGCGTTGTATGCCTTTTTTAGATGCTATGACTGTTGGCTATACTATGCTAATGCATATGGACGTTGTCATTCAATTAACTCCTGAAGGGGTCATCCATCTTCCTTATATTGATAATCATCATAAAATGTTAGTAGAAAAATGGAAACCTATCGAAAGCCACCCTTCATCTCAAGTAAAAGGTTCTGCTTTTGAGAATATGACTATTCTTAAATATATGAATCCTTGGGTTATTGAAACACCAAAAGATTATTCTGTTTTGTATCTTCCATGCATAAATCGTTTAGAGTCTCCCATTATACCCTTAACAGGTTTAGTAGACTCGGACGTATATAATAATGTAGTTAATATTCCTTTTTTACATACGGATTTGGAGCCTGGAGGAAAACCCGTTATAATTCCTGCAGGTACTCCTATTTGTCAGGTTGTTCCTGTTAAACGAGATAATTGGACACAAAAAGTAACTGTACTTGACAAACAAGAATTAAAAAGTGTTCAACGTATGAGAACTGTCATGGACGAAGACAGAGATGATTACTATATGCGCAAGCTACACGAGAAAAAAATGTATGACTGATTTAGTACATAAACACTTACTTGTACGGGCTGAGATTTTAAATCCCCCTACTAGTACTACTTGGTGTTCCATGTGGCTTACTTCTTTAGTTTCTAAAATAGACATGAAGATTTTAAAAGGACCGATTGTTGCTTATTCTGATATGGTTGGTAATAGAGGATTAACAGGTATAGTTATTATTGAAACCAGTCACATAGCTTTTCATAGTTGGGATGAAAGTCTTCCCGCAGTAATACAACTTGATATTTATAGTTGTAAAGATTTTGAACCAAAACACATATTTAAAGAATTAGAAGTTTTTAAGATAGAAAAGTTAGAGTATAAATTCTTAGATAGAGAAAATAATTTTAAAACAATAGAAAGGAACGTATATGAATATTGAAAAATTAAGAGAGGAAATTGCAGCTGATGAAGGTGAAGTACATGAAATATATCTCGATCATCTCGGCTTGCCTACTTTTGGCATTGGTCATTTGGTTAGGGACGACGATCCGGAAAGCGGATTACCCGTCGGTACACCAGTCGACGACGATAGAGTCGTTAGTGCCTTCGAATCGGATATCGAAACAGTCTTGTCAGACTGCAACAAGCTATACTCAGACTTTGACGATTTGCCAGAAGAAGCTCAACGGGTCATAGCTAATATGATGTTTAATATGGGGCGTCCACGCCTATCTAAATTCAAAGGTATGAAATCAGGTGTGGATGCACGTGACTGGAATCGTGCCGCTGATGAAATGGTCGATTCTCGTTGGTATCGACAAGTAACTAAACGTGCTGACCGTCTTGTAACGCGGGTTAGAGCACTAGCTTAATAAAGGAAATAAAATGCGTTATTTTGAAAAACTATTTCATACTGTTGTTATCAGTATGTTTATTGGACTTATGTCCTCACTTGCTTTTGCAGCTGACCCTGTAAAAGTAGGGTTTGTATATGTCGGACCTATTGGTGATCACGGTTGGACCTATCGTCATGATATTGGTCGTCAACAAATAGAAAAAGCATACGGTGATAAAGTAAAAACAACCTACGTAGAGAGCGTAAAATACGGTCCAGACGCAGAACGCACTATTCGTATGCTAGCAGAAACTAATGATATTGTGTTTGCTACTTCGTTTGGATACATGGAGCCAATGTTAAAAGTTGCTAAAGAGTTTCCAAACGTAAAGTTTGAACATGCAACAGGATACAAACAGTCAGATAACATGGCATCATACGGACTGCGATTATATCAAGCACGACATGTGCAAGGTATTATTGCTGGTATGATGACTAAAACTAATAAAATTTGCTATGTAGCTGCATATCCTATCCCTGAGGTTATTCGTGAAATTAACACATATTATCTAGGTGCTAAGAAGATGAACCCAGATGTTGATATTGATATTGTATGGGCTAATACTTGGTATAACCCTAGTAAAGAAGCAGACGCTGCAAATGTTATGATGGCTGAAGGTTGTGATATGATGGCACAACACACAGACAGTCCTGCACCCCTACAAGCCGCACAACAGCAAGGTAAGTTAGGATTTGGACAAGCAAGTGATCAGTTTAAATTTGCTCCAAAAGCACAGTTAACAGCAACTATTGACAACTGGGGACCTTACTACGTCCAGAAGGTCGGACAAGTTATTGATGGCACTTGGACTACAGGTAATTACTTTGGTCATATGAATGATGGTTCAGTACAAATGGCACCGTTTACTAACATGCCAGATAATGTAAGGATGAAAGCTGCCGAGATCAAACAAGCAATCTCTGATGGTAAATACTTTGCATTTACTGGTCCTATTAAAGATAATACAGGTAAACTCCAACTCAAAGCAGGCGAAGTAGCTGACGATACACATCTTAATACAATGATGTATTATGTTGAAGGCATTGACGCTAAAGTGCCAGGAAACTAAACTATGATTCCAGTTATTGATTTCCAATCAAGCACAGTACTGGAAGAGATTCGCGAGGCCTACACAACTGTAGGCTTCGCAGTCTTTACTAATACGTTAAATCCTAAAGATCAAAAAGGTATGAAAGACTGGTTTTCTTATATGAGGCAGTTTTTTCAACTAGGTTTACATATTAAAAAGAAGTATTCATACCAAGCAGAAAATAATCTAGGATATAGTGTTATGGGTGCAGAAAATGTAGACCCCACTGCACCAAAAGATATGAAAGAAAGTTTTAATTACAACAATACTCGTATGCCTGATTCTCTATGGCCTACTGAGATAGATCTTTTTAAAGATGTAGCACTTAACTCAGTTCGTATAGCAGACGATCTTACACTGCGCATACTTAAAAAGTTTGATACTATTTTAGACTGTGGCACTACACTAGTAGATGCTCATCAGAACCCTTTTAATACTACTCGTGTTATTCATTATCCTTCGTATACAGGCCCACTTGAAGATAAACAAATGAGAATTGGCGAACACAGTGACTACGGC
>Ga0181400_1000099_pt1 | contig 32183 bp, 37 predicted proteins | sample 23SPOviralmetaG_FD_130129 | JGI IMG/M metagenome (GOLD analysis project Ga0181400, IMG submission 130129) | Marine viral communities from the oligotrophic San Pedro Time Series (SPOT) site, San Pedro Channel, CA, USA - 23 SPOT_SRF_2011-06-22 | ecosystem: Environmental > Aquatic > Marine > Strait...
AAACGTTTGGTAATTCAGGGGACGCCATCGTGGTTGTTATGGACATCAGCGAACGGTGCCCCCTGTACTCTTTAATAGGCCAGTGTGTTGGGGTTCTCCCTCACCTGACTGTGTATATTATACAGCCGTACAGCCACCTTGTCAACCGTTAGGCTATCCTTCCTTGTGCCACTCCTGATGGTAGGGTGAGTCCCTCATCGCACCCAGCACCGCGGCGATCTGATCCCAACTGAACTCCTGGTCCCGTAAGTCTTTTATCAGCCTCTGAAACTTGTTGCATTGATCTGGCTGTAAGTCAAAACTCACACTGGAATAAAATTGTTCTTGTGTCATCCTTTTCATACTACATTATAGCACATTTGGTAAAGGTGTCAACTGGTGATAAAAAGGTCAGAGCGGTAGGAATATATTAAAATTATAGCAGGATATCCGCCTTTGTCAACCGTAATAGAACCGCGAAAGAACGGCGGAAACGGTGTTCTATGGTGGTGTAGACCCTGATCAGGCTTGGTAAATGGTTTTCTACAGGATGATTACCAGAGGCGGCCTTCACCGTGTCGTACGGTGCCTAAACCGTGTGTCATATGGTGTCGCTAAACACTTCTTGCCCTTATCTTACCTTACGCAAATGCTCCAGCACACAGGGCCAAACCATTAAAGATCTATGCCCATTTCCACACGCATACCTGCCTTGTGATTACCTAATGGCTTCATCCGTTTGAGATGATAATCTCTGAACAATGTGAATGTTTTCTGTGCATACATCCTACCGTTGGTAAATGTTCTTGCTGGTTCATAGGTCACAAAACCCATCGCAATAAACTTGTCGCGGTTGGTGTCAAGGCTATCCTGTTCTATGTGTATGTTGAACCAACAATCCATTTCCTTGGCCACTCGTTCTATTTCATCATACAATGCCCGTGCCAGACCTTGTGCTCTGTGTTGTGGCTTCACATAGATGGTTGCCACTCCCATTGTTCTGTGTGTTGCGAACGAACCCAACGCCGTTTCCGCGATTGCCACGCATTCATCCCCTTTATAAACCAACCAACTGGCCAGGCCCTTCTCGTGCTCCAATACTGAATTGAGCATATCCATTGTGAGCGAGTTCCAACCTGGCCTGTGTTTGAAGTAGTCCCGTTTGAATTTGTTGATCATCCTGATCCAGTCTCGCTTGTAATGGCGTTTGGGATCCTGTTGCAGGATCACGATCTCCAGATTTTGTTGTTTGTTCATACTATGCTGGCTCACGCATCTGTTGATAGGCCGTCAATTGTGTAAGTTCCTGTTGGGTCATCTTCTGTAGATCTGCCTCCACAAAGGTGTCAGGCTCATACCACGCCATCAGACTGGATATGATATCCTGCTTTGATTCCTTGTCCCATAGTCTTCTGAAGTCTATGTATTCCTTGGCATCACTTGGTCCCATCCGTTGTAAGATCCTACAGATGCTTTGGATCGCTTCTTCTTCTGATCCTTGTAGTTGCCACTCATATGGTTTGTTCATAAACTCTGGATCTGAATCTGCGATGGCTTCTTGTATGCCCATCGCGACCCTGATCATATCTCTGTTATAACCATATCTCTTGTGCCAGTATTCAACTATGTCTGATCTTTTCATTTGTGTTCTCCCTTTTGTTGTTTTACTCATACTTCATTATAACACATCTTGGTAATGCGTCAACCTTGCCAGGTGTTGTAAAAATGCAACACTTTCTGGCATTATGCTGGCTCCTTCTTCAGGCCATAACGATATGTTTCGTCGTCAAACCAATGTTCTAATTTGAGGCTATCTAATAGTTCAAATCGTTCTGCTTTGTTTAAACGGTTCCAAAACTCTACGAACTGCCAACACCAATTATTATTGTTAAAGGGCCTACAATATTGATTGACCCGCTTTACACAACGATCTTTTGATTCATACAAATGGATAGTGTTGTTCCACAACCCTAATTCAACGATCACACGATGTAATTCATTGGCATAATCTTCATATGTCATTATGCTGGCTCCTTCTGTTCATATCCTGCTTGTTGATTTTCAAAACCATATTCTGTATCGCAATCAGCACAATAGTATTCCCAATATTGGCCTCTTACACCACTCTTGTATTGGGTCGTAGCAGGATTGTTCATACAGATATCACATTCTTGATCTGTCATCTTTTTTCTCCCTTTTTGTTGTTTGTTCATATTATCAGTATAGCATATATGGTAAATGCGTCAACCAGGCAAAAAGTCGCATAAAATGGGCAAAAAAAAGCCCCCAATCAAGGGGGCTTATAGAAAGTAAGAAAGAATAAAAAAAGTTATTCTTTCTACAAGATCAAAGCGGATTAGCACTCCCTTGTATTACTTTAATAATAACACAGAAATAGGATGCGTCAACTGGCGAATGAGCCGCATAAGTTGGGGGTTTTTGGTGGTACCGTACAACCTGTGAGTGAGATCTACTTGGGAAAAAGGGGCGGACTTCATAGGATATATGGCATATACAGACTAAACAGTGCCGCCCCAAGGGGTGTCTAAAATGTCATTTTAGAACTGCGTCCAGGTGACTTATAAGTCAAACATTCTGCAAGGAGTGTAAAGACAACACCCTGACGCAGTCGTATTTATGAGTGGTGATCTGTGACGGGTTTCAAAGGCGGCCACGCCACCTGAAGATTCGCCGTGCTCATCTTCATTTTTTTCTTTGTGGGAAGACTCTATGTAGATAGGAAGATCAGAGTCCACCTGTTTCCAGGTGGTGACACTATGTGAGTTAGGTTAGTCGTCATCCAGATGTTTCCTTGTGCGGGTGGCATTGATCCTTGCCGTACATCATCGTTTTGTTTAAACCTGGCTGGTGGTCAGTCCAAGTCCCGCTCTGCCATAATGAATTGTGCCTGTTGACTGTCGCGTTCTTGCTGGTGAGTGCTCCGCGTTGTGGTGTCTGTGTTTGCCTGTGTTTGCCTGTATCACAAGTATATATCCTAAACACCTGAAATGTCAATGGTTATTGGTTTGGTTGGTAGGGTTTGGTCTCTGCTTTGGTCTTCAAAGCACCAAAATCACCAAAACCACCTTACCAGTTTTTTGGATTCCAATTTATGACTTTTGACACGACGACTGATGTGATAAGAGAAGACGCAGTAGTGCCAAGGATCACCAGGACATTTCACACTGCCTTTGCCTGAACCGTTCTTGGTGTCACAACGCCAGTGGCCAAGTTGGCGTACGATCTCAAGGAACCTGTCCTGTCTCATTATGAGGCTATGGTGTGTCCAGTCACTGCCACGAAGTTGGATCGCCTGTCCAGTTCGTTCCTGGCCGCCACCCTCACGTCGTAGTTGCTACCTGTCAGGACCCCCTGTATGAAGAACTCCGTGTCGTTGGTGATGCCCGCCGTGGTGAATGTTGAATCTGAACTCAGTTTGAATTGCACGATGTATTCAGTGGTGAAAGGATCAGTGGACGCCGTCCAACTGGCCTTCAATCTAACGATGGTGCTGTTTGATGACAGATATCCGCCTGTGTTGACATTTAGATTCTGTGCTGAACCTGACGCCAAGGCGAGACCACTGGGTGCCGCCACCGTGAATGGGTCAGGTAGGCTGGTTGTTGGTCTGGTGTAGTTGGTGCCTGAACCGTCTATGGCGTATGCACCTGACTGGTGCTCCAGTGCTGTTATCTCTATGTTGCCTGCGGTGTTGAGACGCATATCCATTATCCTGAATACAGCGTCAAGGCTGAGGTTTGAATTCTGTACCCTTATCAGGTCGCCAACCGCGGTGTTTGACGTGGCCAGGTTTGTGGCGAAACTGACCAATTTCTCTGAACGTGATCTCCTCACGAAGACCCTGGCGTACTGCTCAGCGATCCGCCTGTCAGCGATGGTTGGCAGTGTGATCCGCTTCTCCAATCTTATGCTGTTGTCCTGTGACAGGAATGTGTTGTCGTCACTGCTACCTATGTCAGGGAAGGCCACCTCGTTGGGTTCGTAGTTGGCCGTGTTGTCTATGTAGGTGACCACACACCTGTTGCATTTGTGTTGTTTTGATTCTCCCTCTATCTGCATACCGCCAATGATGTGATCATTGGTCACCGTGAAAACTGTGGTTGGTGATGCTGGCGTGGCAGTTATGTCCGTGTCGTCTCCCCCATTCTCAACCTTGAGGAAATACTTGCCCTGCTGGTATGGCATTATGCCCCTGAAACCTGCCAGGATGATCTTGCAGTTGCTCATCAGGTTGTTGGCTGTGTCTATGACCGCATCACAGGTGAATGCCCTGGATGTGTCTGCGTTGCTATAGGTGACCATCGTGAAACATTGGTCAGCCGCTGATTTGAAACTGGTCCAGTCAAAAACATCGTTTTCAAGTCCCTTGCCGTACCTGTCATTCCGTAGGTAGTCCACCAACACGTTCACAGGATTCTGTGAATATGCCCGTGTGTCTGATGCGTAGGCCGTGTTGTATGATGCAGGGTTTATGCCCGTGACATCTAAAATCTTCTTGCCCTGTATCTGGATCCTGATCTGCGGAACGCCACCTGAGTAGGGATTGTTGTCCGCGTCTTCCTGTGTCTCAATCTTCTTCCATTCAAATCTCAATGCGATGTAGCACAGTCCCCTTAATCTGTGATTAGAAGTCCAGTTGGGTGCTTCCTGTAATAATGTTGAGACAGTCTGGTCGTCCCTGCCATCAAAGAACTGTGCCTTCAATCTGTCCTTGTACCTGCCTGATCCCACTGTGGCCTGTACACCGTGTGCGTATGAACTCAATGTGATCTCGTTGTTGTCTATGAATAATTTTGTCATCGCGTTGCACTGACCTTCACTCAACACCATCGCCACATATAGATATTGATTGGTGGTGCCGTTGGTGGATGTGAATACTCTTGTGCCGCCAACCTGTCTCTCGCCGTACACCACTGGTATCTCCTTGACCGCACCTTCTTGGTTGAGCAGTACACCCTGTATGGCCTGTGTCTGATCCTGTCCTATGTCGTAGTCTGGTACATCTGTGCTGGCACCAAAAGGTGATGTCACTGCTGAAACCACACCGCTGATGACCTTGCCAACTCCCTTGACCACGCCCTTGACCGCCTTGGTGATTGATCTTACTACTCCGCCCATAGCCAATGTCCTTTCGTGTGTTGTCGTGTAATTCTCTTGATCTTGTGTTTTGTTGATCGTGCCCAGTATATTGGTCTGTTGGCACCCATCATCCTGACACTGTGATTCTTCAACCATTTCATAACATAGAACGCATCACGTGATGCCACGAAATCAATGTAGCACAGGTTGAATCCTGTGATCCAATCCAATGTGTGTATCTTGCCTGTGGTGGTGAATTTGTGTAGCACCTGGTTGCTCATAAATGCCCAATTGGCGAAACCCCATATCTCACCATTTGTTTGGAAAACTTTGTATTGGTTATTCTTGATTGAAGGATGGATGTGTTGCCATAGGTCCACATAGGTCAAATGGTTATAACGATCAAACTTCAAATAGAAGTCAATCACATCATTCGTGATGCTTTTGATGGTGTTTGCTCCAACACAGACGCCTGTATATGCGTCAGGAATCTGTTTTGGGTATCTTTGCCTATCCATTGATTTTTTTCTCCCAAACAAAGTCAATCTGGTTGTAGTCTTGACCGTGTAGTATGTTTAATTTTGTGTCGTTGTCGCACAGTAGACTTTGGTCTGTGGTCTGTATCTTCTCACAGTGGTTTGCCTGTGCCACTGCCTGTGCGTCTCTGAATAACGACGCATATATCTCCTTGGTCCTGTGATTAGGTGTCAGGTGTATCAATGTGAACAGTCCCTGTGTCCTGTGGTTCCAAGGCAGGTTGTGTAGTTGTAGGATGTAGAAACCCACCATCGCATCATTGTCATAGATGCACCTGACCACGTTGCTGTTTAAAGACACCAATCGTTTCATATGCACGTTCCAATTCTGTTTGTCAAATTCTGTGTCAACGAAACCTCTTTCAAACACCGCCTTGTAAGCCAATTCGTTGAAGTCGTTGAAATCTTTTATGTGAAAGTCTCTGATCTGCATTATTTCCTGCCCCATTTTATGTCTTTCACTATCTCTGCTGAGAAGTTCATACCAAGGTCGCCACTAAACACGCTCTGTTGGCTGGCATCGTTGGTCCTCCTGCCACTCTTCCTCTCAAAGTCTGCGAACAGACTGGCCACCGTCATCGTCACTGTGGCTGTTGAATCCGTTTCCTTGATGCTGTAATTCATAATCCTGCCATCAAACACAGTGAACACGTCATCTGATGTGAAACTGTAATCGCTGTCAAGGATCGCCCTGTAGATGACCACACGTTTGTTCATATAGTTGTTGTTCAACAACAGTGCCACTGTGGTGGTGTCAACAGCGGTGAATGTTAGATCAACCTGTCCAACTCTCAGGTCTGAACTCTCCGTGATGTTGCTGAAGTACAGGAATTGACCCTGTGCCAGGTATGTGTTTGCACCTGAGTCAGGTGCTGTGTTGCTGTCAAAGTCTATGTCTATGTTTGAACTTGTGAAATACAGGCTACTTGAAAGATGTAGTTCTATGAGATCTACACCAAATACGGATCTGGCCGCTAATTTAGTTTCTAAAGAAGATGCTAACTGCCTTGCCATTAGATCTCCTCATTGACTTTTATCTGATATTGGAACTTGCCATCAGTGCTTGATTTGTACTGGATGTTGTCGCCTGTTAGGTACACCTTGAATGGTACGTTGTCATAGATGACGGTTGTGGAATTTGTAATGCCTGTCACCAAGGGTGGATAGAAACTGATGGCGTCATTGGTTCCTGATATCGTCACATCTGCCGTGACCATATACACCTTTGTGTGATTTGAGAATTTGATGAGATCACCTTTCTTGAGTGTGCCTGAACCACCGTCCGTCTGACACGCACCCTGTCCCGCGGCCACTGTGGCATCGTTTGTGAGTGTGCCACTTGCTGTGCCCCTCGCATCCGTGACCACTGGTGGTACGATTGTGAATGTGTCCGCCTGGCCATTCTGTGTGACCAAGAACGCATAATCACTCATCACGTCCGCCCTGTCCTTCTTTGGTGATTTGAGACTGAAACTCCAATACTGTGATCCAGTCTGGAGTCTCTGTGTCTTGCCAGATACGCTCACTGATGTCCTGGTGTTGGTGTTGCTTGTGAAATCTAAAGTTTGGAAACCTGCTGTTGATGGAAATGTACCTGACATTATGCTGTTAAACTCCTTCTGCCTCGTTCAGCAAGACCTCTGTTGATCAATCCTATGATCAGGTCTTGTCTTGTAGTTAGTAGTGTGTCAAAGTCCGTGGCATCAATCGTGCTGATGTTGAAAGACACGTTGGTTGTTCCTGTGCCTGCCTCGTCCATTGGTGTGACGTTGGCTGGTCCTGACACCAACTCTGGTCCCTGCTCTCCAACCACGCCAAACTGGCCTGACTGGATCCTACCACCGTCTGCGAAGAAACCTCCAAAGATGCTACCAACTATTGAACCTACTGGTCCAAACATACTGCCAGCGGCCTGCATAATGGCTTGATTCCTCAATGACTTGCTGAGTGCGTCTGCCTCACGTCTTGCATTTTTTATTTTCTCAGCCATCACGTCAAAAACGAAGATCTGTAATCCCAGTTGTACGACACCTGATATCAGTTGCCTTAGGACATTCTGTGCGAGATCACTCAATGACTCCTTGAAACTCTTGGCTCCCATTATGGCGTCTGCGAATGCGTCACCAATGCCCTGTTTCAGTGATCCAAAAACCTGTTTGGTAAGTCCAACCGCGAGGTCTATGGCTGAAAATTTCTCTTGTGCTGTTTCAAAGGTCTTGCCCAGGGCCTCCTTGTAGTCATCAACCGCTTTGGTCTGTTTCTTGGTCGTGTCCACATCTTTTTCTGCAGATGCGATTTTGTCATCAATGTTCTTCTTGGTCTTCTTCTGTAATGCTTCTTCTTCCCTCAATGATTTTAGGAATTCAAGTATGGCTGTGGTGTTCTCTCCGTAGGCATTCGCGTTCTCGCCCACTGTCTCTATCATCTGGTCTATTGATTGGACAGTCTTGCTTGACTCGTTGCCAACCCCTTTGAATTTTTTCCTCAATGCGTCCGCTTCCTTCTTCATTGATATCGCATTCTTCCGCATATTCTTTGCGGCGGTTTTCATTCCCAATGCGTCATAGAACTTGGCCACCTTTTCCTTGCCCTTGGCTATGAAATCAATCAGTCCAGCGAAAATGCCCACTATCTTGTCAGACACACCCGCGATCACGGCTACGATCAATTTGCCCTTTATACCCAGTGCGAGGAAACCAACCACACCCAAGGCCTTGATGTATCCTGGCAGTGAGTTGGTTGCGTTGACTATGTTGTTGAATGCACGTTGGAAGAAATCAATAACTGGTTTAATTGCGTCAATGGCCATAGCACCACCAATCAGTGTCTTCTCAAACCCAGTCACGATGGCCTGTCCAAATCCCTGTGCGGCCTTCTCTATGTTGTCAAAATTATTTGTTATCGCTTTGTCAAAAACACCAACGATCGCCTTCAACCTATCAAATGGTCCTGCGTCTGATATTATCTTCTTGATGTTGAAGAACTTATCCTGTACCATTGATTGAAGTCCATCAAAGTTGTTGGCCAATGCCACGGCCGCCCCAGCGAACTCACCTCCTGGTCCAAAGACCCTGTCAAATGCTTCTGCTGTCTCTTTGGTGGTGACCTTGACACCATCCTTGAATCCAAGTAGTGCCTTGATACCTCTTTCCCTCAACAGGTCCGCGGCAGATATACCACCTGATAAGGCCCTCTGGATCTGTTCTCCAGCAAGTCTGAAATCAAGACCTGATATGGCGGCCACGTTGGCCGTCAGTTGTAAATTTTTTCCTAATTCTTCTGCGTCTTTTGATACCACGGCCAAGTTACCTGATGCGGCCGCTATCTCTTCAAGTGTGAATGGTACGGTTCCAGCGAACTTGCTCAACGTCTCAAATGCCTTGGCACCTTCTTCCGCTGATCCAAACAAGAACTTGAACCTGGTCTGTAGGTTCTCTACCTGTCGTCCAACGTTGATGACGCTCTGGCCAAACTTGCCAATTCCTATACCAACCAATGCTCCTGCCGCCAACCTGGCCGCAGTTCCCAGGCCGCCAAGGCTCCCCCTCATCCTGTCAAGGTTTCTGTTTGCCTTCTCTACCTGTCTACTGTCCGCTTTTAGGACAATGTTTGCATCTGCCATTACTTTCGTTTCCTTTTCATTTCACGCATAGTTTTTTTATTACCATCCGCTTCAAGTTGAAGGTATCCTGCCCACAGTTCAAGTTCAACGGTAGTGAACTCCATTACTTGTGACAGGCCCATCTTTAGCCTGTCCGCCAACACCAAAAGGAGTCTTAACTCTGGGTTGGAATGGATTCCTTTGCCGCATCAACAGGTGTCATAGTCCTTGGACCAGCACTGTTGATCTGACCTACCACTCTTGTGACCACTGCAGGGTCAGCCTCGTGCATCAATGTTATCCTGTCCGCGTCTTGGAAGATTCTCTTGCCTTCCGCGTCCCTGGCCTTGATGATGAGACTTTCAACGAGACTATCAACTATCTTGCCTTCAGCCTGTAGTTGTATGATCCGTTGTTCATCTTTGAACGAATATGTCTTTCTACAATAGATCTCCATATCCCATTCTTCAACTTTTATTTTTTGCATCGCACCATCAATCGCTGAATTGAAGTGTGATTTTATTTTTTCTGTCGCTGACATTATCTTTTTCTCCTATATTTGTTAGCAACCTCCCTAACGGCTGGTCGTGTCATACCCTTAGGTGATTGGTTTGAATATCCATCGTCAAGCCTGCCAATGTAGGGAACGTTGTTTCTGATGGTGAATTTCATCCTACCATCACGTTTCCTCCATCCTGCTCTTGCACGACCAGAACGAACTGGTGTGAGTCTCTTCAAAGAATTGAAAAGATCGTTGGATATTGAGCGTACCTGCTTGGCCAAATCCCTTTTAAGACCAGCGATAACTCCTTCTGCTTGGGGTGATATTGTTATTGAAATCTTCACTTATTACGAAGTTGCTGATTTCGTTAACGCAGTCGTTCCCTGAAAAGTGATAGAGGCCTCCGTCATCCCGTCAAAATTTGACGTGATTGAGTGCCCTGTCACTATTATGTTTCCTGCCAGTTTCTGACCTGTGCTTTCGCCTGAAGGGAAAACTTCAAGAGTCACTGGATCTGCACCCATTGTCTCTAACGTAGTCTGTCCCGCGTCATTGTCTGTAAGGAAAACATCTGCCGTACCTGAGAATTGTGTTAGACTTGGCAAGTATGATCTTGCTGTGTCGCCCATCACTGTAGATTCCACAGTGGCAGTTTCTTGGTCAATAGTGAAAGATCTAACTTCCGCTACCGCCACTTGGCTTCCACCTGAAGTCACTTTGATAACTCCTGCTTGGCCATCAAATGTAGTTGAACCGTATGCCATTTGATTACTCCTCTGTTGTTAGATCTTTTGGACCGTCAAGATCTTTTTTAGTTTCAACCACCGCGTCAGCCTTTATCTTGTCTTTGCTTCCTTTGGTGATTTTTGTTGACGGAGTAAAGGTCCATCCGTCCTTCAGTCGTTGTTGGACTTGTTTGCCACCAACGGTTTCTGAATCTTTTCCTTTGAACATCTCAATCATTATAAGACTCCTTTTTTGTATGTGTATTTGACATCCACAGTGATCACACATTCTCCAAGTGGTAGTTCTCTGTCAACCACATCTATGTTTCTTACCTGTGTCTTTACATTGTGAATATTTGCCACTGCCAGTGTGATGTCTCTGTCCCTTGACAGTTCAAGGGTCTCTTCAACCCTTTCAATTATTTCGTTCCTCAACGTGTCAACTTCCGTGCCCCTGACATAGCATCTAAGTTCGTACTGTATCACGCCCTGTCTGGCATTCATTGATATGTCGTCCCTGACCTCGTTGTTGGTCACAACCAGTATCGCTGGGAACTGTGTGATCGCCAGTTTGCTGACATCAAAGAAAACTCTTGAGACCAGACCTGGTGCTGGATCATTCATATTCTCCAACTGTTCTACTATGTTTTTTGCTATATCTTCTCTTGCTGACATTATCTAATCAATCTACCTTTATAAAATGATTGTTTCTCACCGTCCGTGTATGTGCCTGATGAATCAAGGTCATAGTGGACGCCATCTTTCAATATTAGATCAAATTCCTCTTCAAACTTCGCCTTGTAAAAACCCATCTGTTCCCTGAATGAATCTCCATCAGGTTCAAATGTTGAAAGTTTAGGATAGATGTAATAGGCAAGAGTGTGATAGACCGCGGCCCTCGTGAACTGGCTTGAATTCAATCTGCTTGGTGATAGTTTCTCGCTACCTCCAATGACTGAAATATCATATCTTGTGTATCCAGTTGTAGGCCACCATTTTATATTCAGTAGTCTGATTATGTCGTCGTAAGTCTTCTCGTGCTGTGCTGACCAGTCTTGTATTCCATATTTCTTGATGTCTGGAACGTACTCTAACAGGTCCGTATCTGTCGCAAATTGTGCCATTTGTAAAAGTCCTTCTTTTAGTTTCTACAAGGTCCTACCTTGTGTATCAGTATTTATTGCGGAACTCCGCAGATGAGATTATCTCAACAGGCACATCAACCTTATCATCATTAACCACTACTATTTCGTTGTCCTGTGCCAATTGTTTCAAGAACTTCTTCTGTTGATTGTTGTACTTGCGTTGTTCTCCCTTGCCGTAATCAAAAACTGTTTTAAGATTAATCCCCCAATCACAACCTATGATGTATATGGGCTTCTTAGACAGTTTTGTCGCCAGCAGAACCGCAAGGCATCCGCTGTTGAGTCCTTGTATGTTGTCATCTCCAATGCGATTCCATTCGCCAGCGGTGGCGTAGTGAGGCCGTGTGTAGTACACCACGTTGTCTTCTTTTTGTATCTTGTTGATCACATCTGGATCATAGGCCACTACGAAATCAACAGGTCTAACACGCCTGATGTAATTGCAACCAATCTCAAGGCCTCGCTTGGGCAGGTCCAAGAATTGTCGCTGACTGTGTCCGTTGAACCAAACAATCATAGTCGTAAAAAAAAGGGGCCAATGTTGCCACGGCCCCTTTTAGAGATTAGTGAGGTATCAACTATTAAAGTTGATTGTCTCCTAATATTTTAACACCATAAGAGTCGTGTAGTTCTTTAACACCGTAAACAGTTGATGCTACCACTTCTTCCGCTCTTAATGATTCGTCCCTTTGTGTAGCGATTCTGATATTTTCGCCAACAGCAAGACCTAAAGCATCTCTTGAGAATACTGCGTTAGTCACTGAAGTCGCTGAATCTTCAACCACGTTAGATGATTCAAAGATATCAATACCAGCAATTCTACCCACATAACCTTCTCTCATCGCTTCGTTCTGTAAGATACCCGCGTTTGGATTAGTGAATGTGTTTGTTAATGTTTTCTTAACATTGTAGATCGCTTTTGGATGGAACACACCGTAGTATGGTCCTGGAACGGCATTTGATTTCAAAGTTGAATATGCTTTGAAAAGTAATTCAACAGTGATCTCGTCTTGGGCCGCACCCAAAGAGTTTGAAAAACCACTGAACAAACCAGTTAAGGCTTGGTCGTGTCTTTTCGCGATTGCTTCTCCAAAGATTCTACCAAGATCTGAAACAACATTACCTGTTGAGTAGTTTCTTGCCATATCTGTTAAGACAGTCATCGCACCTGCTTCCACAAGTGTGATATCTGCTTTGCTTGGAGTGATTGCGACATCAGTTGAAGTACCTGCTAAATCAGTTCCTTCAGCCACGTTTGCCGCAGAAGCAGTGCTGTATAGAGGAACCTGTAAAATTTTGCCTGCGTTTGCTGGAACTGTGAAAGTTCTAACAAGACCTGGCATAATTGCAGTTTCACTCGCAACGAACATCGCTTCTTGTACGATTGGCGCTATTTTGTTCGCCAATGTTGTTAGTGTAGTTTGAGCCATTTTTTGCTCTCCTTATTATTGTTAATGTTTAATAGCCTTGTGTCTTTCGCCACTCAGCATATTTCTTTCTGTGTTCTGGATTGTTCATATCCAGACTCTCAACATCAACTTGAGGAACACCTTCTGTGCCAGTGTTTGATTTAGATCCACCACCTGGTTGTCCCGCTTGAACAAAGTGTGGATTGGTGTTTAGGAATTCTGAAACCAACCCATCTATGTTAAGAGGATCACCATTGTCAGTGTATCTTGTTTGCCCTGTCTTGGGATCAACCACTTCAACCTCTCCTGCTTCTGACATCTTGATGTTTTCCCTAACCAGTCTCGCGACCTGTTCTGGATTCACCGCTTTCTTGGTTGATGCGGCATTTATAAGTGCACCATCCACCTTGATCTTTGTCAGTTCAGAAGTTAGTGTTGAAATCTTGTTGTTGAACTTGTCTGCGTTCTCCTTTAACAGTTTCTCAAACTCTGACTTCTCGTTGGCCTGGGAGATCTTTTGTTGTTCTTCCTGTGCCAAAAAGTTCTGGTATTTCTCAACGTCCACTTGACCAAACTTCTTCTCATACTTGGCTTCTGCTTTTCTTCTTACTTCAGCCGCCACAGCATCAATGTCTGCTTGAGTGTAGACTTTCGCGGGTTGATTGTCCGCTGTGTCCTGGATCGTGTTAGAGACTGTTTCAGTTGCCCCAGTGGCAGTTTGAACGTCTGGCGATGTTGATTCTTGACTCATCGTAGTCCTCCTATTGTTATGCGTGGCAGGATTACCACTATGTGTTTATTTATTAGTAAAACTGCTCAAACGAGTCTATGTCCCACTTCTCGTAGTATCCAGACTGTTTAAGTTTTTGTTGTGCTTGTTTCAGTTTTGCCATTCCCTGTATCATTACCAATGGTGCTTTGCCATAACTGAATGATACACCCTTATGTAGTCCATCGTTGTCTGGGTGGTCATACATTATGGCGTAGTTGGGATTGTGTTGGTGTGCCTTCTTGCAAAGGTTGGATAGTTTTCGTTCTGTTATCTCGTCAGTGAAATAAAGGATGACAATGTCCAGATGCAGAATATCAAAAAGGTCACAACAATGATCAATCTGAGATAGCACATCTTCTTTCGCCATTGAGATCTGTATCTTTCTATCTTCAAGTGTTCTTTTCGCAAAAGGACAGATTGTCGCTCCACTCGCCTTATGAGTTTTAGCAACAACCTGTCTGATCCATTTCTCAATGTCCTTACCTACGTCTGCCACTGGGTTTTCTTCTGCCAGACTTAGATCCTTTGTTCTTCTTCTTTTTCTTGTCCATTGTGATCCTCCTTAATCCTGTGCTTGGTTGGGAATTTCTCTGGTCTGCCCTCGTTCCTTGATGGTGCATAAAGGTCCAGTAATTCAACTCCCCTGGCGTGAGCCACCCTCTTCAACAACACACAGGCCTTCCTGGCTCGTGCGGCATTGGTCTTGCTTGGGTGTTTCATCAATTTGTCGTAGTGTGTGAAGTAGTCAAGACACAGTTGTTTCAATTGCCTGTGCCTGGCCGTCTCTTCTGGTAATCTGTAAAGTTTCCTAATCAAAATCTATCTGCTTCCAAGGTATTGCGATTCCATTGTGGTCTTGCACGGTCTCACCTGAATCTATGTAATTCGCTGATCCGTACCGTGTGTAGCCATTGCCTGAGGTCTTCTGCAGATACACTTGACAAGGCCTTACTGGTCTTCCGTTCACTGCGTACTTTTGGTGATTTGTCTGCTGACCTTTTCTTGATTTTATTCCTGCCATCTTCTATCTCCACGCCTTGATACTCCAATACGCAGGACTCAAAGATTTCTGTCCTTTTACTTTCTTTAGGATGCCGCCAAAACGGGCCAAGAAACTTTTCTTCCTTGCTGGTATGTTTTTCTTGATCCGCATATTGGGATCACCAAATCTCACTATCTGCACACGACCTGTTGACTTGTTGGTCACGTACACACCAAACTTCTTTGACTTGCCTGGTGTCCTGAATGGTTTATTGAGTGTTATCTTCCTGCCCTGGTACTCCGCCATCTGTTCCTCCAAAAAATCTTGCTATCTCAGGATGTAGGTTTAGGATGTCCTCGTTGCTCATTCCCTGCTCAATCATCTCTCTCATATGTGCTACCATACCTGCTGGATTGGTCATTGGGTCGTGCTGGCCATCATCTGCCACCTGATTCTGCATTTCTTCTAATTCATCTTCGTCTTTGGCCAATATCTCTATCGTCTTCTGATCAATTATTGATTTAACATTTGGAGTCGCGGCGGCTGAATCTCTTTGGGCACTCGCGGCTTTGTTGATTATGTCCATATCAAGGTTCTTGTCTCTGATATGGAATGCCATTGGGTATTTGATTTCTCCGTCCCAGGCCTCACCTTGCCATAGACTGAATAATCTGAAAATTTGTTCTTCCGCCAATTCTAAATTCTTTGCCTTCTCACACAGTTTGGCGTCAAGCATCAGGAACTCTGACTGCATCGCCACACCTGACATCTGTCTTGTCTCAATGGCCCTGATAGAACCCATATGTGCCATCCTGTCAATTGACTTCACAGTCTCGTCCATAGTTTTAAGTATGGCTTCAAGATTACCACCGTTGGGTTGTAGTAGGTATGGTTTAAGGTTTGGATCTAATTCTTCTGGCATATCAATGACCGCACCTGCTCCCGCCTGTGCTGAAACTGATCTTGTTTTCACCAATGAAGGGTGATTGGTAAGACTCACCAATTGTTCTGCTTCACTGTAAAGGTTGGCCAGGAATCTCTGACTCTGTGCCACACCTGAAATGTCTGAAACACCAATACCTCTGATTGGACCCTTGTTGGCATAACACCATACCGCTGGCACCTTGCCAAGGTTGTTGGGTCTTGATTCAATCTGTTTCATTGGCTGTTTGGCATCACTTGAATTGTATTCGTAAAGTTCAATCGTGTCTGGTGTCCATCTACGGATGTAGTAATCACCAGTCCTGTCATATCTTTCGTCCTGTTCCAAGAGCATTAGTTCTGCTATCTCATAGTGTCCGTTTGGTTGTCTTATAAATCTCCAGTTCAGTATGTTCTCTGGTGTGTATATCTGACAGAACGGCCTGATGCCTTGTTCTAATTCTTCTGCCCTTGTGCCAACCACTGTCTCTGGTCTGTCAACTAAAACCAAACAGTGTCCATATATTGAACTCTGCACATTGACGTCTCTCATAAACGCCTCCCAACTCTGTCCTTCAAGATCAGCGTCTTTTAAGAACTGCTCTATCTCTGGTGAACTGTCTAACAGGCCAAAATCCCTCTTGGGTTGTTGTCTGTATAGGAATGCGTTGTATGTGTGAATGATTGAACGGCAATGGTTGTCTTCTGCCGCGTGTGATAATCTTGTAAGGTATTCGCCCTCGTTCTCGTACTGGTATCTCTTTAGATACATCCCCCTTTTGTATTCAGCACCACCAAGATAACTTCTCTTTAGGAATTTCCAATGATTGATGTATGTGTCATAGTCTTGATGTACTGGTAGGCTGATGTTTTTGCCTGATGCATCAGTGAATGTCTGAGTTAAACCGTAGATGTCCTGTGGCATTATATAATTGCTCCTGTTTTAACACTGAACCTTTGAGGTTCTGCCGTTTCGTATGCTGTCCTGATTGGGTAAAGAAATGAAATCAAATATCCTAATGCGTCATTCATATGGTCAAATCCCTGTGTCTTATCTGGCAACACGGTTCCCTCTTTATAAGTGTGTTTGCTAACACTATTTAACAGATTCTTACAGGATGGGTGAATGAATACCTGTCGCTCTCCTGACGCGGAACATAACTTGGCATTCACTGAATTTACACGATCCCTGACCGCCATATGCCTTGGTGGAACCTTGCAGATGAAGCCTGCGTTCTGTAGTATTGAAAGGTCAGTCCTACCACCCGCTGATGTTTTCCTTTGTCTTGATGCAGGATCTGGATACACGAATATCTTCTTGCCTGGATATCTACGATGTATCTCCTGGCACATCTCTTCCGTGTTTGAACTCCATATCTGTATCTCGTCCATCACATAAAGCACGCCGTTTTTGATGTGTGTCACCACGGCGGCCATTGGGTCAAGGTTGAAGTCCATTCCTATGTGTATGATGTTGTTGTCAAGTGGTTCGTCAAAGTGTTTGACGTTCTCACTCATTGAGAAACCGTAATAAATTATGCCTGAATATGTCTCCCAGGTTGCTTGGTATTCCTGTCTGAAAGTCTTGGCATCAAGATCCCTCTTGGCCTGTTCTATCTCTCCAGCATCAACGAAACCACCGTCAATGGTGGTGTACTGATAACTGCTCCATTCCTTCTCTGATGGATCCTGTCCCCTCTGATACAGGTCGTGGAACCAATTCATACCTTTTGGTGTGCCTTCAAACAAGGCCAGTCCCTGTGTGTCAGACAGTGTTGGTCTAAGCACTGTCGTCCAGGCCTCCTCGTCAATGTCAGCACATTCGTCAAGCACAAGGAAGTCAATACCAACTCCCCTTAGTGAGTCCTTGTTGTCAGCACCTCTCAAGCATATCCTTGATGTGTTTTTTAATTCTATTGTTAGTTCTGCCTCGTTGATCCTTTTGACCCAACGTAGGTCCTTCAATATCTGTTTGATCTTTACCCAGGCGATCTGTTTGGCCTGTCTATAACTTGGTGCCACGTACCAACATATCTTGCCAGAATTCCGTGCGTGATAACACAGTTCTCTGATTGCCAAAGTGGTTTTACCAAATCTCCTGCCAGTGACCAACACCCTGAATCGTGCTTGGTCATCCGCTACCTTGCGTTGCGGTGTTGATAGTTTCATACTGTTAATTATGTAGGGTTATTTCTCTTCCCAAGGTAATGGTCCTGTGGACTCTTCATCTGTTGGTGAATCCTGTTGGCCCAACCAATTTTTTCCAAGGAACATAAGCATACGAGCATCGCCCGCCAATGCTTTTTCAAACTGTGCCCGTCTCAGACTCTTCTTACCTTCTGCCTTGCCCTTCTCTATGAGGTTCTTGAATCTCTTCTGTAGTGTGGTCACTGATGTGCCAACGCAGTCTGCTATCTCCTCGTAGGTGCAGTGCATTGAAGCCAGTTTGAATATAAGGTCGTGATCTAATTTGTATGATTTCTTCTGTGCGTCCATTATAAACTTTTATCCTCGCATACGATCCTGAAATGTCTTGCGTCAGTGTCACCCTGTGATGTGACTATCTTGCAACGTATGTTGTACACGTTGCCAGAGGTGCCACCCTGTAATCTGATGTTGACCAACTTGCCATTAGTGACCTGTATGTCTGTTGATGCATTGGTTGGGTGTACCAATGGATCTGTGTCACCAGTTGGTGATGTGATAGTCACTGTTGGTGTACCATTGATACTGTCACCTGTTGTCAGGTAATCTGTGAAATCAAGTCCATACTGTATGTTAGACTCTGGATCCTTCGTGATGAACAGACCGTCGTTGTCTTTTTTGAATCCTGTTAAGTTTGCCATTAATGATTGCTCCTAACCCTTGGTGTTGAAAATCTGTTTGTCATTGGTGGTATGTTCAATTTTAAACTCCGTGTTTCTTGCGGTACAAGGTGTGCCCTTGTCTCTGCACTAACGATATTTACTCTATTTTCTGCCATTACCAATGTTTGTGTATTTTCAACTGGCACGACAATGGTCCTTGTTTCCGCATCAACCTTGATTGTGTTGAAAGGATCTGCTTGGAAAAACAGCCGTCCAACCTGTAAAGTGCTGGCTAATGCAGTCAACGCCGCCAAACCTGCAGGTTTGAATCTTGGCGATAGGTCTAATTCTGTAGCGGCAGTGATCGTTGCTTGACCTGAAGGTTTGAATGTTGGTTCAACCGCGAATGTAAAGGCTACATCAATGTCAGCAAATGTGTCTGTTATCGCACTCGCGGTTAAAACTGGTGTGAACGCACCTGTTATGACAATAGGTGTGTCATCTAATGCGTATGATATGTTTGCAGTCAGTGATGGTGACATCGCTGACGTGATTGCTATGGTGACGTCTATGACACCTGATGCTGTTGGATCTATAGTGAACGTTGAAACAAGATTGGCCGCACCTGGCTCTTCCAATGCTGTGTCCTCAACCACAGTGAATGATCCTGTGTACGATACAGTGTCTCCCAGTTTGAATGTTGGTGCCAGCAACATTGATCCCGCTGACTCAACCACATACTGTTTCTCCCAAAGGTCGTTTGGCCAGTTGTCCCAACTTGCTTCATTGCCCAACCAACTCTCAACAGGCCAGTCATCCCAGGCTGTCGTGGCCAGGAATGTCCAGGTGTATTCACCTTCAACAGTCACGAAGTCGTCAACACTGAAACCTGTTTCAAAGTATGTGTTTAGATTGAAACTGTCCCAGGTGTAGTCACCCGTGATGTCGTAGATCACACCTGCGGAACTGGCCGCACTGGCTATGGCAGTGAAGTTGTCAATCACAGCAGGTTTGAATGATGGTGTTATGCTTAAAGTTGCAGTGCCCTGCAGTGATGCTGTCGCCAAAGCAAGATTGTTTGTTGATACCAACACGTTGGCGTTGGCCTGTAAATTTTTTGTTGCACCTAACTTGAACGTAGGTGTCGTTGCTGTTGTTGTACCAACTGACATATTGCACACAGCAAATTTCTTGTTGATACTGGTCTCGTTGACACTGAAGTTGGATGACACACTTGATTCACCAAGTCTTAGTATTGCTCCTTGTACAGAGATAGAGAATGTGCCCTGCAGTGCAGGATCGTTGTCTCCACCGTTGCCATCAATGATGTGATCGTCACCCTCCCAAGTCCTCGTCAGCACTCCAGGATTTGAAACTGAATGTACGAATGTCTCTGGTGACGTGCCAATGAAATTGACAGAGATGTTGACTTTGGATAGGTTGTTGCCTGTTGTTGCTTGATTCTGATTGGCAGTGTCTAAGGTGACACCACTACCAGTGACTTTCAGAGTCCTTGTTGGAAATTGCGTTGATGTTGGCAGGCCCCTGTTGCCGTTGTAGACCACACTGTTGCTACTGCCGTCAAACAGTCGCCATTGGCTTGAACTGATGTACAGTCCATCAACCTGGTTTGTGAAGTAAGTGGTCTCAGTGTCGTAGGCGTTGTTCAAAGACGAAGCGGAAATGTTGACAGTGGTTGGTCCAACGAAAGTGCCCGTGCACCTTGTTGATGGTATGCCACGATGATCTTGTAAGAATGGATCACTGGCCTGTGCCTGCATTCCAATAATGGATTGGCCTGACTCAGGATTTGGACTTGAATTTAACTGAACTGTATTTGTACCGTTTGCATTGGTTGTCCACAGTTTACGACCACTGCTGTTGCTGAAACCTGGACGAGATGTGTTGGTCTGTTGAAGACCCACCTCAAGACCATAACTGGTATCAGTAGTGGTATATCGTACGACTCTGGTTGTTGACACGAGGATTACCTCCCAGTGTTAAGCGAGACTGATGCTTAGGTTACCAGATGATATTGTAAATTGGTCTCCTGATGAAACCGTTTTTGATGTAGTCAATGCACCATAGAACAAGATGTTTCCACTTGTGCTCGCATCTACTAAGGCAATGTGTGTGACCACTTGTCCTGTTGAACCCGCTGTCTGGTAGTTGGCAGTCGCCACTGGAAATGAAACTGTTGCGTTTGTTTCAATAGTACCAGTAGTGGTAGTACCAGCCGCCGCGAAAGTCACTGACTGTCTTGCATATGATCCGTTGTTGATTTCGTAGTATCCCCACTTGGATGTTGCATCTGTACCTGTAGTGTTTGACTCAAGAGCCGCCGCTACACCTGATCCTGAATCTGCGAACAATGCCACATAAACCGTTGAAGGTGCACCGTAGGCCGCACCAGGCGATCTCAAAGTGTGATCTAATAATTTGTCTTCTAAAAAGTTTGAAGCCGCTGACATAATTGTTTTCTCCTTTGTAATATTACAATGTTATTTATTGCTATGCTTGTATCAATCTCATCTTGGTTGTGCCATAAGTCAGTATCGCACCTGAACTGCCCCACCTGTGTAGTCTAACTTCTTCATTACCGCTCAAGGACTCTGAAAAATTCAACACCTCTGACAGTGTGTTTGTGGAATGCACATATTTCAACACTATGATCCGTGTGTTGCCAGGATCATAACCAGCGAACAAGAACACGTCATTGGTTGCTCCAAGGAAACAACAAGTTCCTGATGTGTCACCGCCTGTGCCAAAGTTTGACACTGTCACAATGTTTGACCTCTCCACGCTTGAGTCACCCGCCTTGTATGAGTCAAACACGAATTTGTTTGCGGACCCGCCACCTTCTCTCCTGATGAATATGGCTATGTCGTTGAAACCAACAGAGTTGTATGGTGGTGTGGCATAAGAATCAATTTCGTAAGAATTAGAACCAAAGTTAGTGCTGTTGGCTGTGTCAAACTGTGTCATCGTCTGGCTGTTGGTTGGCGAACCTGAAAACAGTGTAACTGCCTGGGCACCTGCCGTGCTCAGGTCAATCTTATATGGTTCCAGTTTTTCTCCCTGGCCAAAACGATCGTTAAGGAAGAAAGGTGTGTCGTTGTCAACGAATCCTGGCACGCCGTGTAGACTGCCATAGTAAAGACTGGTGTTGGTAGAACTCTCTGTTGACACTGTTGGTGTCTGTTCAAAATGATGACCTGATGTTTCTATTGTCTCGCCAAGTTTTTGCGTTCTGATGTTGTTGTAGCCTGTGCTGTCAGAATCTCTTGACACGAATATTGGTGTGGCGTGCTCTGTCCTGTTGGCAGTGCCTCCAGTTGCGTGTGAAACCGTTGAACCTGAAATGCTGAATATGTGATACACGTTGCTGTTGTTGTCTCTGCCATCATACAACACCTTGCCATTCTGTAGTGGCGCCACCAATCCGTAGAATGAACTGGCCCCATAATTTGGGGTGCCAACATCACTTATGATTATGTTGCCTTGGCTGGTGATTGACAGTGTGCCAGAGTTGTTCCGCATCACATCATATTGGATCTTGTCGTTTGCAAAGCCCTGGTCAAGTGCTGATACCATCACACCATACTCGTTGTTGAATGGTGCGAATCCTATGAAGTGATTGACTGCCGCATTCCTTGTGAATGTGTTGTCGTTGCTACCGTCCCAGCCAACAAATGAATTGGCACCTGTGGCTGTCGTGTCTTGTGCTAAAATGCTTTTTGCGAATCCTATTGGCATAGTGCTCCTACGCGAATGCTTTGGCTATGGTTGCTATCTTGTTGGTGCCATCGTTGAATATGGTCACAACGTCTATGGCATTGGCGTCCGTTGACAGTGTTGGTGTGCCTCCCGCGAATTTCGTAGAAGTGAAAGCACCTGTGTTTGAACCCGTGCCATCCTGTGTGATGATTAGCGTCACACTGCCACCTGTTGGTAGATTTGAGATCGTGAATGTCGTGCTGTGTGCCAGTGTCACTGTGTGTACACTGGCCAAAGAGGCATCAACCGTTATGCCCGTTGAACTTGTCAGTGCGTTGATGTCTTCCTTGTAGTTCTTGTTGAACCTCAAAGTATCATCTATGTCTATAGTGTCTCCTGAACTGGCTATGGTTGAACCTGTGATTGTTAGGTCGCCGTTGCCGTTGTTGGTGATGTATCCTGAGTCATTGGTGAACATTGACACAGCACCTGACTTGTTGGTCAGTGTGTCAGAACTTGATGCTGTTATGAAACTGGTAAGTGTTGGTCCTGTGATAGTGACTGTGTCACCTGACACCGCTGTTGTGATGTTTGTGCCACCCGCTATCTTGAATGTCTCGCCTGCGTTGACTGCCGTTCCTGATGAATCATCCCCTACGAAAGTCGTGGCCGCCGCGGCTGTGCCAGTGCTGTCTGTGCCAAGTTCAAATCTTGCGTTTGATGAGTTGTACTTTAGAATCTGGTTTGCTGAAGGCGAATCAATGTTGAACATATCAATGATTGCATTGACGTTGTCAACATTCTGCTTGATGTCTGGTCGTGCCAATCTTGGTGAATCTGTACCTGCGTCTAAGTGTGTGGTTCCTGCTTTTGTTCCTGAGGGCCAAGTTGCCATTGTGTTCGTCTCCTTTAGTGTTATTTAATTAGATCGTGTCTGTCTTTATAATCCTATAATAGTTGCCACAGGTCAATAGAGCAACACCAGTGCCCATAGGCGTGATTGATATGTTGCCTTCTGGCACCGTGCCAAGATTGACTGAATTGGCGTGCCTCGTGAATGTGGGTTGATCACTGGTCTGGTGATTGACTTCAAACACACTGATGTAGGCGGTTGTTGATTTACGCCACACCACCGCGAAGTAGTCTCCACTCAGTTGTGCCATCTTGATTGAATCTGGTTCGTATGCGGTGTTGGTTGAATCACTGCTGTTGGTGTCTGAAACAGTGACCGCTATGTCGCTGATGCCCGTGTCAGTGGTTTTGAAATTAGACTGATCGTTATACCATACCATCCTGTCCTCAACCAAGGTCTTGTCTGACGCACCATTGGTGTTGTAGGTTTGGGAGGTTAGTGGATTTGGGTTGCCAGTCATCCCATAGATGTATGGCACGCCCACTTGATCAGTGGCACCCGTCACATCACCATACAGTGCTATGATGCTGTCCTGTATCTTGATCATCTGTAGTTTGTTGTTCTGCTCAACGGCCCTATTCACGTCATCTGGCTTGTTCAACAGCAGATTGACACCGTAGTTGGCGTCCGTGTTGTTGGAACCTTCCCAACTGGCCATATTGCCCCACCAAAAACCATAGTAAGGATACTGGTCAGTGGCTATGCCTTTGGTGGCCGCTCCCCAGTCCTCAAAGAACCAAACCGTGTTGTGCTTAATGGCGTTGGCTGAGAGTGAGTTTAGATTGTCACCTCTCCTTGACACGTCGCTGGCCAGGGTGTATCTCCTGAAAGGCACCGTGTCAGTGTTGTAATTAAGTGTGGGTGATGTGTCATCAATCAAGAAGTCAAAGTGTGCCCCATACCTGCCGTTGGCACCAACGTTGGCCCCGTTGTGAGACAATTGTGATGTTGGACTCATCCAGTTGTTCCTGCCCACCACGTATTGGTCTTCGTATGTGTATTGTGCCTGACCGCTACCTGAATAGGAATCGTTGGTGTCCAAGAATAGTTCAAGTGCTGAACTGGGACTGCTTATGAGAGCATTGATGTCATCCGCCCTCCACACGTTCATCAATGGCACCCTTTCGTAGGTTACTTGGTGACTTGCTCTCATTGGTTGTGCGAAGAAGATGTAGTGTGTGTGTGCGTTGGCTGGCACGGCCAGTTTGCCGTTTCCAGCGTCGCTGGCGTTGGGCCAATTATTTCCGTTGTGTGTGCTGTGATGATGTCCCAATGGTGCCCTGACCACATAACTCCATTGCTTGAATGCTTGGTCCGTCTGTATGGCGTCTGTTGAGCCATCGCTGAAGTGGTTGAGATCAGATATCTTGCCTCCATCAGTGACACTGTCTAAAGATTCCTGGAAAGCAACCAAGCAACCGTTGTCCTCAATGCCCGTGGTCACCACCGTGGTCTGTATCTTGCCCGCGATGTTGATGTCGCCCATCGCGTATCCACCGTTTAGGACTATCTGTAATGAGTCAGCGTCTGCCTTGTCAAATTTAACATATCCAAGGTATTGTGTGGTACCCTTGTTGATGGCCAAGAATGATCTTGTCTTTGAGTGTGACAGGCTTGATCCCTTGCTGGCTGTCACGTCGTGCGTTGAGTCTAACAATGTGCTGGATTCGTCTTGCCATTGTTGCCAGGCTGAATCTTCAGTGGCATCATAGGTGCTCCAGTCTAATGTCCTGTTGGTTTCGTCTCCACCACCCAAAGAGCCTCCTGTCTGTATTGCCCTGCCCGCGCCTGGGAATGTCATAGTTGCTCCTTAACTGTATGTTGGTCCAAGCGTCCAGTAGAAAGTGTTGCTTGATCCGTTGTATCTTGAAAATATGTAAACCGTCTGTATGTCGTTCGCACTACTTACTGAACTTGTGCTTGTGCCATTGGCGAACTTGAATGTCTCGCCGCCCGTGGCAGAGAAAGTCACGCCCCTTGCTCCTGATCCGTCTTGGACCAGATAGAGTGTGATACCCACTGACTGCTTGGCGTTGGTTGGGAAGTTGCTCATAGTGAATCCTGTGATGTTCGCTCCCAATGTGATCGTCTGTAGGTTACCGTTGGCCCAGTCTATGGTGTAGGCACCGTTTGAACTGTGTGTGGTGTTGTAAGAGTATTCGTCAAACTTCTCAACAGCACCAATCCTACTCCTCACTGAATCATCAGTGGTGTATAGGAAATATGGATCGTTGGTGTAAGTGGTGTTTGAGTTACCCTCTGACCTGTCGTGGGCGTAATACAACCCATAAGAGTTGGTCACCGTCATTGTTGAATTGTTGTATTGGTAGGCCACTGGACCACCAAGGTCTATACCATATGCGTTGGTTATCGTGCCGTTGATGCCATCAAACTCCGCTGGTGAGTATATTCTAAGGCCTCTGGCGTTGGTGCTATTGATGGTTTTGTTGGTGCCTGTATAGTCGTAGAAGTAATTGTAGAGTGAACTGGCTGAACTGTTTCCAAGTGTAGCGGCGTCTGAACTGCTGTTGGTGATGTCATTACCTATATTGCCCGCGATTGGTCCCCTTGAACCACCTGAGTTGGTCACCGCCGTGCCGTTTAGGTCAATGTCGCCCAGCACATTCAAAGTTCTTAATCGTGCGTTGCTTGAACTGGAGTCCGTGCCATCAAGTTTCAATCTAAGGACTGCGGTGTTACCATACAGCCTCTTGCTACCCGCCGTGTGTGACAGGTCCTCGTAGTAGAGCATATTTGTGTTGTCAAACCTGTTGGCACTTGTGGAATTGATGTTGCTGATGTCACCACCGTTACCTTTTAGAATTACGGCACCTGTGCCTGATGTGCCCAGTTCCATATCCGCGTTGGAACTGGTCGTGCTCATATTGTTGCCCGTGAAAGTGAAGTCACCCGTTGATGCTGAACCACCACTGCCTGATATCGTTATTGTTTTGGTCGCTCCTGTTCCAGATGCCGTCACACCTGAACCAACGAAGTTGATCGTTGTGGCCGCCGTTGACAGTGCTGAACCTTCGTCCTGGACGGTTATGCTACTGCCTCCACCGCCACCTGAGTTGGCATCAACATATGCTTTGATAGATTGTTGTGTTGCAAGTTGTGTGGCACTATTTGAAGCCATATTGTCTTCGTCAAGTATCGCTGTGCCTGATACACCTGTGTTTAAGACAGGTGATGTTAAAGTTTTATTTGTCAATGTCTGTGTTGCCGCTGTTCCAACAATCTCTTGATCACCGCCTGCTGGCAATGTCAATGTGTTCGTGACTGAAGCACTATGTGGTTGTGCTTTGACTGTCTGTCCGTGTGAGTTGTTCTCACAGTTTAAGACTATCGTGCCTGGATTCGTGTTGCCTTTGACCACGACCTTACCTGTTCCATTCGCCGCCAATTCAATGTCAGCATTTGAAGTAGTGACAATGTCGTTGCCGTTAAGGTCAAGGTTGCCACCCAGTTGTGGTGATGAGTCTTCTGAAACATTGTTAATGGAAACTGCCTGTGCCCTCGCATCCGTGTAGTACAGGTTTGATGAGCCTTCACTTACTGTGTCAGTGTTGCCTTGTGTGTATGTGAGCACACCTGTTGAACTGTTGTATGCCAGTTGTGTTGAGTTCTCTGAAATGGCCGCCCTTGCTCTGGCATCCGTGAAATACAGGTTTGATGAACCTTCTGTGATCTCATCTGAATTATCTTTCGTGGCTATTTGTGTTGCTATGTAGGCCTTGATTGATTGTTGTGATGCTGTGTTTGTGGCACTATCTGAACTGAAATTGTCTTCATCCAATATGTTGTTTGCTATTCTGGCATCTGCCCTTGCATTCGTGAAGTAAAGGTTGCTTGATCCTTCACTGACTGTGTCTGTGTCACCCTGTGTGTACGTGAGTGCACCAGTTGAACTGTTGTATGATATATTGCCTGATGCTGAAATGCTTGACCTTGCTCTTGCCGTCGTGTGGTAAAGATTAGTTGATCCTTCACTGACATCGTCAGTGTCTCCACTCAATTCACCCAATGCGTCTTTGGTCGCCACTTGGGCATCTACATATGCCTTGACAGATTGCTGTGATGGTACGTGGGTAGCACTATTTGAAGCAAAATTGTCTTCGTCTTTGAGTGCATTCGTTATTCTTGCATCTGCTCTGGCATTTGTGAAATATAGATTCGTTGAACCTTCTGTTATCTCGTCTGAATTATCTTTTGTGGCTATCTGTGCATCAACATATGTCTTGATTGCTTTAGCAGAAGCGATTGTGTCGTCTGAACCACTAACACTTGATATGTCTGTGTCTAAAACACCTGACTTCAGGTCTGCGACATCAATGTTTGAAATGCTGTTTCCTGTGCCTTCAACATCAAATGTTTTGTTTGTCAATGTTGTTGTTGAACTGCCAGTTATGAAAGAACTTAGATCAGGTCCTGTTATGGTGACCGTGTCACCTGACACTGCTGTGGTTATGTTCGTGCCACCTGCTATCTTGATGTTGTCATTGTCCTTGGCACTGAACGTGACACCAGATGAATCATCTCCAACGACCGTGATGTTTGAATCTGTTAGGAAACCTGCACCATTTGTCAGTTGGTTGTTGTTGCTTGGTATCGTTGGTGTGCCAGAAAGGTCTGAATAAGCACCTGATGTGGCCACTGTGTTCAAACCTAAGTTTGTCGCGGCATTTGTTTTCTGTGTGGAAGTCAATCCTTGGTTGTTGACATCTATCCTTAATCTGTTGCCCAATGCTGAACTTGTTGTTGTGGCGAAGTTGGCGTCATCTCCCAATGCTGATGCCAATTCATTCAATGTGTTCAAGGCACTTGGTGCTGAATCCACAACGCCTGCCACCTCTGCGTCAACGTATGCTTTCACTGACTGCTGTGATGGAACCTGTGTCGCTGAATTTGAAGACATATTGTCTTCATCTACGATGGCATTTGATACCCTGGCATCTGCCCTGGCGTTTGTGAAATATAAATTGCTTGATCCTTCACTTACCGTGTCTGTGTCACCCTGTGTGTATGTGAGTGCACCTGTTGAACTGTTATAACCTATGCTACCTGAAGCACTTATGGCAGATCTTGCCCTTGCTGTTGTGTGGTAAAGGTTAGTTGAACCTTCACTGACATCGTCAGTGTCTCCACTCAATTCACTCAATGCGTCTTTGGTCGCCACTTGTGCATCAACATAAGTTTTGATTGCTTTGGCACTTGCTATGGTGTCGTCTGAACCACTAACACTTGAGATGTCTGTGTCCAATACACCTGATTTGAGATCAGCAACATCTATGTTTGAAATACTGTTGCCTGTTGCTTCTACGTCAAAAGTTTTGTTTGTCAATGTCAATGTGTCTGATGCTATCGCGGCATCTTGGGCATCAACATATGCTTTGACTGACTGCTGTGATGGTGGTCTTGATGCTGAATCTGTAGAGAAGTTGTCTTCATCTATCAAACTCAAATCACCTGCGTCAACATATGCCTTGACTGACTGTTGTGATGGTACGTGGGTCGCACTGTCACTGGCCATATTGTCTTCATCTTTGATTGCGTTCGTGATTCTGGCGTCTGCCCTGGCATTAGTGAAATATAAATTCGTAGATCCTTCACTTACATCATCAGTGTCACCTGATAGTTCGCCCAAAGCGTCTTTGGTAGCCACTTGGCTGTCAACATATGCTTTGACTGATTGCTGTGATGGTATTTTAGTGGCACTGTCTGATGCCATATTGTCTTCGTCAAGCAACGCATTGGTTATCCTTGCGTCCGCTCTTGCATTTGTGAAATATAGATTAGAAGAACCTTCAGTTATCTCGTCTGTGTTGTCTTTGCCAGCCACCTGTGCGTCAACGTATGTCTTGATCGCCTTGGCTGAAGCCAATGTGGTGTCAGTGCCTGCCACTGAACTGATGTCTGTGTCTAAAACACCTGATTTAAGATTGTCTACTTCTATGTTTGAAACTGTGTTGTTGTCAGCGTCTATGGTCTTGTTTGTTAGTGTGGTAGAACTTGAGGCTGTAAGGTATGTTGATAGATCAGGACCAGTTAGGGTCAGTGTGTCACCACTTACTGCCGCCGTGATATTCTGTGTACCTGCTATCTTGAATGTCTCGTTTTGGCTTACCGTTGTGCCCGTTGAATCATCACCAACGAAAGTTATGCCCGCCGTGTCGCCTTCTGATGCATAGCCAAGGCTCTGCCAGTTGCTTGAACCTGTTCCTATCTTGAATCTATTTGTGTCTGATTCCCAACCAAACTCACCTGCGGCCAACGTTGGGTTGTTTGAAGTCCAATTTGATGCCGTGTCTCTTCTTAATTGTATCTGTGTAGCCATTATGCTGATGTTCCTCCGTTGATGGCACTGGTTCCACCATAAGATGAATTGGCCGTGCCGCCGTCAATATTTATTGCGTTGTTGATGGTGCTGGCATCAACCGTCAGTGTGCCGTCAGTCGTACCTATGGTGATGCCACCAGCACCCGCCACTGGTAAGATGTTGCCATCTGACACCGCGATCTGTGAACTGTCTGGTGCCTGGAAAGTTATGCCCTGTGCCTGACTTGTGCCTTCAATGGTCAAGGTTGAACCTGACACTGAAGTTTGTATTCCCGTGCCACCTGCTATGGTCATCGTGTCACCCTGTGTGACGTCCTTTGACCCTGTGTCCGCCGCGATGGCGTGTGTTGAATCACGAAGATTTATAAGAGTTGAGTCAATGTCTTCAAACGTCAGTGGTGCGTTCTTGTTGAGGTTCTCTGTTGATATAGAACTTGTAGATTGTCCCCTTGTGACAATAGCGGCCTTAGTTGGCATCCAGGATCTCCTTTGTAATTACAGAGATATTTATTTGTTATACAGTAGAGTTGTCGTGAACATATCGCCAATCACTGCCATCCCAGTAGGCTGGCTTGTATCCGCTGGATGATATAGATATCAACATACCTGTCGTGTAAGTCGTTGGCAAATAACTTGAATTGTAAGGTGCCAATCTAATTTCACATCCTTGGTGGTTGCCATCAAGGTTGATTGTGAATGGCTTTATGGCTGTTGACTGCTGTGCACCAGAACCATAAACTGCGAACACACCGTCCAAACTGCCTTGGTGATTGAAATCAAGATTATCGCTTTGGCCAAATCTTGCTATGTTTCCAATGTCAGTGCCTGTGGAACCAGCGGTGCTGATCTGCACAGGATCATTGAAGTTTATTGTTGAACCGCTTGAACTTATTGTGTCACCTGATCCTGAGATGTTGCCCATTCCACTTGCACCACCACCACCAAGGTTTGAAACCGTGATGTCGCCGTTGGCATCTGCTGTTATGGTGCCACCTGAGAAATTGATCTGTGTGTCCGCGGTTATGGTGTGCTGTGTTGAGTCATCCGCCCGTAGCCTCCAACCCTGATCCCTGAGGTTTATGAAGTTTGAATCCAACTCCTCGTTGGTTAGTCCTGAACCTTTTGGTATTGAATCTGCTGTGACTGTGGAACTTGTTGCTGATCTCGTGACCAGTTTGGCTTTTGGCATTGGCTATTCTCCGTTTTTGTTATTTACTCCAATCAAACAGTCGCCTGTCTGGTGAGTCTTCCTCCCTGATCCTCAACCTGATGGCCTCCTTGACCAACATCATCATCTTCCAGATGTGGTAGTTGTTGCCGCCAGTCTTGTACTTGTCTGATTTCTGCCTCACATAGAACGGTTCCCTGTCCTGCACCTCTTCCAACCACGACTCCCAGTCAGTGCTGGTGTAGTCTGGATGTTGTTCCGCCCAGTATATCAGGTAGAACAGGCTCTCAACGGTCATTGAGTCCACCTGTCGCCAGATCCACTTGTCATCCCGCACACTCTTGCCGTACAGTTTGTCGTGTTCCGCGAATCTGTCAAAGATGTCAGCCACCTGCTCCTGTGCTGGTGTGTAATTACTGCTCATTTCTCTTCTTCCTCTTGATGTAGTTGCCCTTGGCGTCCTTGGGTCTGGTCCTACGCATCGCCTTGTCCCTCTGCATCAGCGTGACATTGGCCAGGTTCCAACCTTTGAGTGTGTTGATCCTGACGAGATTGATGTGTGTGTCCGTGCCCAGTTCACCAGTGCCCTTGTGCCCACTGTTCCTGCCCCAGACCCCTTCACACTGTTCAAACAGGGTCACATATTGCTCCCAGGTCAGTGACCAGGGTTGGCACCAGTACTTGGCCTGTGCCCTGGCCCTAAGGTACCTGTACCTGTGTTGTCTCAGGTGTTCTGGGAACAGCCAACGGTGTGGTTGTGGTCCCATATCCTTGTATCTCTCCCGCATTATATCGCTCATAGCCTGGCGTCTCTGATCAGTCCAGCCGTTCCTGGGGTCACCTTTCAGTCCCTTGTTCCAGGGTACATTTCCGTTCTTGAATGGCATCGCGTCTCCTTGTTTGTTAATAGTATTTATTATATGCTAAACAAGGTGAGGCTGTCAATGGTTTTGCGAAGATTTTTTTTGCGTTCCGCAAAAATTTGCGTCAGGCTGGTTGATGGTTGAACTCCTGCTTCTTGAGTGTTCGCTCTTTGACAAGAGTAAAAACCCAACCGTGTTCGTCGTGCCAATGAGGTCCCCAGGTCTGTTCGTGTAGCACCAAGGATTCAGAGTCATCATCATAGACACCTGTGAGCAAATGACGGACACCTGAATCAAACTGGCGGTGAGCCAGTCCAAGGTCATCCCTGTGTGGGTCAGCGACGTGGTTGAAGTAGTTGTTTGACCTTGCCATACCATCTTTGTGATAGTAATGATTGATCACATACTTGGTGAATGGTTGTGGTTTGTGTTTGTTCATAGTTTCTCCTATAGGTTTGGGACGGCAGTATAACTCCTAAGAGCGACCGTAGCCTACCAACCGTCCTCTACAATTATAGCACGGAACTGGTTTGTGTCAACCCCCTATGATTTGGATATTTTTGTGATCGCACTACGCCACCAAACGTTTGGTAATTCAGGGGACGCCATCGTGGTTGTTATGGACATCAGCGAACGGTGCCCCCTGTACTCTTTAATAGGCCAGTGTGTTGGGGTTCTCCCTCACCTGACTGTGTATATTATAC
>Ga0181400_1000102_pt1 | contig 32091 bp, 61 predicted proteins | sample 23SPOviralmetaG_FD_130129 | JGI IMG/M metagenome (GOLD analysis project Ga0181400, IMG submission 130129) | Marine viral communities from the oligotrophic San Pedro Time Series (SPOT) site, San Pedro Channel, CA, USA - 23 SPOT_SRF_2011-06-22 | ecosystem: Environmental > Aquatic > Marine > Strait...
AACGCTAAGATTATTAAATTAATTGCCCGCGATGAAAACTTACATCTTGCATCTACACAGATGCTACTAAAGATTCTTAAAACAGATGATCCAGACTTTGCAAAGATTGCAGAAGAAACAGAACAAGAATGTATTGATATGTTCGTTGATGCTGTTGATCAAGAGAAGGCATGGGCTGACTATTTGTTTAAAGATGGTTCAATGATTGGACTAAACACAGAACTATTAAGTGATTATATTGAATGGATCTGCACACGCAGAATGAACAATGTAAACTTAAAGTCACCATACAAAGTACCACAAGCTAATCCACTACCTTGGACACAAAAATGGATCTCAGGCGCTGAAGTGCAGGTTGCTCCGCAGGAAACAGAGATAAGTAGTTACGTAATCGGAGGCACAAAACAAGATGTGTCCAACGACACTTTTAAAGGATTTAGTTTATGATAATTATTTGGGGAAAGCCACAATGTCCGCATTGTGATCAAGCAAAAGCATTTTGCGAACGTAACAACTTAGCTTATGAGTACAAGCAACTTGATGTTGACTTTACAAGAGAAGAAATTCTAGAAGAATTTCCTGGCGCAAGAACCTTTCCGCAAATTATTATAAATGGTGAAAAAATAGGCGGCCACGATCAACTTGGTGCCTATGTTGAAAACACAGGATATAACGGAACAGGACATACATTATGATCTTAGATAAACCATACGGTGTCAGTGACACTGTAACTCTTAAGACAGCAGCAGGCGAAGAGCTTGTTGGACGTTTTGTTAGTGAGGATGCAACTACTATTACCCTTAAGAAAGTAATGGCTGTGATTGCTCACCAACAAGGTGTAGGCTTAGGACAATTTGCGTTTACTATTAATCCAGACAGTGAAGTACCATTTAATAAGCACAGCTTATTATTAGTGTGCAGAACAGACGGTGAAATGGCAAAGCAATATATTAGCAGCACAACTGGTATTCAGTTATAAATACTATATGCCAGCAGTAGCTAGAAAAGACGATCCGACGACTACCGGACATGGATGTGACACAACTACAACAGTAGTAGGACCTCATGGTTCTCCTTCTAAAGTATTTGCTAATACTATTCCAGTAGAATGCAAAGGCGACCCAACAGCACCACATACTATCCCAGCTGGTCCTGTTTGTGTTCCTCATGCAGCAGCAATTAACGTAGGATCAGGAACTGTGTTTGTTGGCAATAAGCCACTTGCAAGAGTAGGAGATTCAACAGATGGCGGAGCAATCACCGCAGGATCACCTAACGTTTTCGCAGGTGGATAATGGTTGACAACTTACAACACAGATGTTATATTAACTTATAAGGAGAATTAGAATGAGCGAACAGTCACAACACGACCAAATCGTGCAAGCGTTTAACAACTATCTTGCAGAGTCAGAAACATTCGAAGCAAAGAATGTAAAAGCCGCAGCAGCTCGTGCCCGTAAGGCACTTGGCGACCTAGGCAAACTGACAAAGACTCGCAGAGCTGAAATTCAAGACCGTAAGAATTCACTCTAATGAGCGATGAATCTGCGGACTATTTAAAAGGCATTGCAGATAGAATGTTTGCGTATGATAGCATACGTGAATATGTACTAGACTTTATTACCGATCGCGGTATACTTGATGAAGAAATTACATTAGGTTTACTTGTGATCGGTTTTTTATGGGAGGCAGAGCAGAGGCACGAAGTGCTTACTGAAGACCAAGTTAATCTGTTCCTCGGTGTCGAAGAAGACGAAGACTGGAGCCTAGACGATATGGATCCAGGCATAACATTTCAACTAGATCAAGACAGAGCAGATCTTAAACTAGATGAATTACTTGACTTGGTATACTATGAACTAATCACAACAGACCCTGAAGACGAACAATAACAATAATCTTACGAGGCAGAAATGAAACGTTTATACATTGCACTCACTATGCTATTAGTCAGTGCCACTACTTTATCAGCAGAAACAAAAGTTAACTATTTGGCAGATATATTTCCAGACGAGTATTGTCTAGCTCTTAATATATATTACGAATCTAGAGGATCAAGTTTAGCTGACCAAATTGCTGTTGCTGATGTAGTAATCAACAGAGTAAATGATACACGCTATCCTGACACAGTATGTGCTGTGGTCAAGCAGGGTAGAGTAGACAAACAAGGAAATATGATTAGACACAAATGCCAGTTTAGTTGGTATTGTGATGGCAAGCCAGACACGCCACAAGATATGGATTCGTGGGTAAATGCCCAAACCATTGCTTGGAAGATGATGCAAAGTAAATCATATATTGGTATTACAGAAGGTGCAACACATTACCATGCACACTATGTTAATCCAAAATGGGCTAAAGAGCTTACAGTAGTAGGTACAATAGGTAATCATAAATTTTATAGATGGGACAGAAAATAATGCCAAATAACGATCACAAAGTATATGCAGATCAGAATGTCAAAGGCGAAGCAATTTGGAAAGTAAGGACAGGCGGTAGACGTGGAGATGTTGTTACAATCTGTCGTACGCCAGAAGCAGCACAAGATATTGCTGATAAACTAAACATCGATCCGTGGCACTTAGATAGAGGCTACACAAGAGCTGATAGAATCAAAGCATGGAACTCATCTAATCAAAAAGGTTGACAACACCACATATTGATGTTATAAATAATATGTTGACGTTGAAGCAACGTAGACACATACTGGACCGCGGGGCAGTACCGCGCAGCTCCACCATAAGGATACTAAATGTACTATGTAATGAATCTAAAGACTGGAAGTATCATAGACACCTATGATAGTTTGTTAGAAGCAAGTGAACTTGTTAGCAAACATCCAGAATGGACCATTATGGTAAAGTATAAAGACAGATAGTATTTTTATGTTGGGGCTGAAATAGGATCGACAGGTGTGAAAGTGAAGTGGAGTTAATCGTGCGCAAGCTACGTAACGCAAGAAAAATGATAATTGCAAATGACAATTTCAAACCTGAACTTTCTTTTGACTTCGATGGAGTCTTAGAAGCAGCCTAAGGGCAGTTCGCGGTTACGGAGGCCCCGGGCAACAGAATGCCTCCAACACACAAACACAGGACTAGAAATGTACAATAAGAAGTTCGAACTTACAATACGAGATATTGAGATAATTGAACATGCACTTAGAGCAAAAGCTGGCCGAAGAGGTTTAAGCATTGCTCAAGGCGAAACATCCGAACAACTCAAAAATGAGATGCACGAGATACAAGAACTACTAGGACGCATACACGATCAGAAGGTATGGTTTCGTCCTAAAGGATTTGTACCAGGCGGATGAACTGGATTGAGATAGATAAGTTTCTAAATGGTTTAATCCATGCTGCTAAATCAGAAGAGCAGCTATACAAAGATGCCATGAAGAAATTTAGCTGGAATCGCAAGCAAGCTGAAGATGCTATCAAACCACTACAAGGCCGTGCTAATTTAACGCACCCAGTAGATGTAAAAAAACCGCAAAAAAAAGTAAAAAAATCTTCCAAAAAGTCTTGACTCTTTAATCAACCGCACTACATAATAATAGTAACAACAACACACACGGAGAATTAAATGAATTATAAACCTTCAGATATCTTTCTACCAGTTAGCGTTTTTAAACATGCTAAGGATGCGTGGAAAAGTGTAATGACAATTGAGAACTCACCCTTACGTAAATTAGATCCAATGGCTGGACACATGGTGTTCCAGTTACTTGCTTATATGTGGTGTGCAGTGTTTGCATTGTATATTGGTAGCATTTCCTATTTTGGTGTAAGTGCTCTAATACATACAATAATCATTGGAGGCATCTTTATCACGTCAGCAGTAATGCGTGAAGCAGATAAGCGTCCAGAGCGCCTTAATAAACTAGCAGGTACAAGAACTGTTGACGGGTACAACGGACGTAGCAATGGTGGCGAGCATGATTGATATTATTATTGTTCTTGTAATAGTCGGCGCAATCTTTTACGGTTTAGTAAGAGCACTCGAGAAGGATGCTAGAGACTAATGAAAAAATATGCTATCTTAAATAGAAACACAGGTGATGTACAAGTAATGTCATTTAATAGTGAATTACACCTTAAGAAGTACATGGTAGTGCTTGGCCCTAATTACGAAGCACTAGAAGAAACCAAGAATGAGTTGCCGACACGGCACGTAAGAATGAAAAACAAAGATGAGTTCGCAGGATGGGGATCATGAACGAAACATACTATATTGTTGGAATGATGTTAGGCTTTTTAGCATTATTTCCAATTGCAGGACTAATTTATTTTAACGCACTTGTATCATACATGGAGTCAGAAGATGAGTGAACAAACAGAATATTGTACAACTAAAGGCTTAGGTTTGGCTTTTTTAGTTATCGTTTTTATGATTGCTGTTGTACCAGTATTAATGCTGATGGCAATGGTAGGACTTGAAGAATACGGTCGCTACTGCAATGTTAACATCTTACCTTGCTTTGGACTTAACAAATGAGAAACAAAGAACCACTTTTACAACAGTTTCCAGTCATCCTTGCAATTTGTACAGTAATAATTCCTCTTCTTGTTGTAATAGGAATGGTATATTACGGTGTATTTGACGGAGGCGGACATTGAAAAAACAAATTAAACGACCAATTATTTTTAAACAATTTCCCTGGTCAGACAAATTACCAACGGTAACAGGCAGATGAAAAAACTACATTCAAGTTTGATCTATACTGTACTACATCCTAAACTTAACTATACTAAGTTGAATGAGGCAAAATTCTGTGACAGATAACGAAGTAAGAGCAGCAGCTCAAAAAGAAGCCGAAGAAACTTTTGAAGGCTTTATCAAATGGTCAAAGATTACAACATACGGTGCAATTGCATTTTTTCTAATTGTTGCCGCATGTAACTTTGGAGTTGAGGATGACACATATCCAGCCTATAATGGCGAACAATATAATCCCTCCAATTTAAACGTAAAGGACAAAAAATAAATGGCAATGAATCACAAGCCTAAACCAAACACCGACCAGGCTTTGATAGATGCTTTTCTCAAGAAAGGCGGCGAAGTTAAAAAAGGTGAAACTAAACCAATGCCTAATGAACTGCACATTAGCAACAACAGTTGGAACAACAAATTAACTAAAGCAGAAAAAGAAGCAAAAAAAGGAAACAAGAACGATGAATAGATTATTATCAACAGTTGGACTTATCCTTGCACTGGCTACACCAGCACTGGCAGAGGATATGACGATCGATATGCTTAACAAGCGTGATGACGGCGCCAAGATGGTGTACTCAGAAGATATTGCTCGCATTGATGTAGGCGATACAATTACTTGGGTACCGACACAAAAAGGACACAATGTAGAATTTATTGCAGGTCCTGATGGTTGGGACGCACCGAAGAAATCAAAACTAGGCAAAGAATATGCTTATACATTTGACACACCAGGTGTATATTTGTATCAGTGTACGCCACACAAAAGCATGGGCATGATTGCGCTCGTAGTAGTAGGTGATGGTGATAACGATGTGTCAGGTACAAAAGTACGTGGCAAGTCAAAGAAGAAATTAAAAGCGCTCTTAGGAGATCTGTAATATGACAGCGGCTAGTATTAAACGTATATCTAATAGCATACCAGAGTTTTGTATGTCACATTGGTTACTTCGTGTACCACTAGCAATTGTCTTTATTCAACAGGGGCTGTCAAAGATGCCTGTTGATATCGAAACAGCAGAATCGTTCGGACTGTCATACTTAGTATGGTGGTTTGTTGCATATGGGGAACTAGGTGCAGGCATAGGACTATTAATTGGAGCCGTTGTAGGCCTCAAGCGTATTAGTCCTGAGCTTGGAGATATGTTAACAAGATTTTCAGGCATTACTATTTGTTCAATCATGACAGGAGTCATTTGGATTGGGGAACCAGATAGTTTTACTGACGTTCTACTGTACGATAACCTACACGTATTATTATGGGTAGGTGGACTGTACTTTGCCTTGAGAGGCAATCGTACATAGTGTTGCATCTCTGCAACACATAAGAGAAGATTTTTTGCAGCCGCAGCATTTTAGCTCTTAATGGTTGCTGAAGATCAATATAGGTTGTATAATTACAATGTAGAAAGGACAAGTTCGACGCTTGTCCTTTCATTTACACATAACAAAACAAAAAGGAAATATATTATGCGTAACGTATTTATGACTGCATTTGCAGCATTAACCATTGCTGGCGCAGCGTCAGCAGCAGATTTAAGCGGCTCAGTCAAAATGGAAGTAACTGAAAATGCAGCAGGCGATGTAGTTAACACAACTACACTAGGCTTAGGTCTAGCAAGAACTGGTGTAGCGTTTGGTAACATTGGCTTAGAAATTAATGACAGTTCAACACTAGTAGTTGACGAGTATGCTTTAGGTGTACAAGTAGGTGGCGCAACTGTATCAGTTGGTGACCAAGGTGACTTGTTCCCAGATGGCGGACTAGAAATGGTAGGCGACGATACATTAGCAGATCCAGCAGACCACGATAGCGTAATGGTAACATGGGGCGGAGCAAGTGCAATGATCGGTGTACTAGATATGTCAGCAGACGCAACTGATATCGAAAACATTCAGTTGTCATACGGCACAGAATTAGGCGCTGGTCTAAGTGTAACAGGTGTTGTAGACATGAACGAAACAACAGACCTAAACACATATGCAGCTGAAGTAGGTGCAGACTTAGGTGTAGCATCAGCAAGCACAGTTATCACATATGTAGACAGTCATTTAGCTTATGAGCTTTCAATGAGTGCAATGGGCGTAACAGGCTTCATCAACGGTGACGAAGATGATATGGCTGAGAACATTGGCTTAGGTTACTCACGTGATGTAGCAGGCGGCTTAACATTGTATGCAGAAGGTGCATATGATCTAGAAGCAGAAGACGACAAAATTGGTGTAGGCGCTTCATTCAACTTCTAAACAATATAAATTGTTAAACTAAAAGGCGCTCTTCGGAGCGTCTTTTTTTATGGATAAATACTTATAGGAGTGAGGGCTCCTATAATGAGGGTAATAATATGATAGATCCAATTACAGCGATCTCTGCTGCCACGGCGGCATACAATGGTGTCAAGAAGCTAGTTTATGCTGGTAGAGAACTTGAAGACGTAGTAGGGCAACTAGGCAAGTGGTACGGCGCAGCAGCAGATATAAATCGTGCTGAAACACAGCGTAAGAATCCGCCTATCTTTACAAAACTATTTAACGGCGGCTCTGTAGAGGAAGAAGCTCTAAGTATTATTGTACATAAAAAGAAACTAGCTGAACAAGAAAAAGAACTACAAGAAATGCTTAATGTGCGTTTTGGGTATGGTACTTGGAAAGAAATGATCGAGCTTCGTAGACAGATACGTAAAGAGCGTGAAGAAACTTTATACAAGCAACAAGAGCGCAAAGCAGCATTCTTTGAAGGACTTATGCTTACTGGTTTATTAATCATGCTTGCTGCTATAGTAGGCGGCGGCATATGGTTAACCGGTCTCGGCGCAGGCTGGTGGGGCTAACACTAAATATCTATATGACAAAGATATTTAAGCACGACAGACATATGTCTGCATCGCTACGCAGGCATAAAGAATCTTCTCGTAAAGTAAAACAAATGCGCAGATCCAAAGAACTTGACGCATTGAAGAAAGGTTATGATGACTCTCATAGAAAGAATTGAGTATCTAGCTAATGTTTACCCTACACTAGATACATTAGAAGCAAAAAATGAAAATGTAAAAGAGCGTATACATTTATTACGCAGAACAGAAGATTTTGAAAAACGTGCAAAAGAAATATTTAATTTTCCCCGTGTGGCTACATCTCCAACTAACGACGATATACGTTCTGCACATGAAGAACTACAAATGAAAATGCGTAGTAGTGAAATGAATGATCTTAAAGCAAAGTTGACAGGTAAACGATAAGAAACGCAGTAGCATAATGGGCTATCTGATCTAGAGTTTGCCATTTCCAGAACGTTCTACTTTCTCTATCTATTTTAAAATAGGCAAAGATATTTGTTTTGCTCCAATCAATATGCCAATGTATTACATAGTCTAGTATTGAAAATATCAATGCCCACATAGGCGATACAAAGAATATACACACAATAAAATTACATACAGCATGATCTCGATAGTGCCTGTGTCCGCGCCCTAACCACGATAGTTTATCGTGTGGCGGTTTTAATAATGTTTGTAAAAATAAGTCGGCGGTTGCGTGTTTAACAAGTAAACAAAAGAAGAAAAACAGTTCCATCATATATTTAGTAGTTTAATAAATACATAGATAATAATGGAGGGCATCCAGTGTGGCAACGTTTTAAAAAATGGGCCAATATAGATCACATTGTTGATCTATCAGTTGACTTATTTTTAATTTTATTTGATGTATTATCTTCACCTATACTAATCGTAATGAGACTGTTACGTTATGTTATAGGAAAGTACTTACTAGATGGCGTAAAAAATAAAATAAAAAGATTGTTACGTTGGTTAAAAACTAAACCGCGTTGGGTAAGTTTTATCGTTATACCTTTGTTGTTAATTTTTGTAGCTCATTTGCTTGTGTTGATGTGGATATTCGGCGAAGCATTTGGAGAATTTATTATGGAACAATGGGGCAATAGCAATGTATGAATACAGATGTAAAATTTTAAGAGTAGTAGACGGCGACACAGTTGATGTAGATATCGACCTAGGGTTTGGAATGTGGATGCACAAAGAACGTGTACGTATGATGGGTATAGATACTCCTGAATCTCGCACAAGAGATAAAGTAGAGAAACTATTTGGTCTAGCAGCAAAGGCACATCTTAAATCGCTATTACCTGTAGGGTCAATGCAAGTACTGAAGACAGAGATTGATCGTAGTGGCGAAGATAAAAAAGGTAAGTTTGGACGTATACTAGGTGACTTCCTGCTGGAAGACAGACGAGCTACAGAGCAAATGATTGTTGACGGACATGCTGTTAATTATCATGGTGGTAGTAAACTAGAGATAGAAGCATTGCATTTACTCAACAGAACATTACTGTTAGAAAAAGGGTCTGTTGATAGAGCAGAGTATCAGAAACTGGTTGACAAAGCAAAGTAATATTGTATACTAGTGGAGCAACAACGGAGTTTTACTATGTCAATGCATCTTGTAGGTCCACACATGACTACAACCAAATACAATCGCAAATCAAAGTCTTCTAAGAGCAAGAAACTTGCTAAGGCACAAGCTGAGCACGAAGCTTATCTTAAGAAGCTAGGAGTCAAAGGCTCTGCAAAAGAAGTACGCTCAGAGATACCTGACTACAACACAGGTCCTAGAGTAACTAGCGATAAGGTTGGTAATGGACATGCTAAAGAACGCAACGTTTATTCAGGTGAGCGTCAATTAATTGGTATTGCAACTATGCATAAGTCAAATATGGTGCCGATCTTTGCTGATAAGAAAGATGATGCAAAGGATATTGCGTCAATGCGACGATAAATAATATATGGCATTAGGAATATTAGTACTCATTACTGCTCTAACTATTAGTGCAGTAGCAATTTATTATAGCGTAGCAGGATTGGTTGCAATCTTTGCAGCGGCTGCTGTTCCCATTATTATTATGGGTGGGGCATTAGAAGTTGGAAAACTCGTAACAGCAGTTTGGCTTCATAAGTATTGGAAACAAGCTACATGGTGGCTTAAGACCTATCTAACAGCAGCAGTTCTCGTTCTTATGTTTATTACAAGCATGGGTATCTTTGGTTTCCTAAGTAAAGCACACATTGAACAAACAAGCGCAGCACAAGAAGGTGTTGCTAACATAGAACGTATTGACTCGGAACTAGTTCGTCAAGAACAAATCATTACACGAGCCGAAGAACGTATTGTCGAAGCTGAAGCAAGCGTAGGGCAAGGCAACGATGCGCTACAAGCACAAATTGACAAAGAGCAAGGACGTATAGACACAGCATATGATCGTATCCAGCCAGGTATTAATGAGCAGAATACTATTGTTGCAGCGCAACTAAACAGCCTTGAAGATAGAGTTAAAGTATACGAAAATGAGCTAAAAAGCCTAGACAGCGATTTAGAACGATTGCAGGGTGTTGTAACAGACTATAGAGACGAACTATCAAAAACCAATGTTGCTAGTATCGAAGAACAAGTAGACCCGTATAACAAACAAATAGAACAATTAGATGCAGACCTAGCACGTATCAATACACAGGCAAACGAATACGAAGCACGTATCTCGGAGTTGAATATTGACACAAGTGCAGTTACAGCATTAGAACAACAGATCAGAACTATAGAAGATAATATAGTCCTAACAACTAATAAACTACAAAGCCGCGAACGTGACAAGATCAAAGAAGGTCAAGCAGTTATCGGTGTAAGTAGTGACGGCTTGTTTGGCGGCAACACACAGCGAGCACTTACAGCATGGGTTACAGCACAGCAAGAGCGCATTGCTACACTACAAGGTCAAGCAGTACAGCTACGCACACAAGCGCAGTCAGCACTTGACAACGAAAGAACACGCCTAACAAATCTAGTAACAGATTTGCGTGGCTCACAGACAGAGACAACACAACAAAGAAAGCAATCGTTACTTGATGCGATCGATAGTATTAGAGCTGGTGCTATTGATGAAAACAAAACAGCAAGGGCAGACATACAATTAAAGATTGATACAATCTTAAACACAGATATTCCTTCTAACAGGGAGGCTAGAACTACAGCACAAGAAGCCATTACGGCTCTTCGTCAAGCAGATGATCCTAGAATCAATGCTGCAAGACAAGCGATCAAAGATTTACGTGCAAGTGCTGATGCACAGATCGCTGCTAGTAACACATTAATACAACGACTAAGAGATAATCTAACAGTAGGCAAGGATGCTGACGTAGAAGAGTTAGTCGCTGCACAACAGGGTAAGATTGTTACAGCAAACAACACAATAGATACATTGACAGAGGAAAAGTATGCTTTACAAGCTGAGTATAGAAAGCTTGAAGCGGAAGTAGGTCCAGTTAAATATCTAGCAGAATTTATCTATGGCGAAACAGCCACTGAAAACATATTAGAAGAAGCAGTACGTTGGGTAATACTTGTTATTATATTTGTATTTGATCCACTTGCAGTTTTACTTCTTATAGCTAGCCAGTACACTTTCGAAATGCTTAAAAAGCGTAAGGAAGAAGAAGCAGGAGAAAGCCTTCGGCTCGAGAGAAATAGTTATCAAAAAGCAAGAGCACAAGCAATAGTAAACAATCCAGGTTTTAGTTTAGATCCCGTTGAGGACGAACAGCCTGCAGAGGAAAATAATGACACCAGAACAGAAATTAAAGAAAATGTTGGGAACAATGACATTGGAACCAACGATCAGGATGGAAGCACTCCCACCGGAGTGGCTGTGGCCAGAGAAGAAGTAATCACTCCACCTGAAGTATCAGAAGGAGATGATAATGGAACACCTGATCAAACTACAAATAGCAATATACAAGATGACGATGTGGAACATAATGAACGAGATGGAAAAGCCGATGATGAAGCAAGTGTTCTACAACGGAGCGAAGTGGAGGGAACAGAAGAACAAGTTCCTAACAGTGAAACAGAGCAATTGGCCATTGGACTAGAAAAGCCTTACACTAGAGAAGACCAAGAGAAGCGTTCAGCAGACTTAGCTGAAAAAGAACAAGATACTGATCATATGTCTAATCGTGCTGCTTGGAAAAAAGACAATCCAAACGAAACACTTAAGATATACCGTAGAGCATATATAGAAGGTAAGATTAAAAAATTACCGTGGGAAGGGTATAAACAAAATGACGAACAAAGCGACAACAGTCTTTTTAGTAAATTAAGAAAAGATGAAGATTAATGTAATCACTGCACCTGACTATGTATATACAGAAGGTGTTAACATGTTATTGGTGCATCCAAGCGATGAACTGCTTAAAACGTTACAGGACAATGTACTATCCCAATCAGATGTAGATGTAAATATTTACATACAAACTAATTCAGACAACATTGAATGGCTGCTCAATACTTACAAGATGGCAGACGTTTGCATTATAGATGTAGATAATGTAGTCCCCGTAATAAGAGATGCTGTTGGATACTTTCTTGCCAATGCCAAAACATATTGGTTGACAAATGGTGAGAATATCGTGTATAATAGCATTAACAATAATAGAATTATGAATATAGAAGACATAACAAACATAGGAGGTTTATTTGTCAAAACAACATAATACAGGTAAGAAAACAAACCCTCGGTACGACAACAGAGATGTTGGTCTACCTGGATCAAAAGTCGAAGTACGCAACAATGACATTACTAAAGCTATGCGTAAATTCAAAAGAAGAATTCAAGAAGATGGCATTTTACAAGAATACAGAGAACGTCAATATTATGAGAAGCCAAGTCTTGTGCGTAAGAAAGCAAAAGCAGCAGCACGATCACGCTGGTTAAAGAAACTATCAAAACTTAACGATAACTAATAGGTGATACATGCGTCTTGAAGAAGACATGAAGTACGACTATAAGGACGTTCTCATACGTCCTAAGCGCAGCACTTTGGGTAGCCGCAAAGAAGTAGATCTTAATAGAGGATTTACGTTCCGTAATTACACACCGCCAATGGTAGCAGAACCAACTGCTGAACCAGGTTACCCTGCTATGCCTAGACACTATCGCGGTATTCCTATTATGGCTGCTAACATGGACGGTGTTGGTACATTTGAAATGGCTGACACTCTTGCTAAACAAGGTATGTTTACATGTCTTGTAAAGACCTACAGTATAGAACAACTAGTAGAATACTTTGGTCCTGAATACCGCAAACAAAACGTAGCAATGAGTATTGGCATTACAGACGCAGATGCACAAAAGTTTCATCAAGTATATGCACAAGCTGGAGAACATATGAAGTTTGTGTGTATTGATGTAGCAAACGGTTACTCAGAACGATTTGCTAGTTTCGTAAAGAAATTTAGGAATGATTATCCAAACGTAGTAATTATAGCAGGTAACGTAGTTACTGGAGAAATGACAGAGGAGTTAATTCTTGCAGGGGCAGACATTGTTAAAGTTGGTATTGGTCCTGGTTCTGTGTGTACTACTAGGATACAAACTGGTGTTGGATATCCGCAACTATCGGCGGTTATCGAGTGTGCTGACGCTGCTCATGGTCTTGGTGGCCATATTATTGCTGACGGCGGTTGTACTTGCCCTGGTGATGTAGCCAAAGCATTTGCTGCTGGCGCTGACTTTGTAATGCTGGGTGGTATGCTTGCCGGACACGATGAAGGCGGCGGTGAAGTAATCACTAAGACTTACGAAACCAACGAAGTAACTAAAACAGATGACGGATTCTTTGAGTCTGTTTATGAAGAAAAACAGTTTGTGCAGTTCTACGGTATGAGTAGTGATGCAGCAAACACAAAGCATTTCGGAGGATTGAAAGATTATCGTTCTTCTGAAGGTAGAGAGGTCTTAGTTCCTTACAGAGGCTCTGTGGGTATAACCGTGCAAGATTTACTCGGAGGACTAAGATCTACCTGCACATATGCTGGAGCACAAAGGCTCAAGCATTTAAGTCGTTGTACAACATTTGTCCGTTGTACTCAACAATTCAACGCTGTTTATGCGTGAGTTGATAAATAACTTTGGACGCCATAATGGGTCCATACATAATTCTTGCTTGATAAAGGAGAAATAACATGACAAGACTTACAACCCTAGACCTACCATCATTTCACAGAGCAACTATTGGCTTTGATCGACTATTTAATGATATGGAAAGAAGATTCCAAAATAGTCCAAATGCAACAGGTTACCCACCATACAACATAGCACAGATTAACGATGATGAATACATGATTAGTATTGCAGTCGCTGGCTTTGGCATGGATAATCTAGACATTACGAAAGATGGTAATATACTACGTATCGAAGGCACTGCTCCAAAAGGAGATGAACATGTCAATTATCTACACAAAGGTATTGGCGGACGCAACTTCCGCAGAGAATTTACGCTTGCAGATCACGTAGAAGTTGAAGGTGCAATGCTAGAACTTGGGATGCTAAATGTACATCTAGTACGTGAAATACCCGAAGAACTACAACCAAAGAAGATCAACATTAGAACTGCTGGTCAATCTCGCAAAATAAAAAAGTAATTAAACTTAAATACTGGGAGAGAAATCTCCCAGTAACACATAGGAGCAAACATGGAATCTAATGCAGACGTAGTAATCGATGAAAAGATCGAACAAAAAATAACATTTCCAAACACATACCATGTCATTTTGCTTAATGACGACACAACTCCTATTGAATGGGTAGTTGAGATATTAGCTAGTGTCTTTAAACATTCAAATATCTCTGCTGAAAGCCTAACACTTGAAATTCATAATGAAGGCTCAGCAGTAGTTGGTACATATCAATATGAGATTGCAGAACAGAAAGCAATCGAAACAACTAATCTAAGTAGAGACAAAGGATTTCCTTTACAAGTAAAAGTAGAAGAAAATAAATGACCATAGGCGGAATAATTCTCTGTGCAACATTTTGGATCTACTGTGCAGGTATGGTTGCGTATGCAGTATATGCAACACGTAAAGCAAACGATCCATTTGGAAATTCAGGAACAAGACTATGAGTATGATATGGGAGAAATTAGTTGAGTGTCAACACAACATTATTGAGAAATTCGAGTACCACCTCAAAGAGTATAACGAAGACGGCCTCGGCGACTACAACCAACCTGAGAATGGTTGGGTTAACAGGACTTGGAATAGCGACTCTATTCGTCGTGCTCACATTGATGTTGTAGATGCACGTGAGCAACGTGGCTTGTGGATGATGCATGTTTGTGTGTTTCCACAGCTACACAACGATGCGCCAATATACGGCTTTGATGTTATAGCAGGCGCAACTAAGATGACAGGCGCATTCCACGATTACAGTCGCAGTGTTAATCCTAATCATCCTATGATGCAAGGCTATGCTGAAAGCGTACAGGATTTTATTCCAGAGAAGAAACGTGAACTACCTGAGTGGGCTCGCAATATCTTTTCAACTAATATGTTAGCAGCAGGTAATGTAAAGACTGAAGAAGAAGCAGCAGAGATTATTCGACTTGCACTTGACAACTTAGATGCATACCTATGGGAAGTAAAAGACTTTAATCACACAGCAGACGAAGCAGCATGTGCAGTAGCACAAAACTATTATTGCGAAAATCAGCAACAGAATCCACATACGCCTAGAACAATGAAAAGCCTAGGACTGCCAGAAGCTGAAGTAGACAAGTTCTGCAAGGACATGTTGTTCCCTAAAATTGTATAAATAATTTACTAGGAGAATTACATGCGCTGGACTGATTTTAAAAATATAATTACTGAATCTGAAGATGATGATGATGATTTTGCTTTGCCTAGTAAAACTATGGTTGCTGGAGAAATTTCTAAAACAGACAAAAGATCTGGAAATTTAAAATATCTACTTGCTATCGGCAAAGGCATAGACGAAGGTAAAACCTTTGCATTTGCTACTCAAGGAAAACCTGCATCAGAAGAAACAAAAGCAAATGCATCATTTGGCATTATAGACAAAGTATCAATGATAATGCCCGGCGACAAAAGATTAGAAATTAAGCCACAAAAAAGCTCAAAGGTTAGTGTCGGCGATGTGTTTGCATACTATTGTGAAAAAGAAATGGAAAAACATGGAGCAAAGCACGTTGTAGATAAAATAAGATTTTCAGTTGGTGGCGAAGAATTTAAATTTAATCAAATGTACAAAACAGATGCAGCTTCTGGAGAAATGAAAATCAACAAAGGCGATGCAGCAGAAGCTATACTTGGAGCAGCAATCACTGCAAAGTTTGAAGCTGGCGGCAAAACTATCAGTGTGGCAAATGTAGTAGAATTACTCAAAGAAGTAATAGCAGCTGGTTCAATCAGACGTACTGCTGATTATGATAAAGGCGAAGGCGACAATATAGAATTTAAATTAAGTCTCAATGCATCATCTTTATCTGGCATAAAGATGTGGATGCGTGAGCCTGATCCATTAGGAGATCCTAAAAGTTTTCAAATTGTTGAAAAAGGTGTTAACCCTGTTACTATCAAAGATTTGCAAAGACAAATAGCACATGCTGTTGAGTATGCAAATACTAATAAAAGAGCAACAATGGCAGTCGAAAGAGCCAAAGCCGATTTAGGAAAAAATGAAGTTCAGGTTATATCAGACGGTGGTGATGCTACTCAACAAAGTTCAACTAAAGTAGATTTAAAAATTACATATGACGGAGAAGCTACACGACTACTAAGTTTAAAAGCAGGTAGCGTAAAACAATTCGGACAAGGTTCCGGCGGCGGATGGACACAGGTATCTGACTTTTTTGAAAGTGTTCTTAAATTTAAATTACCTGATACATTTAAAGAAAAATTTAAATTTAAAGATCCAGCAGGTCCGAGAGATACTACTTATCTTGACTATAACTATAGTAAAGGCCCATTCCAAAAATTATATGCAGAAATGGCTGCACAAGCTCAGCGTTATACAGCTGGTGATAATACTCAATTAGAATATAGCCTAGTAAAAAATGTATATGATGCTATCAATTTTCATGCTACACGAGGAGAAGCAGGCGTAACAATGGTTATACTTTCACCTACTTCAAAAATTGCATATAAAGAATTAGCATTTGACGAACGACTACTTGCAGCATTAGAACTATATGATTTAAGGGTAGTAAACGAGTTAGGAAAATCTAATCATTATTTACATGTAGTAGGTCATTTGAAAACTGATGAAGCTGCTCGTGAATTAGGCGATGACATGAAGAAAATAGGAACTAAAGCAGTTCTTGTATCTTGTAGATCATCAAGCAACGGCGGCGCAATAAGAAATGCTGTTGAAATGGGCGATCTTCTAAAAGAACTTGCTAATATAGAAAAATTAGATAAAGATAACGCACAGGATGCTTTACAACAAGCACCGGCGCCTAAACCAACTAACGATCCAAACGCTACAATTTAATTAGAACAAACAACAATAAGTGCAATAAGACTACCTATTACTGCTCCAATACCAACGCCCATGATGGTATCGCAACTTTTATTTAATCTTTTCATTTTTTACCCCGACGAAGAGCCCTCACGCTCTGCTAATGTATTTAGTAAGCACTAAACTTAATTAAATAGCTACTTAATGGTTGACCTCTATCGTAAGATATGTTATTATTAGCTATGAAATATGCAATCAGAATACAATTAGCAGCGGACGACTGGATCTTTGTAACAGAAGGACAAGGTACTATGTTTGAACTGCAACCTGCGCTTTATGATACAGAACAAGAAGCATGGGAAGCAGCAGAGATTTGGTTGAAAGAAGGCAAAAGAAAAAACTTCGTGCAGGTAGTAGAATATGACACCGATAGAGAAGTTTGAATATAGACAAACATGGCTTCGCGAACACGGAGGCCATTCTTGCACACTGCACAGTGATTTAGAAAACCAAGCGTTAGAATGGTGCAGAAAAAATATAAAACCAGAGACTTTTCATAGGTACACCGATTGGCCTTATCAAGTCACATGGCTATTTGAGCATGAAGACGATCTAAAAGCATTTATGCTCGTATGCGAACCACGTTTTTATAATCAGGAAAAAATCTAATGGAATATACAACAGAAGAAAATCAAGAACTAGTAGAAACTATCAAGCGTCCTATTAGACATTATAAAGTAACTATTAATGGTTACGGCGGCGAAGCAGCATATTGTAATTTAACCAAAGAGCAATACGAGTTTTGGAGCAAGCATATCGATGAGCATGGCGATAGTGATGCTATTTCATATATGGTAGGCTGTGAAGATAACGAATTTGACTTTGAAAATATCGAAGAGCTTCCAGAAGGTATAGACTTTCAAGTAGACGAAGAAGGTTATCGCTACCCTTGGTATGAAAGTCCTGCTGAGTATGAACATCAGTATGGTGTATCTTGGGAAGCTTCAAAGATAACTGTTGACGAAGTTGATAGTGAAGAATACAATGCTGACGTTATTACAGAAGTGTTAAACTATGAAGCTTTAGACGAGTATGTAGAAGGTCTGCATGAGGAATGGGATTACGACAGAGAAATTGTAAGCATGGGTGTTTCTGAAGGTGAAGAAGGCGACTATGTAATGCAATTTTACAGTTCTGAGAAGGGATGCTTCTGGGAAGGTATAATTACTACTACTGGTGCATTTGATCCTAAGAAATTAATGTTCCGTACTACAGAGTATCCTAACGGAGAAGATATTTTAACTGAAGTTGAATATGATAATGAAGTTGTAGACAACGACGGCGGGGACACAAACGGTAAAGGTTATAGTGTCCATGTTTGGAGTAATAAATGAATTTAAAAGAATCAGCGCCTGAATGGTTCATGGAACTACAGGATATGATTACGGCTGGTGTCGAATCTTACGAATCTACTAAGATGGTAGAAAAAGAAAACAAACGTGAGGGTTGGCATCAGCGTCACAGAACAATATACGGCGATACATTTGAAAAGGCAGTTATTGCGTATTCATGTGTCAGTGGTGAATTTAAAGAAGAATTCGCAAAAGAAATACCAGGAACAGAAAATAATAAAGAGTATTGGGCAAGCGGCATTAGCGTTATCTTTCACCCAATGAATCCTCACGTTCCTGCTATGCATATGAACACAAGGTATATTATTACAGGCAAGGAATGGTTTGGCGGTGGCTTTGACTTTACTCCTTGCTTACCTGATGCGGAGTATGAGACATGGTATCACAACAAAGTAAAAGAACTATGTGATGCACATGACGAATCATACTACGAAGATTTTAGAAAGAAGTGCGACGAGTATTTCTTCTTGCCTCATCGTAATGAAACAAGAGGCATTGGAGGAATCTTTTACGAATACTTCTCTCCACAAGAAATGAGTTTTGATTTCCATAAAGCAGTAGGCAAGAGCTTTTTTAATACAGCAATGGAAACATTTGAAAAATTTCATACAAAAGAATATACTGATGCTGACAAAGCAGCACAGCAAATAAAGCGTGGCCGATATGTTGAGTTTAATCTACTTAATGATAGAGGCACTAGATTTGGTCTTAAGACCGGCGGCGACACGGAGGCTATTCTAGCAAGTTTACCTCCTACCGCAGATTGGAGATAAATGTTTAGATTTTATACAGAAAAGAAATGGTGGCTATGGAGCTGGTTAGGCTCTGCTATCATTCTTTCATCACTTTGGGTACAAGTACAGATTGATGTAAAGATTAACGAATGGTTCGGTCAGTTTTATGACATGATCCAGAAAGCATTGGCAACACCAAATGCTATTACAATAGGAGAGTATTGGGCAAGCCTCGGTAGCTTCTTAAGCCTAGCAGTAGTATATGTACTTATTGCTGTGGCTATCAGTTTCTTTACAGCACACTTTCTATTCCGCTGGCGTGCAGCAATGGTAGAATGGTATCACAGTGTATACGACAGAGCACGTACTATTGAAGGTGCAGCACAGCGTGTACAAGAAGATACAATTAAGTTTAGCCGCATTATGGAAGGCTTGGGCACAAGTTTTATTGAATCAATTATGGTGCTTATACAGTTTGTTCCTATCCTACTAGGACTGAGCATTGGTATTCCAATCTTCTTCTTTGGCGACTGGCAGTATGGATTAGTAACAGGTGCGCTTGTTTGGTCAATTGGTGGTACAATATTTCTTATTGGACTAGGTTGGTTATTACGTCTTGTAGGTGTTGAGTATGATCTACAAAAGAAAGAAGCAGCGTATCGTAAGATCCTTGTAATTGCAGAAGATGATGAAACTGTAAGACCAAAGACACTAGAAGAACTGTTCGAAGACGTTCGCGGTATTCATTTTAAGTCGTATGTACGTTACTTGTATTTTAATATTGGACGTATTGCATATCTACAAGCTAACGTGCTAAGTGCGTATGTATTCCTTGCTCCAGCTATTGTAGCAGGCGCAGTAACACTAGGTGTAATGCAGCAGATTATTAGAGCGTTTGGCAGAGTAGAAGGCTCAATGCAGTATCTACTTAAAGCATGGCCAACTATTATTGAACTTGCAAGTGTGTACAAGCGTTTGCGTGAGTTTGAAAGACAGATTAAAGATGGCAGCTAATCTTAACAGAATAGCAGCAGCAATTGCAATGGATCGCTGGGAAGAGATCGGGGAAAATACTAACATATGGAACCCCGACGAAGCAGCACAAGACTTTGAATGCGATCCATTGTATCTTATAATCATGCTACAGCGTAATAAAATGGATGCTGATATACCCAGCATTCTACGCAGTATCTTAAAAAGCCCAAGAGACATTGACGGATACCTTCCAGAGATTATTCCTGATGATATGATGCAAGCAAAGACTATTCGTAATTATTACAGAAATATTTTACTTGTTAAAACATTAAAAGACGAAGTTGTAACTGATCAGAATAAAATGCTTAATACCATTGTTAACAACGATAAGGCGATTAATAGAGAGCTTATTCCGTTATTAGTGCGTATGCCTTCTATGTATGTTGAAGACGTAGAAACAGCTGAGATATTTAAGCAAGGCACAATTCCTAAGAAGATAAAGAAGAGAAAAAATATTGCCGATGAAATGACGTTTGTTGGTACAGTGGATACAACAGTTAGTGGCAAAGAATTAAGAGAATACTTCTTTTCAACAACAAAAGGTCGTAATCTTTTTTGTGCAGTTGTACCAAGAGACTCGGTAGAAGAAGTTGCATGGAAATATATTTCACAGCAATCTTGGGTAGTATTCACAGGCACATGCCAAAAAGCAACAAAACCCAATCATGAATTTATCTACTATAATTTTACTTCCAACATAGAAATAACTAAATAGACATATGATACAGTATAAAGCAGAAGACATTTTTCAAGACATCGAAGGAGATCCTGATAATGTTAGAATGACCATTCCACCAGAAGTACTAGAGCAGATGGGTTGGAAAGAAGGCGACACTCTTCTTATAAGTACAAACGATGATGGATCAATCACTATAACATTAAAGGAATCAGATGGGTAAAGAAGATATTTTAGAATTTCAAGGAACTATAAACGAAGTACTACCAAATCAAACATACAAGGTAGTATTAGAAAATGAACATAGTATTACATGTTACACAGCAGGAAAGCTAAAGCAACATAGAATAAGATTAGTTCTTGGAGATAAAGTAAAAGTCGAGATGACGCCCTACGATTTGGAAAAAGGTCGAATTACTTACAGATTATAGTTGACACGTAGACAACTGATGTTATACTTTATGTAGTACACACTACATGAGAGCAATTACTATGATTTATATTCAAGGCGGCACAAAGCGACAGCGTGAACTTGCGGAAGATATGACAATCTTTATGTTTCGCAAGTTTAATATGTATCCTGATGTAGAGATAGCATTTAAAAGACTTACAAACGAAACTACGCTGGGCGCAGTAGTTGAAGACGAAGGCGAATACTTTATTGAATTAAAGCGCAGTCTCAGTCAGCGTAATATGCTAGTAACACTAGCACACGAACTTACACATGTAAAACAATACGAGTACGGCGAGCTTACACAGACAAGTGATGTAGGTATCGACTATTGGGAACGTCCTAGTGAAATAGAAGCACATGCAATTGAAGATGCTCTGTTTGACGAGTGGGCTAGAATTAATGAAGTAGATAATAAAAAGTGGGCACAATATGGATCAGCAAGTACAACAGTTTGAAGAATGGCATACTCTAATTGCAGAGTGGCACAAGTATCACAAATCAACATCTCCCGGCACAACAGCTAGATTAAAGAAACGATTTGATCAGTACTCATTTGACTATTTTAAGTTGATGTCAGAGTATAGAAAAACAGGTAAACCTAGTTTACTTAGTAAAGCTGACGCTATATATGAATCTGCAGAGAAAGAAATAAAAACTTTTAAACGATACGAACTGATGGGTACACTATCGAAATAAAGGTCGATGTTACGCTAATTACACACAGACAAGAGGTATACAATTATGAACCCCGAAGATTTTTATCACGACTTCCTTTTAATCCGCAAAATGCGAGCACCGACTAATAAGCGTTATCGTATGTTAGGCGAGCTGTTTGCTGTTAATCCTAATGCGTGGCGTGTAATCGGTATTACTGAAAATGCTCTAAAAGTGTTTGCCGAACATGATTTCAAACGAGCTAGTCGGATGGGTATCAATCGCAGTCATCTAGTTGACCGTATCCAAACATACACTACTATGCTTGAAGGTCCTTTGATGGAGTGCGACGAATGGTGGAACTTCTATGTCGACACAGATAAAACTGTTCTAGCAACATCTACAGAGAATATGGGCAAAGGTGAATGGAGTAAAATATACGACATTGACCCTAGCTTAAAACTATTCCAAAGTCAAGGATTTGCTTGGCGTCATAAAGATCCAGAGATAACTTTTTTAAAGGAAACACTTGACAATCTCGTAATCTGAAGCTATACTATACGTAACACTTAGGCATACAAAGAGGCACACATGATTAACTTATACGCATACACTTACCCTTCAGCAATTAAATTGTTTGAAGATTATGTACTTACTAAAGTAGGCGACAGTATTCGTGACGTAGAAGTACGTATGAACGAGCAAGGCGGCGCAGCCGAATACGAATCAAAGGTACATGTAGGCGCTTGGAACAATCTGCAAGTTATTCAGCGTGACTACGATGTACACAAAATCCTTACACGAGAAGGTTTGCATCACACAGACGGCAAAGGCACTGAGTGGTTTAAGATTCCTGGTAAGACTACTCAAGAAGCATATGATTACATCGATGCACTAGTAGCACAGTTTGAAGGCAAGAAAGTGCGCAACAAAGTCAAGTTGCGTAAACTACAACAGAAAGCACTAGACGAAGCAATGGACATTATTGCTAACGGTGGTAATATTGTAACTGTAATTGCTAACCTGTGCCCACGCTTTGGTAAGACTATTTGGGCTCTTATGTTGTTTAATGCTATCTCAGAACAGTACGGCAATCGTGTAATGCTGTTGCCAGCATACTGGCTCAGTGTACACAGCAGTTTCGTAGACGAGCTAGAGTTGTTTGATGACTTCCTCGACATTGCTCTTATTGATCCTAACAAAGAAGGCGCAGAGCAAGCCGCAGTACATGCATTAGATAACAATCAGCGTATTATTGTTCCTGTGTCATTGCATGGTGACTACGAGGACTGGGCAGTCAAGCATGAGTGGATTTCACAGATTGCAAACGACGATATCTTTATGTTTGCAGACGAAGGCGACTTTGGCACCCATGCAGAAAATCAAGTAAAAAAACTTGACTTTTTGCTGTCTTGATCGTATACTATAAACAATAAGGCACAAAGGATCAAGGCATGTTAATTAAAGTTTTCGCATCAGGTACTAATGTACAACGTCTAGCAAAAGGCTCAGGTCGTGCAGACGGTATTATCTATACAGCATACTCGCAATTAGAGGACACTGAAGATAGCATTGTAAAGCGTAAATTTTATATGTTAGAAGTTGCTAGTCTGAAAGCGGCTGTAGAAGAACTAGACGAACGTGTTCAACCTAGTTGGACTAAACTTAACGGCAAGCCCAACGGTAACAAAACTTTCCACACTATGCTGGCTCGCAGTTTAACTGGTGAAGAGCCGCTGCGTCAAGAACTAAACTTGAGCAATCTAACTGGTGAGCAGATCGAGTGCTTTATGCTGTTAGTAAATGCTGACAAAAAAGGCATGAAGCAAATAAAAGAAATCTACGATCGTGCATTGCCTAATTATCACATTAAAGTACTTAATGGCGATTACACTAGCAACAAACAAGCACAGTATGAAACAGCAAAAGAAATCAACGAAGCACGTATTGCAGGCAAAGACGGTGTCATTATCATTGCTAATCAAATGGGCTCACGTTCATACAGTATTCCAGAGATCCAAGCAACTGTAATTGCATACGACCGAGGCGGCATTGATGCTACTGTACAAAAAGTAAGCCGTTGCCTTACTCCAGGTAAAACATATTCCGGAGAACAGAAACTATACGGACACATTTTAGATCTAAGTTTTGATCCTAACCGTAATGAAAATATTGAACGGTTAATTATTGATGAAACTATTATGATTCAGAAGAGCGAAGGATTAGACTTTCCATCAGCGCAATCCTTTCTCCTTTCGAGCATTGACTGCTTTAAAGTTAAGTATGGTACAGCAGTAGAAGTAACCGAACAAGATATGTTTGATCTGTTAGGCGACAACGATAACTTGTTGCGTGTAGCTGATGTTACAGTTGATGTAGAATCTGCAATGGACCTTATTGATGATCTTGCTAACGTAAGTGCATCAGGCAAACAAGATAAAAAGACTCGCGACGCTGTAAATACTGCAAAGAATAAAGTGCGTGAAGGTGAGAAAAACGGTACTGCTCCAACTGACAGCGAAAAGCGTGAGATGGAAAAGATTATTAACAACGCAGTACGTGCGCTTAACATGAGCGCAACTAGTGTTTATATTCTAGCAGATGGCGGTAACACCTACAGAGAATGCATTGAACGTATTGCTAACGATACAACTGATGCACAAGAGTTTGAATCTTTGTTTGGTGTTACTACTGATGTTGTAGAAATCATCTTAGAGCGTGAAATGCTTAATGAACCTATCCTTGATGTAATTGTTCAAAACTCAAAGAATACGGTTGACACACCTTTCGTCTGAGCGTATACTATATAAAGTTAACAACATACGAGGGCTATTATGCGTTTTGTAACAGATCTTGGAAAAGGTATTCTAGGCAAGCCTGACTCTGCAGAAATGTGGAGTGAGATTGTTTTTCACATTCCAGATGAAGTATTCCTACGTAAAGATTTAAAGATATTATGTGTAGCTTTTGGACACGGAACTGAAGCTGATATAGTAGTAAAACGGATGTCTACTCTTGGAAGAACTGTTCAAGAGATTAAAGATAGTGTCTACTTAATAGATAAGTACAGTGTTTTTACTAAAGATGCAAAGCGTAAAGGTTTTAAAAATATTATCAAAGGCGATTATCGAGATTGGAGTACTAGTATGCAGTTTGACGTAATTTTAGGAAATCCTCCTTATAACAGTGAAGATACTTCAAGAGAAAATACATCTCATAGAGGACAAGGCGATAACCTTGCTAAAAAATTCACTATTAAATCTTTAGATTTATTAAAATCTACTGGACATATGGCTTTTATTATGCCATATGGACATCGAACGTATTCAAATGCTCTAGCAGAGTCATATAGACTGCAAGGGTTATATAAGATTGAGAGTGCAGAACAACATTTCAAACACGTTTCAACTAATCCTTGCATATTTTATTTTGATAAAAACAAAGTTGCGAGTAAGGTAGAAGACAATTACAAAGCACACACTCGCACTATTCCAGAATCGAATATAGGAAGTATCTTTAAGAATCAACCAGGCTCACTAAATCGTGTCGACTATGAAGAATCGTTGTCTGACTCAGGAAAGTATAGAATTGTAGTAACTACTCGAGTACAAGGATATACTGATGATGTCGCAATTGTAGAGCAAATGAAAGACTCAACAGTCGGTAACTGGCGTGTAGTAATGAATTGTACAACATCAAAAGGAAAATTTGGTAAACTTATAGTTGAAGGTCCAGACAGTATTTTGAGCAAAAGTGTACACTGTTTAATTTGTAAAGATGAGGCACATGCAAATACTCTAAAAGAGTATTTGGAATCCAAGGAGGCAGCAACTATTCTAGCAGAAGTAAAGTTAAATGCATGTAATAGTAAAAAGTTTTTAGAGTACATCCCGCTGTGAAAGAAATTATAGATCATATTCGAAATCGATCTTATATGAGCGGCATAGATCGAGAAAAAGCAAGAATAACAGCTACAGGTGAAGTATTTACTCCTACTCCTCTTGTGCAAGACTTGTTAATTCAATTACCGTTAGAAATATTTACTGACAATACAAAGACTGTTCTTGATCCTACTTGCGGAGATGGCCAGTTTCTTGGTGAAGTACTAATACGTAAGATGGAAAACGGTAGTACGTTCGAACAGGCTCTTAGCACTGTCTACGGTGTGGATTTAATGGAAGACAATGTCAAACTGTGTCGTGAACGACTGCTATGCGGACGTGAGGATCTGCGTCACATTGTAGAACAGAATATTGTGTGTGCAGACGGACTACGTTATCACTATCGCTTTGACGGAAGTGATCCATACGATGATGAAGCAGTAATTACTAACAAAAATAAATTTTTCGGTTGACAAGTCTTAAAAAATGTGCTATGTATATGCATAGGCACAAAAAGAGGCATACAATGTTTACAAAGAATCCACTAACATCGATGGTAGTTAACAATAGCTACGTACCTGCTGAAAACCCAAACCGACTGCCGCTAAAAACTGTACCATTACAAAAAGCACTTGCTGTTGCCCATGCTGCATATCGTATTAACGGATGCACTTATATCAAACATACGCAGCGTTTCAGTGAAGATGAAAACAAAACTAAGTTTGCTAATAAAGAACTTGTTAAGTTTTTCTTTGAAGAAAATAAAACTTATCTTCCTTCAGACTTTACTGGCTTTTCTCCTACAGAAGAAGATTATGCAGCAGTAGCAGAAACGCAGAAATGGCTCAAGCGTTACATTATGCTTGGTTTAGGCGACTTAGATGATTTTAAAAAAGACATGCTGGCATGTGTATCAGACGACACAGTTCCTGTAAATGCATTAGGCCGTATTGCTTTTATTCCAGAATTTGTAAAACGTGATCAACACGAAACTGGTCTTAAGAAAGAGATCCGTATTGAATATCGCAACTCACAGTACTTAGGCAATAGCGGCGATAAAGTTGAAGGCGTTGTAAAGATCCTCGACAAGCGGTATAGCAGCATGTGGGAGTCATATAATTATACAGCAGTAATGGATGGCAATCTTGTATCGTTTATGAACAAGTTCGATCATGCTATCGGCGATATGAAACAAATAAAAGGTAAAGTAAAAGAGAAACAGGTTAATACACTGTTTGGCGCAAACGAAACACGACTTAATTATGTCAAGATATATAAGGTGTAAAGATGATCGGTATTGAAGAACTATTCCTATTAGGTACAGCAATAGTGTTTACAGCACTAGGGTATTATATGGGACAAAAATCAGCAGTAACAGAACTTGCTGAAGCTGTTGTTGACAGTTTAATAGAACAAGGCTACATCAAGACACGTGGTCAAGGCGACGATTTAGAACTACTAAAACATTGGGAGAAATAAAATGTTTATTATCGAAACTTCAGAAGTAGAATATCACATCAAAGCAGTTAACCTGCAAGACGCTCTCGAAACGTTCGATGGCGATCCTAATGATATTATTTGTATCAAAGAGTATCACGATTAGGCTTGACAAGTGCGTAATTTTCCTGTATACTAAGCGTAACGTTAGGAGTTATTATGAACGAAGAACTAGAGTTTGGTGATGCCTTAGACGAACGTGATTATGGTTTAATTATTTCTGAAGAAGGTAAGCTAAAAGGTATATGGATACCCGAAGGCCAGGACGATGACGAAATACCAGAAGTAATAGTAGAGCTTTGTAAAGCGTTTTTCGGTATTGATCCTAATATTGATAACGAAACGTTACATTAGGAATTATTATGCAACATTACGAAGATACTTGTAAAATTACTTGTACAGATAATGACAACACAGTAGTTGCGGAGGTTTTAGAGTACAAGCCTTCGCAAATGCTTACAGCAAGTCTTAATCGTCAAGTAAAAGTTACATTAAGATTTAACGAAGTGAGCAAAGACTATAGAGGCGCAGCAGCTGGAATGCAATTCCAAAGCACTGGTCCTACTGAGATTGCTACAACAAGGAGTAGAAGATGAGTGAAGGTCCATTTACATCAGCGTTCGAAGCTGACGTCGACGGCGTAGTACGTCGTGAGATTATTACATATCGTTATCGCAACGGTTCAATTATTAAAGAAATAGCATCAAGAGCATATCATTCTGACGGCGACTACATTGATAGTCAGTCGATACAGCCGATGCCAGAATTAAGGAAAGTATAAATGCCATTAATACCTATGGTAGTAGAGCAAGAAGCAAAAGGCGAACGCTCCTACGATATTTACAGTCGACTACTAAAAGACCGTATCATTATGTTGAATGGTCCTGTAGAAGATTATAGTGCAAATGTAATTGTAGCACAGATGCTTTTCTTAGAAGCAGAAAGCACAGACAAAGCAATTAAATTATATATCAATTCGCCCGGCGGTGTTATTACTAGCGGCATGGCAATTTATGATACAATGCAATATATCAAAGCACCAGTACATACTATTGTAATGGGCCAAGCATGTTCGATGGGTTCGTTCCTAGCACAAGCAGGCGCAGCTGGTAAACGTTTTGTGTTGCCGCAGAGTCGTACAATGATTCACCAACCAAGCGGCGGCGCTGGCGGTAAGCAAAGTGATATTGAAATTCAGTACAAAGAAATTACATATCTTAAGAAAAATCTTACAGAGTTGTATGTCAAGCATAATACAAAAGGCAAGACATACGAACAGCTCGAACAAGATATGGATAGAGATTTCTTTATGACAGCACAGGAAGCAGTAGATTATGGACTCGCCGACCAAGTCGTCACTAGTCGCTGAAACAGTTGCAACAATTAAAGGTATTCCTACAAGGGAGGAGTTAATGGAACTCCTCCAAAAGGAAGTAGCAGTAGTTACTTTTAAGAAACTAAATGGCGACGAACGCAAGATGCCTTGTACACTTATTCCAGACTTTCTTCCGCCTGCTAAAAAGGATGACGCAATTACACAAAAGAAAGTTCGAGAAGTATCGGACAAAGTTTGTGCAGTGTGGGCAGTTGAATCAAAAGGATTTCGTAGCTTCCGTTATGATCGTGTAACTAAAGTAGAAGTCATTGCTAAAGAAGACTACAAAGTTCGACTTGGCGAGTTTTGGAAAGATAATGGTTGACAACGTTATCATTGATGTTATAATGTTAGTATACACACAAACAATGTAGGTAAGACATGAACAAATTATTAGTAACAACCGCAGCACTTGCAATGACAGCAACTACAGCGATTGCACAACAATATGCAACTATTACAAACGTAAAGCCTAATTACAGGACAGAAACTATCAGCACACCAGTACGCCGTTGTAGAACTGTTGATGTTCCGATCTATGGTAATGTAGGCGGTGGTAGTGGTGCTAGTTCAAGTGATATTCTTGGCGGTATGATTATTGGCGGATTGCTTGGCGGAACTGCATCTGGTAAAGATAGCGGCGCAGCAGCAGGCGCAGTGATTGGTGGATTGATTGCAAATGATAATGCAAACAAGCCAAAGCAAGGTATTGTTGGTTATCAACAACAACAGCAATGTGCAACTGAATATACTAACGAAACTGTTAATACTATTAAAAACTATACTATTCGTTATGAGTGGAATGGTGTACGTGGTAAAAGTTTTACCTATAACAACTATCGTGTAGGTGATCGTATTCCAGTTAGTGTAAGTATTAACGCTAACTAAAGAAAAGGAAACAGGGAAAATACAAAGTCTCTAACATTAAGTACATAAGTGCTATATGTTATATCGAGCCAAGACGTATCTAGCCAAACAATAAAGATTATTGCTAGGAGTACTAGATCTGCTTTAGAGATTTTGGGCTTGCCCTCGTTTTCCGCCATCATAGTATTTATTACCTATAAGTACTATGTTGTTCCGCAGTAGCTCAGTGGTAGAGCAGTTGACTGTTAATCAATTGGTCGTAGGTTCGACCCCTACCTGCGGAGCCATATATAAGGTGAGGTGGCTGAGTGGCCGAAAGCGTCGGATTACTAATCCGAAGAACGTGAAAGCGTTCCCTGGGTTCGAATCCCAGTCTCACTGCCATACACTTGGAATGGTCTGCTAGTATATCGGTTTAGTATACTGGCCTGTCACGCCAGAGAGACGGGTTCGATTCCCGTGCAGACCGCCAAAGTGAAAGGTAAGAGATAAATACTTTGAGAAGGAGCTCTTACCATGGCAACAATGTGTGAATGTTTAAACTGTAAATGCAGTTTTAAGAAGAAGTATCAAGGCAATGTAAGCAACAAATACTGTTGTGCAGATTGTCGTAATAATCATATCGTGCGTGAGCGTGTTGAATCGGGTAACTATACTCGTGCCAATGCAATAACATATCACAAGCGGTTTACGAAATACGAATGCTCGTGTTGTAAAATAAGTGAATGGCAAGGTCAAGCACTTACGTTACAAATAGATCACATCGACGGGAACAATAAGAATAATCTCGTTGAGAACTTGCGTTACTTGTGTCCAAACTGCCATACCCAAACGGACACATGGGGCGTAAAGAATGCAGCATTTATGAAAATGGGGAATTAGCTCAGTTGGGAGAGCACCTGCTTTGCAAGCAGGGGGTCAGCGGTTCGAACCCGCTATTCTCCACCATATGGCCCGTTCGTCTATCGGTTAGGACGCTAGGTTTTCAACCTAGAAAGAGGGGTTCGATTCCCCTACGGGCTGCCAGTATAGAGATATAGCTCAGTTGGTTAGAGCATTCGCCTGATAAGCGAAAGGTCGGTGGTTCGAGTCCACCTATCTCTACCATTGCATGACATAAATAATATTTGCTATCTTTTTATAAAGAGTTAAACAACAAGATGTCATCTTTATAAAAGTCTGCTATTTTTTTGTTTTGATCAGTAGACAACATAATATTCAAATTGTCGTTTGATACGTTTGCTCTTATATCAGGTATAATATCATCTACTACGTTTTCTACTATACTTTTAAATTTTGTATTAATTTCGTCTACAGTAAAAATTTTATCATAAACGGATAAATTATTTCCTAACCAAAAAATCTGTCTTCTAGAATGTAACCCAAAATCTGTTTTGTTATCTATTAAAATTTGTAAGTTATCAATACAAAAATCTATACTTGTATTTGCAAATGAATCTTTATTCTTTTTTATAACTCTATCTTTATACGAACTTATAAATCTTTTTACTGGATCTCGTACTACAGCAAAAGTATAATCAATTTTAATATCATTATCTTTGATAAATTGCTCTTCAATAGCGTATGTATCACCTAAATGAAAAAATTTATTTTCCTTTTTTAAAGATCTTCTAGCTTTTGTTTTAGAAAGAGTTTGATGCGTAACATCAAAGGCTAAGAGATTTGTTACTGAAGAAATTCCACTTTTTTGTGGAACAATAACTTGAAATAATTTGTCTTTTACTTGTATAATCATGGTAATATTTATGTAATAGATCGCAGTTTCAATCTCCCTATGGGCTGCCATCATATAAATAACACTATGTTTAAGGCTGTCAAAGAAACAATTTGGCACTTAACTTGTACTAACTGTAAGAATTGGTTTACCTATGCTACAATGGAAGACAAGCTATGTATAGAACGTATGCAACTTCACTGTCCTCATTGTGGCAAAAAAGGGTCTGCTGAAAAATAAGTTAGCCAGGTTAGGTAGTTTATTATAACTGTGTCACTAAGTAATAGTGGAGGCACGGCATGTATGTTTTAATCTTTATTTTATTTAATGGAACTGCTCAAGCAGAAGTAGTAAGTTATCATCCAACAATGTTTAAATGTTTTCAAGCACGAGAAGTATTAAGCAAGAAGGCAGGTAAAGGCAACGGACATTACAACGATGGCACCCAAGCACTTTGTTTAAAAATACCTGCAGAAAGTACTTGACAATCAAATGCTTAGAATGTATATTAATAGTAAGGAAGATAAAATGATTACTAAATGTCCAGAATGTAAAGCAGAACTAGGACATGGAGATTTTTGTCCAACTTGTAGAGTAAGAAGATAACCAGTGCTCCTATAGCTCAGCTGGTAGAGCAATTGATTTGTAATCAATAGGTCCGCGGTTCGAGTCCGTGTGGGAGCACCATTAATGCGCCTGTGGTGAAATTGGTAGACACGCTAGATTTAGGTTC
>Ga0181400_1000104_pt1 | contig 31874 bp, 43 predicted proteins | sample 23SPOviralmetaG_FD_130129 | JGI IMG/M metagenome (GOLD analysis project Ga0181400, IMG submission 130129) | Marine viral communities from the oligotrophic San Pedro Time Series (SPOT) site, San Pedro Channel, CA, USA - 23 SPOT_SRF_2011-06-22 | ecosystem: Environmental > Aquatic > Marine > Strait...
CGAACATGTTTTCATCAGAATCTGAATGATGGCCCAATTTCCTTTTCATGTTATAATTACAAATATATTATTTTTTAAAAATATAGAATGACCGTAGATAATTATATCTCAGAAATAAATGAAAAAGAAGGTACAAATATACGCAAAATTGTAAAAATATTTGAGAAAAAACTATTGAAATGTTTTAAATTGTACGAAGACAATGTTGGTTTTGAAGACTACAAGATGAATGATTATGATTATATTGTTTTGTATATTCTCTGGACACATGTTAAAAATTTAAAAATTGAAGAATATTTAGTAATAATGTACTCATATTACAAACTAGAAGAATTCTATTTTCCTGTAAACCTTTTTGAATCTCAAAGATGCATAAATATTCTATCAGATACAAATATAATTAATGTACTTGATAAATTAATTAAACAAGATTAAAAATATTTTATTAATATTAAAATGTATAGATTAAGGTTTTATCAAGATAATATGCCGCCTGTTTTAAGCGACGGAACTAGTGATCTTAGCGTTTCAAATTATATTATAGGGGCCCCGAATGATCCTCATTGGAAGTTATATCCAAAAGATCATTATTTAACTGCTAGAAATATGTTTCCAATAGGTTACGCCTTTACAGACTACCAAGCAGATGCAAATCATTTCATATATTATATGCCTGAAAATAGTGGTCCAACATGGAACTATTCTAGACTGTTAAGAGACCATTTTGAAGTTATTCATGGTTATAGACAGCAAGCAAATCGCGAAAAACAACAAAAGAAAATTCAAGAACGAGCTGAAAAAGTCCAACAATTAAAAGGACTTTTAAATGAACAAAAACAGCTACTTAAAAAATTTAAAGATGAATTACCAAAGTTGAAGTCTAACAGAGATAGAGCTATAAGATCTGAAATGCGATCTGGTACTCCAAGAGAAATAGCTGAAGTAAATTATGACAACACGAATCCTATGTATGTAAACACAGCTGGTAGTATAATAACCATAGAGTCTAACATATCTACTCTTAAAAATGAACTTAAAAGTTACACAGATTAATAAATATATATGAAAAATTATTTCACTGACAATTTAATTGTACCTGAAACTGTTTTAAGTATTTATACAACAAAGCAGCAGGCTATACAAATTAATAAGATAATTAAAATGTATTCAACTTCAGATTATATTATAACAGATGCAACGGCATGCATAGGCGGTAACACTTATTATTTCTTAAAAGATTTTAAAAGTGTTAATCTTGTAGAACCGGATATAAACAATTTTAATATATTAAAGATTAACACAAACAATCAAACAAATACTTTTAATTGTTCTTATAACTGGGTTAAATTTATGTTAAAACAAGATATAGTATATCTAGACCCTCCTTGGGGAGGAGCCGAATATAAATCAAAAAGAAAAATAGACTTATATTTAGACAATTTAAACGTGTTAGACATTATAAATGAAATATACAACTATACTAAAATTGTTGCACTAAAAGTACCAAATAATTTTAATACATTTAGAATACAAACCAAATTCTGGAATTTTAAAATTTATAATATAACAAAAAGTAAAAAATGTATTTATAAAGTTATTATTTTTTACAAACCTATTTAAAGAAATATTACATTTAAATGTATAGGTAAAATACCTGTACGGTTGCCCGAGTGGTCTAAGGGGGCAGACTTAAGATCTGCTGGCGTAAGCCGCGTGGGTTCGAACCCCACACCGTACAGATATTTTACTAAATTAAAATATATATATAATTTCGGTAATGAAGATAGCTATATCAGGGTTTGGAAAAGATAAGAATTTACATAATTTTTTAAAAACACACGGATATATAATTTCCGATGTTGTTTCAGAAGAAACAAGATGCGTAGTAACAAAAGAAAATGTAGATTACATTCAGTTCAAATCTGCTAAAATTAAACATGCAATCATGAAAAATGTACCAATTTTAAGTTTAGAAGACTCAAATGACAAAACAAATGTTCTCAATGAACTTAAAAAATTAAAATAGTATAAATTATAATGACCGTATTCTTACCATTAAGTACAAATTATCATCTTCATTACGAAGAAAACGAGATTAATAATCTTGTAAAAGACCAAGATGAATTAAAGTTTACAGAATATGATCATCGGGATGTTAGATTATGCATATTTTCTTATATTATAGCATTGGGATTTTCTACGTTTATTTTATGGCTTAAATATTAGCTTTTTACGATCTGTTTTTTTAGTTTTAGTTCTCTTAGTTAAAAAGTCGTGATACTTCTTTGCAAGTTTATAGGATTTTTTCTTTTTAGACTTAAGTACTCTAAGTCTTACCATAAGTATCATAGCTACCTGTTTAATTCTTTTATGAGAATACTTACCAGACTTATAAAGACGTTCTAGTTTACGGATAGTCTTTATAGTATCTGAATAAGTTTTATACTTAATACTTATTGTGTCTTTTGGATTTTTATCTATGTATACATCAAATGATTTTTTTGGATTTTTTGGATTGAAAAGAAATTGTTTCTTTCCAAAGCATACTTTCCCTCCTCTTGGACCAAGACAACCCTTTTCATTCATTTTAAGAGCTATTGCTTGTTTATGAGGATAGCCTTCTTTCATTAATTTTTTAATTTTGTATCCAATAGGTGTCATTTATAATTTATTACAGAAAAATTATTAAACTAAAAATTTTAAGATATTAATTACTAAAAAATGAATATATTCTTTCTGTCTTTGAATCCAAAGATTTGTGCAATTATGCACTGTGACGCACATGTGCGTAAAATGATACTTGAGTATGCACAAATGTTATGCTCTGCTCATCATATCTGCGGAAAGTATAAAAATCCAAATTTGTACCAAGTTGCTTTTAAAAATAACCCATGTACAGTATGGACACGTGCGACTTCTGGTAATTATCTATGGCTTTATACTTTATTTATCAATTTATGCAAAGAATACACTTATAGGTTTGGAAAAATACATTCTTCACAAAAACGTTTAGAACATTGCTTATCTTTTATACCAGTGTATATTCCAAATGGTAATATAACAAAATTACACCAAGCGATGCCAGAAAGATGTAAACATCCTCGTGACATCCAAGCTTACCATAACTACTACAATATGGAAAAAACTTATTTTGCAAAATGGACTATAGCAAACGTTCCTTATTGGTATAAAGATTTAAACAAAAATAAAATAAATTAATAATTATAAATGCAACAGTCTTTTGGTCAATTTATAATTACTAATTTTACCATTTCTGTTTTTGTATCTGTTATAGTTTATAAAATTTTTAGTATATTTTTAGATGAACTTGTAACCCCCTGTGTTTATATGTTTGTTGACCCGGATAGTAATCTAGCTGGTAAAAAAATTAAAATGGGTAACTACACTATAGAATACGGCAAGTCCTTCAGGGACTTTATAGTTTTAGTTTTAATATTACTTTTAACTTACCTCCTATTTAGTACCAAATAAAAAGCATTGTCTTGTTTATACATATTAGCAACATAAATATTATGCATTTTGTAATACTCTATTATGTCAGATCTTATCTTTTTAAATTTTTTATCTAGAAATACACTCTTTAGAAAAGTATATTCATATTCTTCTTCTAGTTCTACTTTATCACTATCCCCGTTAAGATCTATATAATACATAAAAGTAAAGTTATCTTCAAGAAGATCGTTTGGCTCTGGAATGCACATTTGTCCAATAAAACTATCATAAGCTTTATTATACATATCTACATATTTATCCTGTGTAGATTGTTTGATATCTTTATCAAAAGGGTTTAATATAAAAAATTCCCATCCATTAGTTAGCATTTTTTATATTAAAATAAGCTTTATTTTTAAATCCATTTACATTTACATTTACATTTACATTTACATTTACATTTATAATTAATCATCATCTGTTGATTCTTCGTCTGAGTAATCTTCATCTTCCGAATCATAATCTTCATCAGAGTCTTCTAAGAATTCTAGATCTGTTTCAGTAACCATTTCAAATTCCTTTTCAACTAATTCAGAATCGTCTACTTCTGGTTTTTCTAGCAGAGGTGGAAAAAATCTAGAAAGTACTTCAATAATTTCAGGGGTAATCTTTGTTTTATTTACACACTTAAATCTTACAAAAAGATCTCCAAAATTACCAGGTTCTCCCAAAACAGGCATTCCGGCCCCAGATATCTTTTTAAGCATATCGTCGTCATCTCCAAAGATGTCAAATGGTTCCCCAGTTACCTTAAAAGTTTTTCCATTTAGATGCTTTATGTAAACCACAGGATTATAAGCTTCTGATATAGAAATTTCTTTTTCTAATAACAGATTATTGCCATCCCTGATAAATTCAGGGTGTTCTTCTATATCAAGTGTAACTACCACATCACCCGTTTCATAGCCTTGTTTTTCATCCGCCATCTTGTTAAATCTAATAGTTTGTTCATCTATCATACCCGGTTCAATCTTAATAGAGAGCTTTTTCTTTTCTTCTTCATAAGAACCATCGGTATCTATTTTTTGTCTACGCAAAGCTAACTTCTTCTTTGCACCATTGTATAGTTCTTCAAGGCTTACAGATAAAGTAAAAGTCATGTCTTTTGTACGGGGCGCAATTGGGTCATCTTCATCGGAGTCATCAGATTCAATTTCTACTACTCTCTTTTTCTTTTCCTTCTTCGTCTGAACCTGTTCATCTGTTACATCAAAACAAATTTTAGAATCTTCTGGTTTAACTGGTGCAGAAACAGCGCGTTGCTTCCCTTGTTTTTTACTACTCATTCCCTGTGTTAACATTTCTGGCTTAACTACCTCTGTTACAGACTTTGTGATTTTTGAAATGGCACTTGTCATTTCCTCTTCTGAAAGTTTCTTTCCGGACTTTAATTCAGCAGGTGGTTCAATCTGACTTGCTACTTTTTGAGCTATTTTCATAATCTGGCTAAAATCAGGGAGCTGCTGTTGGTCCATTTTAATTTTAAAAAATATTTAATTTAGTAATTACTACCGCATATAAATTACTTTTTACTTAGGTCTATTTTTTCCTTTTTATCGCTCTGTTCTACAAATGTTACGCCTTTGCCGTATTTAACTCCTCCAGTTTCTTTCTTTGCAGTTTTAAGAGGTTTGTTTGCAATTAGATCATTTAGCTTGTCAAACGCAGATTTGCCTTTGTAAATTTTAGATGGGTCATTATTTATTATAATAAGAGGAACTACATCTACGTTTATTTCAGTCTCGATTTTGTCTTCTTTTATGTTTATGTATTCTAATTCAGCATCCTGTAATTTACTAACCTGAATTAAAAAATCTGTAGATGCTTTACAATTAGGATGGTAAACAACAACTATATTCAAAGAGCCCATTTTAATTTAATAGTTTCATTTAAAAAAAAAATTGCAAACGTGTTTATCTTCTACGTCTAGCAGCTGTATATATATTTTTAACCGGAACAGGTTCTGGAACAGGTTCTGGAACAGGTTCTTCTTTTGGAGCTTCTTGTGCTTCCGGTAATTCTTTTAGAAGTTTTTTAGCTTCTTTTAATATATCAGAGTCTATTTTACTCTTTTTAGCTCTTACAAAGTACTCCGCTAATTTATTTTTGTCTTTGTTTTCAATAGCAGTGAGTATTATATTTGTTATTTCTGTTTTACTTATTATCTTTTTTGGATTCTTAGTTTCATATTCTTCAATAACATCTGGTAGTGTTATTGTTCCTATTATTTTTGAAAACATATCATTTATGTCTATTTTATTTTTAACTGCAAATTCTATTGCGTCTTTTTCTGCGTTGACTTTATCTGTAATGTAGTATATAAAAGTGTCATCTGTTGAAAGAGTGCTAAATGCTGTTCTTGATATAGCTTCGAATATATCACCACGGTTTATCAATGGTTTTCCATTTAATAAAGAACTTGGATTTATAAAATTAGTAGGAACATTTGTCATCTTAATTATTTCTTCTTTTTTAATAAGTTCATCGGACTCTACTTGGGTATAAGTTATATTTTTATCATACCAATAATAACCAGGGAGATCACTAAGAAATGGTAAGTCTTCATTTTTAACAAGGCAAAACACGGGAACGGCCCTTGTTACAATTTCGCTACTCTTTCTTCTAAATTCTTCTTTTTCTAGTATTATTATTTCACCTGTTTCTTTTATTTCACAGGTATAACTGGCATCGTCTGAATGATACTCTTTTGGTATAACTACATCCCCGTTTACTGTATATTCAGAACCAATAATTATATTTTTCATTGGTAATTTTAAACTAGATGATGTTAAATTATATATTGTAAAGTCAGTATAACCTTCTGTAATATTTTTTTGAAGTTTAGATACATTATTAGATGGTTTTAGTAAATCTTCAAACTGATCTATTAAAGAATAACTTTTTATTTCTGTTTTTTCTTCTGGTATACTTTGAAGAACTTTCTTTGGTTTGTTTAAAACTTTATAATAGTTTAATAGTCTGATTTTTTGTTCCTTAGACAGTGTTTTAATTTCTTCTTGGGTCAATTCTTTTAACTTTGTTAGTTCTTCTACGTATTTAATAGATTTGTCTACAGCAGTTTGCCAAAGTTTGTTCTTAGAAAAATCTTTAAACTTTACTTTGTTTACATCAAAACTTTTAAGTTCATCAGACTCTACTATAATTCCTTTACATTTTTCATTTAACCATTTGCACTTAAATTTAAGACCCTTTACATCTAGAGAATAAGAATTTGGATCATCACATGAAGTTTTGGTAGTGAATCTTGAACAAGTATTAATTGAGTCTATTGTCTTTTTCTTTATTTTTTTCATAGGAACTCCTTCTCTAAAAATTTTACTTTTGCCTCTCGAATCTTTATATTCAATATTAATGTAGCTATCGCTTGTTATATTATTATCTCTCGAAGTTTTTTGAAAGATACAGGGACCTTCTATTATAATAAAACCATTGTCTACTCTCTCTTTTAGATCTTCGCTATATATAGGAACGGTGTCATTGTTAAAATCAAAGGGGACTCCATATGTTCTAACTTCATCTTTTATTACGGTGTACACTTCTCCCGGATCCTGAACTCCTATTCTTGGTCTGAATGTATACATCACCGTCTTTGTAGGAACTTTAAGGTATTCATAATAAGTATTGTATTCGATGGGGTTGAAATTTATTTTTTCAACAACCGTTTCTTTTTTATTGTAGTTTCTCATAAACTCCATTATACTTTTATAAAGCTCAAATGAGTCTTCTATTAAGTCTAGATTAAATATAATAGCAAGTTGTTCTAAATCGTATCTAGTGTAATTTTCACTTAAAATTGTTCCATCTTCTGAATATGTATTAAACATCGGATAAAAACCGCCGTGTATATAATAATCTCCGACTTTAATATAATCCGGTGTATATTCTCTCCCGTGTCTAATTTTAACAGGCTTTTCTACAGTAACTATTGGTGGTTTATATGTACTATAAGCTATAACAGTAAGCTTTTCGAGTTGTTTTTTGAACTTGGCCGTTTTAATTATTCTCGACGCTTTTAGATATATCTCATTTAATGAAGTAGATTCTTTATTTACCTGTTCCATTATAGATCTATCATAAGCATCTATTTCTGTTCCTCTTAAATTTCTAATGTAAGATAGTATTTTATCTGAATTTATATTTTCTGAGAAAATTTTTAAGCGCTGAATATCAACAGTCGCGAATTCGCCCTGTGTAACTAAAAATTCTGTTATAACCGGGGTTAACACATTTGGTTCAAATGCTAAAATACACTTAACTGTACCAGAATTGTCTAGAGTACATTTTAAATTAACTTTTGTAAAATACTCACATAGTTTTTTATATTCAGAGTTAACAAGACTATTATAATATTCATAATATTCTGGAGTTTTAGATAAACCATATATTATGTTTTCTGTTAACACGGAGTATTCATTTGGTTCTGGAACTCTACACTTAGTAAATGTTGCTAAAAATTGTTTTTGTCTATATATTCTATCTGAAACACTTGCAAGTGTAAATATTCTCCTCGAAGGTAATTTGTTTCTTTGTTTTAATAGATATCTCAATCTAAAATTAAGTTCTATATAACCATCCGGTACTTTAAGTTTGCTGTAATTTTGTAGAGAGGTCCGCCACTGAATACTTTCAGAGTATTGACTCATTATCTGCGATATTTCAAGATTAGATAATTCTGAGTGAACTTTCTTAAATTTATAAAATTGATAATTTAAATTCTGCAATTCTGTTTTGTATGTATCATAAACAGACGTATCTGGGTTCCAGTTAAGTAATTTATCGATGTTTTCTTGTTTATCACTGCGTATGTCGATGTCTTCTTCTGGTAAAGTTTTTGGCGTTTCGTATGCTAATAAGTGTATAATAGAGGCGGTACCAGTTGTTAATTCATCGAGTTTCTCTTGGAAATTATTTATTAAAAACATGAACTTAGAAATATTAAATTTATAATTGGAACTTGAATAATCAAATATATCAGATTCAAGTTTTTCCACTAATGTATCGGCACCCGGATAATAAGTTGTTATAAATTCCAGTAGTTTATAAAGACCTTCTTGTCTCATTTTATAAACCTCCGATCTATTTTTGAATAAATTAGAAACAGAGGTGTGACCAGTTGGCAAATACATCTCTGGATCTTCTTTGTACATGAGGTAATAGTTTATATTTCTTATTTTTGCATTTATTATATCTTTAGACGTACCAGTAAGTAGTTTAGAATTACTAACTAATATGTCTTTAAAATCAGTTAGGTAATCCTCGAATGATAAATATCTTTTAATTATATTTTTTGCATTAGAACCAGGTAAAGACATTCTTAATTCCCAAACTTTATCTATTTTTGTTTTGTTCCCGGTTTCATTTTTAAGTTCTGTATAAAGCTCATCTTCAAATGGCAAGACTGTTACAAAACTTTCAAGTCCTTCGCCCAAATCTTTTAAATTAGATCCAGGTTTTACAGCTAAATATCCAGTGTTTCCCTTTTCTACATAATCAGCTAAGTCTGTTTCTGTTTCTTCGATGAAAGACTGTAAAATATCAGGTCTTGCGTATATGTATTCCTTAAATAATTGATCAGATGGGATTTTATAATATTTTAAGTTTTCTTCTTCTACTATTTGTTTTAAGATTTCATAATTAGCAGGGTGCTCTTTGAATTTTATTACATTTTGTTTGTTCTCTCTAAGACGTTCGATGTAAGACATGAATTTAACAGTTCTAACACCCGCGCATTTAAGTAAATCTGCACGAGTCATCTGCCTAAGTTTATTCTTTAATATATTTAATCTATCCGAGTACGCTTGTTCTTCGGGCGTTAATAAATTAACTCTTTTTTCTAAAAATCTAATGTCTTCTAATTTATTACTCATTGGTGCAACCATTTTAAATTCATAATTAGAAGTTTTTGTCTCTGTGTTGTAGAATATTTTTGAAACTTCAAATGAAGTTGTATGATAGTCTATTAATTGTTTCGTAGCCGAGTATTTTTTAAGATATTCTTCTATTTCTGGTACAACGGTTTCTATATTACCTGTTAATTTAAGATCATAGTATTCGTTTACCTGTTCTTTATTAAAACCTGATGGTAATCTAGGAAAAAGAATACCGTGTTTCTTCGCCACAGATTTATCGTGTTTAACTTCTGCTTCATGAAGCTTCTGAAGCTTCTGACTCAAAGGTAAGTCTAAATCAATATTTACAGAGGTTTTTTTGTCATCTTGGTCATTTTCAGAAAGTTTAAGAATATCATACTCTTTTCTTAGGATAGAAATGTATTCCCTATTAAATTCTTCTTCTGAAATTATACCAAATTTATAATTTTCAGTTAAAGAACTCTTATATTTTCTAAGTTTTTCTATAATTTCTGCATCATCATCGTCTAAGACATAAGTTTTTGTTTTAATGTCTAAATAATATCTAGTTTTAAGCATCTCAGAATCGAATTCTTCTTGGGAAATATCATTATTAGCAATTAGATCTGATAACATACTCTGCCAATTTTCTAGATTGGCGATTTCGTCATAAATGTCGCCATCTACTTCGTCTGGCTCTATTAATTGCGCCATTATATTATTACTATAATATATAATAAAAACGCAAAAAAATTTATAAATTATTAAATGATATATACTTTAAATGCAAACAGTGTATTTGCTTAAAGATTGTTATAAAAGTTATAACGCTTTAAAAAAACTATACTCTCATCCAGATTTGTCAACTAATATAATAATCGTAGACAAGGAACAAGCTAGAATATTATTAATTGACAAACGAGTTAAAAAGTTTCCTTTTATAATAAATACACTGCCTACAAATTTGGGACTTATACCTAAAATTGCAAAAGTTCTTCCATTAGAGATGTTTATGATGTTAAAAAAATTTAATGATTATCAAGATAAAAAACAGTGTAGAATGATTAATGTACCAACACAAAGCGTTTTAGTACAAAATAAAACAAAAGTCCAAAGACCAATTAATAATTTTTATAAACCAAGACCTACAAAAAACAAACCTCTTATTAAAACAGTAAAAGATTCAGACGGAAGTGTTAATATTATTTTAAATAAATAATACATTGCATTACATTAATATGACTATTTGGGATTTTAATGAAAACAAAAATTTTGTTAAAATAGGAAATTACAAAGTACTTGATTTACCGAATGCAGAAAAAGCTGCAAAACTATTAAATGATATAGATCTTTTAATTTTAAGATGTTTTATATCTATGCAATTTAAAGAAAAGCGTACACCAGAAATAAATATACTATTGCAAACACCTTATTTCTTACAAGAAATGCAGTTCATAAAAGATCAAGGCTCTATCAAATTTGAAGGTTTAAATAAACCAAAAGAAGTAAAACGTACATCAGAACAAAGTGTAGGAGAAGATGGAAAACTAAGAGCAAAATATAGAAAGATTTTTCTAACACTTAGAAATGAAAATGGTAAACTTAAAACTATAAAACAGCTTAAACATTTAATAGCCCACGAGCTTACACATACAGCAATGAACCACGTACGCTGGAGGGAAGACGACCACGATGAAAAATTTAATCATTATAATAAACTAATATTGAGATATCTTTTATTAAATTAGAAACTATGTCTGTTATAATAATAGAAAATAAAGACATACAGATTAATCAAGAAAATTTTATATATTCTAAATCTAGTTCTAGGCCATCTAAATCTATAGTAGATCCTGAAAAATACATTAAATATAAAACTATAAAACAAACTTTTACGTTTTTAGACAATTCTGGAGACATCTTATTCATGGAATGTATAAGTTATGTATTTTATACATTTACTAAAATAAACGAAGACGTGTATATGCTAGATAACGAGACTTATAAAATTATTAATTTTATAGACAATAAATTTAAAATTTTAACAGAAAACTTGAAAGATAAATACTCTAATTATGTAATAATAGTAAAAGACATATATACGTATCCGAAGATACAATACATATATATGTTATCTAACTTTTTTACAGAAATTAAAATCGTAATGTCTCAGATTATGTCTTATTGCCTTATAATTTGTTCTAAAAAGACTAAAAACTTTGAACTACAGATAAAAGATAATTATATAAAAGATTTTGATGTAAAAGTAGACGAAACTCTTATAAAACACATTAAAAAAGACAACGATAGTTTTCTAGAAAACACTATAATTATGAATAATAATATTTCGGATATATGTAAAAGTTTATGTGAAATTTCTAATCTAAACAGAGAGACTTATACATTAAATAAGTATTATAAAGCCTTTATAAATAAGGAATGTAATACTTATTGTAATTGTAAAACTAATTATATATTTTATTCAAATCTTTTCCAGTGTTACATATGTGAAAATTGTTTAGTTTTATCAAGATTGTTTCTTTTTTGACCAAGCTTCTGCTGCTGCCTTAAAAACTGTTTTGTGATCATAGTTAGCTCCAAGTTTTGTTTTTTGTTCGGCTATATAATTCTTAATAAATGTATTATAATCAGAAGGAGCTCTTGGTTTCTTTTCTTTCTTAGGTTTATCACTTCCCATTTTATTTTTAAGCTCAGAAAGTTCTTTTTCAAGACGATCTAATCTTGATTCTTCCATTTATATATTTACAATAAGTAATTAATTATTTTTAAACGTGTTATTTCTGTGTTTTATACAAAGAGGAAATTCACCTTGATAATTTTTACTGTAAAAACACGTATTGCATTTTTTACAGTAAAATTTTTTAGCATTTTTATCTAAATCTACGTCTTTGCTTAATTTTTTAATAGCTTCCCAATCTATCTCACCTGTTTCTAAATTTACAAGAGTATCCATTATTCTATTTCAATACACTCCACATTAAAATTTCCTAAGAAATGTAATCCAGAAGTATCTTTATATTTTTCTTTATACACTACTCTCTTAATACCAGATTGAATTATTAGTTTAGAACACTCTTTACACGGAGAAAGAGTTATATACAAAGTAGAATCCACACAACTTGTATTACTTCTAGCCATTTTTGTTATTGCATTAGCTTCTGCATGCAAAACATACCAATGAGTTTTACCGCTTGCGTCTTCACAATTATTATCAAAACCAACGGGAGTACCATTGTAACCATCTGATATAATAGTGTTTTCCTTAACAATTACAGCTCCTACTTTTTTCCTATTAGCATAAGACATCTCTGCGTATTTAGTGCATATGTCTATAAAAAGTTTATCGTATTTACTCATTTAATGAATGTATAAACTATTTTTTTAAACTATAATAGCATAATTATCTCTAAATTTGTCGATGTCGCTTTTTACAAATATAATACCAGATTTGTAATCTGGAAATTTAAGTTTAAATTTTTGATAAGGTGTTAACTCCCATGGCCACAAATAAAGAGATTTAAATCTTGAAACTGGATAAACTATCTTATCGTTTTCAAGGGAATAAATTACTTTGAACATGAGAGATTCCCATTTTAATACTATTCTATTATTTAGTTCTTGAACAGGTTCAGTTTTGGGAATACATTTGGGAAAAACCTTTATTTTGTCTTTTGGTAAAAAATCCTCTTGTTTGTAAACAATGTTATTTTGCAGAATAACAGGCTCTTCGTAATAGTCGTCCAAATTTTGCGCCCATTTAAGATGAAATTGAGAATTTTTGCAGTGGCAAATACAGCAATAAAGCCCGGGTTTATCATCGGTAAACTGAACATGTGGTACATTTTGAGATTGTTCTCCTATAAAATTTTGAATTAGACGCTTATGTTTCCAAATATGAATATGATTACATTGTGGGTCATAATATGGCCCGTGCCCGCTACATCCAGGATAATAAATTTTTTTATCAGGGCCTTTTCCTCTTTTCTTTATTTCAATGTCATGTAATGCTTCTATTGATACTCTTTTTGGATTATAAATACTATTCCACTCTTGTTCAGGTGTGAATTTTAAATTTCTGTACTCTTCGATAGACATTACTTCTGTTTTATCGTTTTCTGGTTTTATTTTCTTATTTTCTAGCATACTTATTATAGTTTCAGGTTCTTTCCTTCGAAGATTGCCTCTACCATCAATAATTGTAGTCATCTGTACGATTATTGATTGTATGGAATTTTTAAGTTAATAATTTTTTTGCAATTTAGGCTTGCTTCTCATCGTCCTTTGTTAGCTCAGAAAGCTTCTCAAAAAGCTCACCTACTAGCTTAAATTCAGTTGGCTTAAAACCACCACGGGACGATACTACATTTACAACAGAAAGCATAAGCTGAACATCCTTAGACGAAATAATGTAAGTCTTATCGTCACTCTTAGAAACATCTACTGGTACATCGGTAGAACTAGAAGCCATTTTAATAAATTAAAATAATACAATTCTTTAAATTAATTAAAAATCGTCTAAATATTCTAACTCTTTGTCTTCTATTTGTTCTGGTCGATTATAATCTGTAACACGCTGTTCAAAAAAATTACTTTTGCCATCCAATGACATAGTGTCCATAAAATTAAAAGGGCATTCCGACTTGTAAATTTTTGTGTATCCAAGTTTTTCTATAAGTCTATCAGCTTGAAATTCTATGTATGTTTTCATAGAGTCTGCATTAATTCCTATGAGATTACATTGAAAAGAATCACAAATGAACTCTTTTTCAATTTCTACAGCGGATATCATCATATCTTTAATTTTGTCTTCTGATAGCTTATTTTCAATGTATGTATATAAAAGAACACCAAAGTCTGTATGCAGAGATTCATCACGCGCTATAAGCTCATTGCTTTTACCAAGAGCTTTGGTCATTAATTTTTTTACATACTTTAGCCAGAATATAGCACAGAAAGAACCAGAAAAAAATATCCCCTCTACTATTGTAAATGCTACAAGTCTCTCCTGAAAAGGAATATCCTGATTTAACCACTTTTGTGTCCATTCTGCTTTCTTTTTAACACCTGAAAGTTCTTTTATTCCATTGAAAATTTTGTATTTAGAGTCTTCTGGTATATAAGTATCTATCATTAAGGCATATGTTTCTGAATGTATAGTTTCCATGGCAGCCTGCCAACCGTAATAAGCTCTAATCTCTGGGACTTTAATTTCATCAATAAAGTTAATAGACAAGTTCTCGAATATTATACCATCGGAGCCTGCAAAAAAAGATAAAACATTGGAGATAAAAAATTGCTCGCTTTCAGAGAGTTGTTCCCAGTCTGATATATCAGCTGGAAAATCTATTTCTTCCGCTGTCCAGAAAGCTTGTTGGTGTTTTTTATATGCTTCCCATACTTTAGTCCATACTATAGGCTGCAAAACATATCTATTAGAGGTTTCAGAGAGAATCGGCTCCATCGTAGTATTATATAATTTATAACTTTATATTTTTTAAAATTATAAATTACATTTAAGATTTATAAATTACATTTAAGATTTACTTGTATGGTACCTTCATCTTTGTAAGGCGAAGTTTGAGCGCCTTAACAGTAAGTGGTGTACGAGTGAAACCCATGTCGTCCTTGCGACGCTTGTAAATCGATACATCGTTAGCGCGAGCGAGAGCCTGTAGTTGCTTAAGAGTTGGCTTAGCCTTCTTTGCGGCGGCCTTTTTAAGAGCTTTCTTAACCTTGTCCTTGAGGCACTGGCGCTGACCAGGTTTTCTCTGCCAATTTGGGTTAGCCGAGTAACCAGGTGGACAAACAGTTGCCATACCAAAATGAGCAACCTTCAACTTTGTAAGTCTGTACTTAAGAGCACGCACATTAAGTGGTGTACGGGTGAAACCCATATCGTCCTTGCGACGCTTGTAAATTGATACATCATTCGCAGCCGCGATAGCCCGAAGCTCTCTTAGAGTTTTCTTTGGGGCGCCTTTTAGGCACTGACGCTGACCGCGCTTAGCACGATAACGTTTGTTGGGTCGGTAACCAGGTGGACAAACAGTTGCCATACCAAAATAAGAATTCATTATATTTTAATATATAATTTACATTTTTTTTAAAAATTAATTATTATATGAAATTAAATTTAGATATAATAAGATATATATCTGAATTTTTAAAATTTGATGATATCTTGAGTTTTTCTATATCTTGTAAAGAAAATTATAATTCATTCGATGAAATGTTTTATAAGAATTTAGCATATAAATACTACGGAAGTTGTTTTTGGCTTAAAGCTAGTTGTAGAAATAAAAATGTATCAAAACCTCTTAAAAATTTTAAATTAGAAATAATAAGAATTGAAAATTTTCAGAGGAATTTAGACAATATCAATATAACTAGATGGACCAAAAAAGACTTTTATAATTATTGGAGGTGTTTTTAACTACCAATACACGACTTGCATGTTCCAAAACCACACTTTCTGCTATTACCAAATTTATATCTCTTACCAAAATCTATAAGACCACCTGCAGCCCTGTAATTACCCAAAAGAGGTTCCATGATAGGAACAGGGGCGTCTATTAAAAGAGGTTGTACGGAGAAATCTTTAATAGTTCTACATCTTCCAGACATTGGATCTCTGTACTGCCCTGGTAAACACATTTTACGCTGTCTTCCCGTAACAGGATTAATTTCGTAACCGGGTTTCAATACAACAGAGGCCTTTGGTTTAACACATCTACCGCGGTCGTTTCTCATATTTGGAGACAAACAAACCTTTCTTAGTCTACCAGTTGCTGGATTAATTTCCATACCATCCGGGACCTGTTTCGCAGCTACAGGGACTTTCATTTTTCTACATCTATTTGTAGTAGGATCTCTGTACATACCAGGACCGCACATTTTTATACACTGAAGCTGTCCAGACTTACCAGTCCACATAGCATTTGGTTCAAAACCCGGTGGACAAACCGTGTCGCCAAACTTATTTACCTTCTTCCAAGCTTGCTTAAGTGTAATACCCTCCTTCCACTTTAATTTCATAGCTTTCTTTGCATTAGCAACAGCCTTCTTTTTCTTTGGAGACATTCCTTTTCTTTTCTTAGGTGAGCCTTTCTTACCTGACTTAACACGTTTCCAAGCCTGTTTTAGGGTAATACCCTCTTTCCACATAAGCTTCATAGCCTTCTTCGCATCTCCCTTCTTACCAAAATCCATTATTTTAATAATTACAAATATAATAATTTAAAGAGAAATTATATTTATAATTAATATGAATCCTGTTTTCACACTTTTGAGTAACTCTCGCGGTACAAAGTTAGGAGTCAAAACGATGGCAAAAACATTAGGTCTTCGTAAAAAAGATATTTTTTATTATTGTTTCAAAGATTCGCGTATTCGCCGCGTACAAGGTCGAGAAGTAGGTTGTGGGAAAAATAATATGTCTGTTTTTACTATTGACCCTTGATTATATTTGGAAATACATTAACTAAAGTTTTTTCGTAATCTTCAAATTTCTTAAAAGTCCAAGCTGATTTTTCTTTATTCCAGCTTGAACCTCTAAAAGTTGTCTTGATCAATTCGCGATTATCATAAGTTTTATTCCCAGATATGTAAACATTTTCAGCGTCGGATGTATACATCAAATCTGGTACCGTTGCACTTGAATTTTCTGTTTCAGTATATGTAGCAGACTTTTTAAGACTAGTTGAAATTATAGTTTGAAGAAGATCTAATAGAGGATCAAGCTTTGAATTAATACTTTCTTCAATTTTATCAAGACGTTCTAGAATTTCATTTTTATTCATTTCGTCCATTTATACTTATAATTTATTATAAAATGTAACTTTATACTGATTCTTTCATATTTTTATGACTGCGATATAAAAATTTATATCTTTTAAGTCCAAATGATTCAGATTTTAAAATTTGTTCGATTGTGTCTTTATTTTCTTCATAGTCTACCCAAATTTCCATCCTATATAAAACACTCTCATATTTTGTACAATCAACCATTCTTATACCATTTATGCATTTATAAATGTCTTGTTTATTAGAGATTAACTCTAGTATACAATTCATCCATTCTTCCTGCAATTTGTACAATTGATTTCCATTTTTAACTGAAAATTCAAATCCTTCTTTATTTTTATCGTCTTCCCAACATGGAAATACATTACTTCTAAAAAAAGAATAAGCACATGGTATAGCATTATTTCTTTTCATTTTTTTGATTGTTCTTCCATCTGAAAATATTTCATAAATCTTCGGTATATTGTTAAATGTTTGCCAAAATGTTACAACATTATTTATTTCAATTAACTTTTCGACGTTGTCATTATACATTTTACCAAGATCTTTATAATGTAAATAAAGTGTCCAAGAATCGTCGAGTGGATAGTCCATAGTATTAATTTAATAAATTATGTTTTTAAGTGTTTTAAATAAAATATTTATAAAATGTAAATGAGTTTATCTGGAAAATCAAACATTAACCCAAAACTCTGGGGCCCTTATTTTTGGGAAACAATTCATTTTGTAGCATATGGATATTCAAAAAATCCAAATTCAGAAGATAAACAAGTTTACTTTTCTTTTTATGAAAATATGATGAAAGTTTTGCCGTGTGATAAGTGTACAAATTCTGCACAAGAAATCTTTAAAAAATCAAATCTTAAAGGTTCTCTTGATTCGAGGGACAATTTAATAAAATGGACCTATCTATTTCATAAATCTGTGAATAATGAATTAGACAAAGACTCTCCAACACTTGAAGAATTTATGCATAATTTTACTAATAGATCTAATAACTCTAATGGAATGATTATACTTGCAGTATTAATTATTATATTAGTTCTTTTATTTATGCGCTACACATTAAACATTCTCTAGGTTCATTTTTCTTTTCCTTGGAAACTTCTGTTGTAAAATTTTGATTTTCAAGAACAGATTTTGTTCTAATGTAATAAGAGCCTGTCTTAAGCCCAATTGTCCACCCATACATTAAAATAGAATGAATTACTTTAGGCTGCGGCGGATTGACAAACAAATTTAGACTCTGACTTTGGCAAATAAATGCTCCGCGATCCGCTGCTTGTTCTAGAATTTTCTTTTGAGACATTTCCCAAGATGTTTTATAAACTTGTTTAATATCATCTGGCAACTCAAGAGACTGAACGGAACCCTTATTTAACATAATCTTTTCAATGAGTTCTTTGCTAAATAAATCGCGATTTCTAAGTTCATTGATAAGATGTTGATTTACAATTATGTAATTACCAGATAAAACAGCTCGAGTGTATAAATTAGATGTATACGGTTCAAATGATTCATTGTTACCCATAATCTGCGCAGTAGAAGCAGTTGGCATAGGCGCAACAAGCAGGCTATTGCGAAGACCCAACTTTTTAATACTTTCTTTTAATGTGTCCCATTCATTTTTTGAGTAAAAAGTAGGTGTAATATTCCACATGTCAAATTGAAGTATACCCTGGCTACTTGGCGAACCTTGAAAAGTTTTGTATTGACCGTCGCTCTCAGCAAGCTTATTTGACATAACAAGTGAATTGTAATAAATGCATTCAAATATCTTCTTATTTAAATCTTTAGCAGATTCAGATTCATATGGCATTTTAAGAATCATATATACATCTGCTAGACCCTGAATACCTATTCCAATAGGTCTATGTAGATTATTAGAATATCTAGACTCTGGAGTAGGATAATGATTGATGTCAATGATATTATTTAGATTAACTACAAGTTCTTGTGTCTTTTCTCCTAGAAGGTCAAAATTAAATTGTCCATTTGTTATATACATTGGAAGACACAAACTTGCTAGATTACACACCGCCGTCTCTTTAGAATCTGAATATTCTACAATTTCCGTACATAAATTACTACTTTTAATCATTCCATAATGTTTTTGATTAGACTTACGATTAACAGTGTCCTTATATAGAATATAAGGTGACCCAGTTTCAATCTGTGTATTAATAATTTTTTCCCAAATAGTCTTTGCCTTCACTTGTTTTCTAAATTTACCTTGACTTTCATAAAGTTTGTACATTTCTTCAAATTCGTGTCCCCATGTGTCAGCAAGAAATTTACACTCGTTTGGACACATCAATGACCACATTTCGTCGTTTTTTACCCTATTCATAAACAAATCTGGAATCCACATCGCATAGAATAGATCTCTCGCGCGCATATCATCAGCTCCGTTATTTTTCTTTGCATCTAGAAACTCGTAGATATCTGCGTGCCACGGTTCAATGTAAACAGCAAATGAACCATTACGTTTTCCGCTTTGATTAATATGACGCGAAATATTGTTGTAAACTTTAAGAAGAGGCATAATTCCATTGCTTTTTCCACCCGTTTTATTAATATAAGAGTCTTTAGCGCGTACATTTGAAATGTGAACACCTATTCCTCCGGCCCATTTAGAAATCTGAGCCATGTCTGCAGCAGTCTTGTATAGGCCTTCTACTGAATCCTCTGTTCCCAGAAGAAAACAAGAACTCAATTGTTGATAATTTGTACCAGAATTAAATAGGGTAGGAGTAGCATGTGTATAGTACTTGTTTGATAATGAATCATAAACGGTTTTTACCATTTCCATATTACTTCCATGAACAGCAAGAGCTACTCTCATAAAAAGATGCTGCGGTCTTTCTAGAATTTCTCCATCAAGCTTTAATAGATAAGCATTTTGGAGTGTTTTAAATCCAAAATAAGAAATTGAATAATCTCTAGAATAATCAAACATTTCTGAAATCTGCAAATTGTACTCTGTTACATTTTTCATAAAATCATCTGAAATAATTCCAGCTGTGTTTAGTTTTTGCATAATATCTTCAAAAGAATCTTGAGTATTTTTGTGATGATTATTAATAGCAATTCTGCTAGCAAGAATAAGATAATCGGGGTCATTTTTAAATAATGTGGCAGAGAAACTCGCAGCAAAATCATCTAACTCAGATGTTGTAATTCCATCGTAAATAAGACTACATATATTTTGAGCAACAAAAACGGGATCTGTATTTAACTTATTTCCTAAATAAGGATCTTCAGAAAGATTTTTAATTTTAGCAGTAATTAAATCAAAACGTACATCTTCTTTGTTTCCACTGCGAGTGATTACCTTCATTCTTATAATTACATATAAATTATTTCTTAAAATTAATTCGTATGTAATTCAAAAAAATTAACCGCTGCAACAATCATCCCATTTCCAACCCGGTACTCCTAAATCTGCATATTTATACATCATGTTTCCGCCTCTGGAAGGACCTTCTTGAGAAGGAATATAAGGAACATAATCAGGTACTATAACCGATCCTTTAAATTCTCCAGTAGTAAACAAAATTAGAACTAAAAGAACAACTGCGGCAAAACCCAAAATGTAGTAATTATTCATTTACTATAATATTATATTATTTTTTACATTTTATTGCATTTTCCAACGATGATCTACATGCCAATTGTATGGACCCCTGCCTTCTGGATCACCACGGTGTTCTGTCATTACATAAGCTAGGCCGTCGTATGGAAAAATGTTCTTTTCAGACTTGCTAAAAGGCCAGAAGCCTATAAACCAAGCTAGTACAAAATACATTAATACAGCTGCTAATACATACTTAAGAGGACCGGGTGCGATTACATTAGAAATTTGAGGAAAGAACAATAGTACTACAATACCTATTATCATAGGAATTAATGCAAACATGCCCAAAAATCCAGTTACACCTTTAAACATATTTGCAGCACCGGCTGCATTTGCTTTGGACAAAGCAACTTGACCATCAAGAAGCTGCTTAAGTACTTTATCTTGACCAGTAGATTCTTTATCCGATTTTGTACTCGAAGCCGCGTCGCTCAACATGTCTAGAGCTACAGATTTTCCAAGATTTGAAGCAGATCTCATTATATTTTGAGTAATAAGTCTACCTTGAGCATCTTGGTCAAATATTACTCCGTCGATAGTTAGCGCACCAAAAAACTTAATAAGAACACTAGAATCAGAAGCGGTCGACATTTTAACATTCTGTGAATGATTCTTTATATTATCAGAAATACTTTGATTTTTATTATTGATTTTATTTGCTACTAATGATTTAACGCTATCAGAATTGGCACCAAGTCCAGTTTTGTTTTTAAGCTCTTGCATTGCAGCAGTTTTTGCGGTCTCTTTAAAATGATCAGCTATAGCAGTAGTGTCAACCGAAGACATACTAGAAACAACTCTCATATCGACATTCGCCGAGTTTTTGAAGTCACTTTTTTCAATGGTTACATTGCCCATTATACTATCAATCTCTTGTTTGTGAATTTCCATAGCTCTCATGTAGTTTTCGTAAGCAGTTTTATATAGGTCTTTATCTATGGATGCAAGAGCCTCTGTTGGCGGATTAGGAACAACGAGACTAGACAAAACTTTAGATCTTAGAGCAAGCATAGCATCGGTTGGTTTACCCTGTATAATCTTTATAGAAGCATTTGCAGAGCCGGCTAAAGAGGTTGTGTTTTTTGAATTACTTACCTCACATAAAATAGACTGTGTACTATTCATCTGCTGATTTACGTTAGCAAATACATCACTGCAACCGGATTTATTTAAATTTTCTCTCATTTTATTCTGAGAATTTGTAAATGAAGCAGTGCCACCGCCAATTCCTCCGAATGAAGCAATCGCAACAGCTGCATCACCTTTTTGTAAGCTTGAATCCACTGCATTACTAAAAGCAGATTTACATTTATCGCTTGCACCTAGAGAATTCATTATTTGTTTAATGTCTTCGGTTTTTTGTTTCAGAGAAGGAGGAGGCGGACAACCAGACTTAGATTTACTACTCATTTAATTTAATTATAACAATATATTTTTTTTTTAAAATATAAAATAAGCACCGATTAACAATGCTATAATCACAGCAATAATAATTATATAAATATAAATGTCAGGTCCCTGCTGACTTGGAGGAACAACAGGATCAGAAGGAACATTTGTAGAAGTACCCGATGAAGTACCAGACGAGGTACCCGATGAAGTACCAGACGAGGTACCCGATGAAGTACCAGACGAGGTACCCGATGAAGTACCAGACGAGGTACCCGATGAAGTACCAGACGAGGTACCAGACGAGGTACCCGATGAAGCACCAGACGAGGTACCCGATGGAGGATTATAGGGGGTTTTACCCTTTGCTGCTGCACCAGCTTGATTACCACAGACTGGTCTAATATTATTCTTGTTTAAATCTAAATTGCCTTGCGTAGATATAGTAACAGAACAATCTACAAAGCTTACAGATTTTGACCCACATACGGCACCCTTAGTTGAATCACCCGGTCTCTGTGGATTCCAATTTGGAGGTAAGGTCACGCCGGAGTCTTCTCCAGAAGACGTAATTTCATAATTTGCTAATATTTGCATAAACGAGTCGGTTTCTGCATTAGCTTCCATGACTTTTGCCTTTTCTCTTAAAAATCTAGACGGTCCTCCGCCAGAACCTCTGCTACAATAAGCATCACTGGACGGTACGGCCGCCAAATCTTGAATAGCGGCTGTAAAACCAGCTTTTCCGCCTGGATAAAAATTTTTCTGCCATGTTTCAGCTGTTAAATTTAAAGACAATGTTTGTGATAATTTTGCAATTTCTGTATCAAAGGCTAATGCACACGCGGGATCAGCATAATGATATAGTTCAGTTCCTGTAGTTGGACTGTCAAATTTTTGAACTCTAAAAGCATTACAATACTTTTTAATTGTTGTCACATAATTTGTGTTTGGGCCTATAAAAGACTGCGTTGAAAATGGATTCCTAGTTAAGTTTATTATTTTTGCATATATGTCTTGAAAATTCTTTCTGTGTATAGTATTATAAAGAAGAACATAAACCGGTACTGTATTTTTACCAGTGTTGTTTTTTGTAAACTTCCAACTACCATCTGAACCCTTTGAATAATAATTCCCCGGTAATTGGTAAAGTATCCATCGTAAATTTTGAGAAAACAATATTTTGTCATTGTGGAAAAAACTTGGACTGAAGTTAGTATTTTTCATCGCTACAGTATTGGCCATACCAATTGGTCGATCACCAGTAGAACCTCCTGTGTTTTGTGTAACTGTGGGATTTGGATAAAAAAACTGCGCTTCAGTCTTCTTCTGTTTAAAATTTACAGCTACGTGACCATCATTTGAAAATACTATATCAGACGAATCTGTTATTGAATTTTTAATTTGAGTACATTCATCTCCGGTGTATGTATAAACAGACATTAAACTTATAGATGAATCTTTTCCATTTTCAGATAAAAAACTAGTAGGGATTTTAATCCAATTTATAGGTCTGTCGCTCTTAAAGTCATATTTAGTATCATTTGCAAAAAGATTATAAATAAACGGGTCGTCCATTATCATTTTCTTAATTGCATCGGACATATTGATTATTTATTAATAATTATACATTTTATTTTTTATTATAAAATATATAATTATTTAACCACCACCGGATGAAGTACCAGATGTAGATGTATTATACAATGTTTTATTAACGTTTGCGGTTAGATATTTAGTCTGTTCTCTTTCAATTCCAGACATAAGCTGAAGAGCCGAAATTCTCTCCTTTAACTGTTTATCCTGCAATTCCATATCTTCTAATTTCTTTGACAACTTTTCTACAAGAGGTCTAAGAGCTATGTCTGGTACATTTGATATATCTACCTTTTTCTCATTATTTGGCATAAATGCCATCAATAAAAATGTTAAAGCAGTGACACACACCAAAACAATTGAAAGAATTGTTAGACTATCCATATTTATTATAAATGTAACATTTTAAAAAATTAAAAAATTATTCTAATTGTTATAAAAGCCAATACAGCCGCAAGATATTGAGATATACTAAAAGTTAATAAATCGGTAATAGTTCTTTTATTATCTAAATAATACATAAAAGTTATAGCAGGATTAAAATCTGAATCATTTCTTGAAAATAAAAGTAAAGTAACAGATGTAGATAATATTATACCAATTGTCATCGCAAGAAACGTGTCTTTATATCTGAATATAGAAAGTATCGTAATGCATAATATATAAGTACCTACAAATTCTGCTATGTAATTCTGCATTTATATAAACATTTTATTTTATTTTAACAGTGATTACAAACATAAATAACAAATTGTGGTTCACTTGTAAATATATCTCCCAAATTCGTAGAATGTATATGAAAGACCCGAGGGTCTACATTATTTACAAGTTCAACAAGTTTTAGTCTATTTAAATCAGATTTTAAATTTGTTATAGTTTTGTTTGTTATATCTTCTAGTGTTTCTATTTCGTCTATATCAACAAGTGTTTCATAGCCCCAAAAGACACCTCCTGATATGCATGTTTTTCTAAGATTTACCATTTAAATAATTATTAGAAATTATTCCAATATTCTATACCAGTATTTCTGTAAATTTCATTAGAATTTTTAATCTTATTCATCATATAATGGATATTATTAATGTGAAAATACCTATGATATCCATAAATATGTATTAAGTCTTCTAAATAATCAATCCAGGTTCCGGGTTCTTGGATGTATGTATAAGTTATATTATTCATAGCATACTTAATGTAATGATTTACATAATGCCATTGATAATGATTATTTTCATTTGAAATGCACATAATTTTTATAAATATATCGATATTCTTAGATATCTTAAATGTAAAAAGTCTTTGTATACATACCGCGGCTTCATCTTTAACAAATTTTAATATATAATATTTCAATTCAGGTGGAAGAACATCGCAAGCTTTGAAAATCAAGAATTGTTTGATGTTCATCCTGTCTCGAAATATTATACATATACGTTCTAAGTAAATTATTTTTTAGCAATTTTAATCTTGTTCGGTTATATCAGAAACTTTATTTGTAACAAGTTGTTTTTCTGTATAAGAAACTTTATAACCACGCATATGATTAATTCTATCGCAAATCCAAAATAAAGGGGTTTGTACTTTAGAGTAAATATCATTTATAAAATCAATATGCGAAGCCATTTTATCTGTTCCTTTTTCCACGGTATTTAATTTTTGCAGTATTAAATCCAGTTTTTGTTCAAGGAGGTCTACGCGCTCAGACAATCCTTGATTCTCATCTAAAAGTTGTCTTTTAAGTCTAGAACTATCTAAGGCTTGCTTTAACATTTAATTATAACTTACTTTTTATTTTTATATTAATTTTCATAACAATATCTACAAACTGGCATATAAGTTTCTGTTGAACCAATTTCTATTAAATTATCAGACATTTTAATTTTTTTAGTGAAACTAGCCGGTGTACCATTTTTACAAGACATACACAAAGCTTGAAGCTTACATACTGTTTCACAATGCGGAATTAAATTTAAAATTTCTCCAAACGGCCGTTTAAGATAATCACCGTCAAGACCACATACATATACATCTTTCATTTCTTTGCTGGATTGAACACAAAATGATACTAAATTGTCAAAGAACTGTCCTTCATTTACACAAATAACATTTGCTTTTTTGTAATTATCAGTTGAAGCTACAAAAAACAAAAGATCCTTCCCACAAGGAAGGCAATCAAAGGAAATGTTATCATGTGTTGTAATTTTATTACTATCAGAGTAGCGTGTGTCGCCTTCAAAATTTATAATAAGTACATTTTTATCAAGTAGTTTTTGCATTTTAGCAATATTGATAAGCGCGGATGTTTTACCAGAAAACATACAACCTGTAATAAGATTAATAGACATATCTTATACTAAATAATAAATTATTTATTTAAGTAGATTAATAATTTATTATTTACTCAACTTGTAGGCTAAAAAGTTCTAAAATGTTTTCATACAAACGAGTTACAAGATTGTAATTTTCAACTGATTCTATCTTAATATAATTATTAAGAGTTTCATAGAAATAAACCTTTCCAGAAGTTTTCAACCATTGTATGTCAAAATCACACACAGTATATTCTTGGTCCCAAGTTAAAGAATGTCCGCAATTGACACAAAGCTCATAAATGTCAATGTTGTAATGTCCAGCATTTATTATTTCAGTTATAATCAAATTTAAATCTGAAACAAGTTTTTCATTTACTTTTTGATGAATTGAAATACCAGACATTTGCGCGCAAATGGAATCGAAATCCATGTTGTTTCACTATATTTGTATTTAAAATTCTTAAATATTTAATTTTTTAGCAAAAATTACATAGAACTTGCAAGTTCTATATCGGTGATATGTTCCGGTGGTCTATAAGGCTGCCTGTTATATATCTTAATAGAATAATCAGTCTTACAATTGTCAGGCATAGCTTGTGTGGAACTCTTAAAAGTCTTCTTATAAGACGATACGTCCTCGCCTCTCAAAGGAAGAGCTTCTTGCTGTAGACGCTCATATTCCTTTAGAGCATATTCAAAAAGTTCATCAGAAGGACGTCTGTCTTCGCGAGCCATTCCCATCTGTAGACAGATGTATCTGTAATAAGTCGCAAACTGCTTTGCTACAGATCCGTGCTCAGCTGCCTTTTCATCGCAGTTGTAAAATTTTTTAAGACTCTGGATAAAAGAAGTAATTAGACCAATACCGCCGGCTGTAAAAAGTACAGCATCCTTTGCATCAGTTGAATCGATACTGCCAGCTACTAAACTAGCCGCGGAAGCTATACTCGTAGCTACAATAGAATAAAGAGTAAGTTTATTAGATACACTTCTCCAATAAGCAGCTGAGTTGCCATGCATAAATCTTAGACCAGACGCTTTTTCGCCCCATTCAGTGATTATATTTTCGTATTCATTATTCCACGAGTCGGCGTTGACCTTTTTCTTAAGACCCGCCATCTTAACTTCAGAAAGAGCCAAATCAGCTTCACTATTACCAGCCATTATTATACACTTAATATAATATTTTTAATTTAAATAAGAATCATAGAACGCAAAATATCCTTTTTTTCAGGATCTATGTAAAGTCTTCCAGAAACGTATTTTACTCTTACCCAAGGGATTTTATTTTGACGACGTTCTTGTTCAGTGATATTCCGACCAAGAGAATCATACTCATCTGGATATCGCGCACGTCGCTTTTTTGGACTTCTAGTTTCATCTTCCCATATTTCCAATTTTGTCTTATATCTTTCCATTTCATCACATGTTGGCAAAAAGTCGGCGTCACAAAATGTATTTTCGAAATTTAGTGCCATATCTCCTAAGAGATAAATATAATTATTTTTTAAGTTAGTTTTATATAGAAATATCCATTAACATCGTGTCTATTTTTTTAAGATTTTCTTCAAGTTCTGAGTGTTTTCTCTTGCGCATTAAATTTACAGGGATGTATAAACAAACTGGGTCTGGTGAAATACAATCTTTATTGAAATACTTTCCAGTGATGTATTTGTTTTCTCTGATTATCTGTTCGTTGTTTATAAGAGGTTTCAACCAAGAAGTTGATTCTTCGCAAACATTGCACAAAAAATTATTGACTTCTCTTTTGTTTAAACAAAATGCACAAATTTTTGTTCGGCACAAATTAGATTCAACAGAAACTTTCCAATTATACAAAATAGGTATCATTTTTGCACATATTTCCATATTAACAAAATCTATCAAATTACATACTGGTTCTACAGTAATTTCGTTATTTTCCCACATTACACAAACCGCTCTTTGATAATTTTTTCTCGTACAAGAGTACCACTTTTTTCCACTCCACACTTCTTTTACTAAAATGTCTGACTTGACAATAGGAGAGGGCGGCGGACCTGGCATTTCAATGTCCATAAAATAAGCTGACATCATTTACATTAATATTTAATGTTTGTATTTTTAATATTTATATTTTTTAACAATTTTGTATTATGAAAAGTGACTTTGTAAAAAAGAAATTATTTGAAGGCGTGTCATTTTTATTAAGATATGTAGAAATGTTAATGTGTCTTAGAAAAAGAATGTATAAAAAACGTACAAGAAGAGTAAACCCCTCTGCAGAATATCACCACAATAAATTTAAATTTAGACAAATGTACGCTTAAGTAAAAAAAATATTTTACTATTAATAATATATGGCACCCGAAACGTCCATTACGTATTACAGGGATGAAGAAGCTTTAACAATAATTGGTCATCTTATGGACAGTCACAATAAACATGGTCATACGCTTAATGACATAAGTTTTAAGCTTCAAGAATTAGAAGAAACAGTAACGGAGTCTACAAGTTTATCAGGCGGGGCTGGAATAGAAATAACAAACGATAATATAATTAATTTAGATTTTTCAGAATTTAGTACAGACAATATAACAGAGGGTAGCACAAACTTGTTTCACTCAGATGAAAAAGTAGACGATAGAGTAAATAATTTACTACAAGAAGGTAGTAATATTGTACACACATACGATGACATAGCTAACACATTTACAATTTCAACATCAATGGATCCTACATTTGATACCGTAGACTCACCAATTATTTTTACAGCTGTAGCAGATGTAAATATTATAAGAGGTCAAGTTGTTTACATATCAGGAACACATGGAAATGGAACTACTCCTACCGTGAACCTCGCATTGGCAAGTAACACAACTAAAATGCCAGCTTTCGGTATGGCAAGAGACAATGTTAGCATGGGAGATACACTCAAAATAGTAACGTTTGGTTCATTATATGGAATAAGATTACCAAATACAATCACATTTGCATTAGGAGATACACTTTATGTTTCGTCTACAACAGCAGGGGAATATACAAATGTTTCACCAGGAGGTGAGTCAAATCAAATTCAAAATATAGGAAAAGTTCAAAGAATTGGTTCAGGTTCATCAAGTGTTATTAAGGTAGGAGGAGCAGGCAGAACTAATGCAACTTCTAATTTGAATTCTGGTAAAATATTTTATGGAAACAGTTCTGATCGGGCTGTTCCAGCTACTCTATCAGGGGGAAACAACGTTACGATTACATATAGTTCTGTTCTTGAGACGCTTACTATATCAGCTCTTGGAACAGCTGTATCTGGAAATGAAAATGAAGTTCACGTTATAAACTCATCTGGAGACGGTTTTAAAGTGTCAAATCCGCTAGTTTACATGGATTCTACTACAAATGCTGTAATCGTTGGGTATGATTCTGCAAATCCCATGCAATCAGGAAGTGATTTAAAATGCAGACAAGTTATAGCTGACCAGAATGTAAGATGTGTAGAACTTTATTCTGGTTCCGGCGGTGCTCAGTCGGGGTATAGATCGAAGATAGGTAATGATATACATTTAGGAGCGGGTATTTATGAGAGTACTTGGAACGGAGACGGAACAATAAGTGCATTTTATTATGATATATACAACGGAACCAGACAATCCAAACCTGAGATTAAAATAGCAAGACTCAGTAATGTTACTAAAGGTCAAGCTGGACATCATACTTTTCAGATAGGTCCACATAGTACAAACGGCGCAGTTAAATTCATAGTAGATCTGTACAACAACGCAAGTAATTCTCGGGGAGAAATGACTCGTGTAGCAATAGGGAGAGAACCTTTTGCTGACACCGAACTTACAGTAGGATCTTTTCACGTTCTTAAAACAAGTACCACGGGTCATCAAGTAATAATAGGAGGCAGTCCGACAAATGCTATATATTTTACATTTTCTGAAACTGGAAAATTAGGCCTTGGAAACACACAAGATTACGGGTCTTCTGGTCAAGTTTTAACAAGCGGAGGAACTGGGGCTCCAACTTGGGAAAGTGTAAATAGTTTACTCCTAGATGAAAGTCAACACGTGTCTGGGTCTATTACATATAGCGATACGGTTGTAAACATTTACAATACGTGGGAAAGCGATACACAATACAAAGGTGCTATATTGACATTATCTGATAATTCATATGATTCTGCTACACAAGTTTATACTAAAACTGTAAGAGCGGCAATCAAAGGCGGTACAAGTTCTACAGGAACAGACACAAGTGGCTACTTAGCTATGCATACATCAGATGGTACTGGAAATGAAGCTCGAGAAGTTGCAAGATTTACATCTGAAGGTAAATTTGGACTTGGAACAGATTCTCCAACGGCTTCCCTTCATATATTCGGCGAAGATTCAAGAAAGAATATAAGATTAGACAATTATATATCATCCGGTAATATAGGAGGTGATCAAACGAGTGTATTACTTTTTAATTCTAGCAGAGGAACAGAGGCTGTTCCATCCGCTGTACAAGATGGAGATTTATTAGGTTATATTGATTTTACAGCTCACGACGGTACAAGTTTAGATAATGCGTTTAGATTAAGAGTAGACGCAGATGGAAATTGGACCCAGAATAGCGGTTCTTCAAGGGTACGTTTACAACAAGGAAACAATGGATCTTTAGTAAATTCAATTGTATTAAAATCTGGAAAGGTCGGAATCGGAGAAATCGATCCCGGATTAAAATTACACGTTAATTCGGGAAGTACTAATGAATGTGCTAGATTCGAAAGCTTAGACACCGAAGTTACAATTGAGTTAAAAGATACAACCGGTACTGCTTCTTTAAAATGTCGTAATGATTTTCGTTTTAATACCTCAACTAATACAGAAGTAGTGCGTATAACTACCGATGGAAAAGTTGGTATTGGAGAAGATATACCCGATTCAATATTACACATTACATCATCTGCTTCCGGAGGACCACAAGTTAAAATGGGAAACGGAACAGATTATAGTTTTATTAATTTTGATGGCACATCTCTACAGTTGTCTACACAGAGAGATATGGTTAATGGCAATTGGTCTAATACCGCAAAATCTTGGGGAGGTATAACTATAAAAGGTCCATCTACAGGGTCTTCTATACTTTTTTATACTTCATCAACTAATAATACAAACGCTTCCCAACGGATGATTTTAGACGAGAACGGGTTTGTCGGAATCGGAACAACAGGGACAATATCGAATCATCTCCATGTTAATTCTGGTAGCACAAACATCGCAGCACAATTTGAAAGTACAGATGCAACCGGAGGTATAAAGTTAAAAGACTCCACTGGTAACGTAGAATTGACAACTAAGGAAAATGGCTTTCGTATACATCCAAACGGAGGTCCTGCGGTATTTACAGTAAATGGTGTTGGAGCATTAGGATTATCGGGTTCATATGGTTCAGCTGGTGAGTTTTTAAAAAGTAATGGAAGTGGAACACCTGTAAGTTGGGATACTCCCATTGATACAACTTATAGTGCTGGAACTGGTGTAACTTTAACAGGAACAACATTTAGCATAGGACAAGATGTAGCACAAACGGCAACGCCTACGTTTTATGATGTGACCTGCTCAAATAATTTAAACGTTAACGGGATTTTTAGTTTCGACCGACGTGATAGTAATGTGTCGCGATTACGGGCGAATACATCTACACAAACTGGGATAGCTGGAATGAATCCGAATATTTATATGGGTAACATAGATACTAATGATAGTA
>Ga0181400_1000107_pt1 | contig 31740 bp, 40 predicted proteins | sample 23SPOviralmetaG_FD_130129 | JGI IMG/M metagenome (GOLD analysis project Ga0181400, IMG submission 130129) | Marine viral communities from the oligotrophic San Pedro Time Series (SPOT) site, San Pedro Channel, CA, USA - 23 SPOT_SRF_2011-06-22 | ecosystem: Environmental > Aquatic > Marine > Strait...
AAAATATATAGTACAATAAATACTGAAATAGCATATAGCGATCTTGATCTTGAAGGTGATCAAGTTAGTGATGCTCATGATTATGTAATGACACTTGTAATAAATAAATTAATAAACAATTAAATAATATGGATAGCAGAAAAGCATACGAACTAATGAAAGAAGAATATATTGATAGAGAAGCAGCTGAGCTTTGTAATCAAATAGAAAGACATCTAGAAAGAATAATAACATACGACAATGGTATGTTAGATGATGAAGTATTTAATAAAATTAAAGCACAAGCCATCAAATTATTAAAAGAATGGCACTTGTAATCTATATGACAAAATGTCACGAAACATAATACGAACAAAGAAAGATAATAAAATAAAACAAATGCAAACATTGTATCAAAGACTAAAACCAGAGATTAAAGCAAATCTAAAACAAAATGCTCAAAAATACTCACACGGTCCTCGTCAAGTAATTGCAGAACTACACAGGTTTACTAGCTATAGTGACTTAACAATAAGTATAGTTAGAGATCTATTAATGTGGGGTGATGTAAATGAATTTGATTGGGATCGAGTTGATTTTAAATATGGAGACAAACTTTTTAATAACTAAATTATGACAATTAAACAATACGAAGAAAAGCTGGAAGAAAAAATGATCAGCAAAGGTTTCGGTGAAAAAGATTCACACGACGAGGAACACATAAGAAAAGTAGTGTGCAAGCACTTCGACTTAGAATTAACAGATGACTGGCAAAGAGGCTGTGATCACTACATATACGAAGAAAGTACAGCAGATGGCTATACTGTGTATGTAAGCAATCAAACTGGTGATGGTGATATTTGTGTAAGTGATGATGTATTCTATTATGATAACGATCTTGCGGGAGAATTTAAGCAAGCTATATACGATAATGATCATGGCGACGTTAAAATATACTTATCTATGCTACATGACGGTGAATACTGGATTGATGATGCTCTTAGAGATGTATACTTAGAATTAGTAGAACTATACACTGATGAATGTAAAGACGAATTAGAAGATGAAGGAATTGAAGAACCTAAATTAAATTAATATGACTAAAACTAAACTTCCTAAATGGTTTGATGGCCAAGTGTATGACGCTGGCGATACAGTCACTAATCCTTTTAGTGGCGAAGAATTTTACTTAAACGGAGAAGAATTATCTATTTATGACTTTATAATGGGTCTTAACTACGTTGGTGATCATAGAGGTTGGGACAATGAAATGATTGATCTACATCAAAAAAGTTTAAGATGGTTTTCTAAAAACAATATAAAAGCTTATATGGCTTTATTAGATTAAAATTAAAATTATGGCAACAAGAAACTTAATAATGGTCGTAGACCGACAACACAGTAGTAAATACCGAGAAGGTTTTGCTATACATCCTGATCTTGTTAGTGACAAAAGCTATGTAAATATGTACATGCACCATGACGGTTATCCTGAATGGCAAGGTGTACAAATAGCTAATTGGTTACTTGCATTAAGCAATGGATGTCAAGATGGCGCTAGATTAGCATCTAAATTAGTACATGATATGTATTATGATAGTTGTTATTTGTATAATGACGCGAAGAATATAGATCATGAATATAGATATATTATATGGAGTGGTGATAAAGATAAAATACACGTAAGTTGTTGGAATATGTATAAAAGTGAATGTGTATTTGTGTTAAAACCTGAAAAAATAATATCTAAATATATGGACGATATGGAATATACTGATTTTACTAATGGAGAAACTAGATATACTCAGCATGAAAAAGATGACGGGTTATATCACGCTCGTAAACTAGTTGATATACTAACCCAATAGTAATACATAGATAAATATTTCATATTTATAATGAATATAATTATATAATTACATGTATAAATATAGAATTACAATCGAAACTTAATACGAAAAAAGATAGATAATATGACTGATGAACAAATTGAACAATTAGCACAACGTGTAGCTAAACTAATAATTAATAACTTACATGAAGGACTTATTACAGACTTTCAACCTGATGAAGAAGAAGACTTACTCGCTGAATTAGCTAGATGTATGACTCTATTAGATAAATACTTGAAAGCAGAGCAATATGAAAAGTGTGAAATAATGAAAAATAAAATAAAAACAATAGAACAAAAATTAAAAAACCTATGATGAAACCAATGTTAGCCCACAAGTTTGACAAGTCTAGAGTAGACTGGTCACAACCTGTATATATACAAGCTAAGCTTGACGGTGTTCGATGCCTCTTCACTAAAGATGGCGCGTACTCTCGTACAGGCAAACAATTTAAAAACCTAGCTCATATCGAGTTAGCACTTATATCATTTTTTAAGCAAAATCCAGATGTTATACTCGACGGCGAGTTATACAATCACAAGCTTAAAAATGACTTCGAAAAAATTATATCATTAGTTCGTAAGCAAAAGCCTACCGCAGATGATAGACTAGATGCTCAACATCTTGTGCAGTTTCACGTATACGATTACTTTGATGGTGTCAAATATGACAGCTACAAAACTCGTATGCAACAACTTGTAACATCAGACATATATGATGCTCAAATCAAGTATGTACCTGCAAAATTAGTTGACAGTTATAATTACGCTAGAGATATACACGCTGAGTTCCTTGATCAAGGCTACGAAGGCTCTATTATCAGGCTAGATGGTCTATACAAACACGGTAGGTCTTACGACTTAATGAAATTCAAAGACTTCAGCGATACTGAAGCAACTATTATAGGTTATGAAACAGGTAAAGGTAAACGTACAGGTACTATCGGCAAATTCTTAATGCAAGATGATGAAGGTAATAAGTTCGGTTGTCCTCCGGGCAAAGGCTACAACTACAAAGATCTAGCTAATATACTCGATAACATTGGTGATTATATCGGCAAACGTGCTACCTTTACTTATTTCCAACGAACACAAGCAGGTTCATACAGACACCCGCTATTTAAATGTATTAGAAATTATGAATAGAGAAAAACACATATGGGAAGGTTGGACAGTAGGTGACTTCATTGATGATATAGAACCTACGTTTGATAGGTGTGCTCCGTTTATGGATAAGCAAAGTCTTAAACGTTGGGTTGCGCAAGAACAACCTTATTACAAGAAGCATGTACCGGAAGTATATAAATACTTTCTTAAAAAATCAGGATTATGAATAAATTAATATGGCAACTATACAACGACAACTTAATATCAGAAGAAGTAGCAAACCTCTTATTAGACAAACATTATAATAGATTAAACAACAAAAGATATAAATGAATATATTTTATTTACATTCTGACCCAGTTAAAGCTGCGCAGATACAATACAATAAGCATGTGGTTAAAATGATCTTAGAATCAGCCCAGATGCTTTGTACTGCACATCATCATTATGCTGAGTTATATAAATACAAGACTTTTGTGCCATATAAAAAAGCACACTATAATCATCCGTCAACTATATGGTGTAGACAAAATGCAAAACAATATTATTGGCTTTATAATCACATGATAGCGTTAAGCAATGAATACACAAAAAGATATAATAAAGAGCATTTAACAATAACTAAATGCAAACACCCTTTAATGTTTTTACCTAAAGGTATACCTGACGGTGATTTTAACGAACCACCACAATGTATGCCTGATCAATACAAGGTTGAAGGGTGTAGTATCACAGCTTATTGGAATTATTATGAAGGTGAAAAATATTTAGTAGCAAACAAAAACGAAATATTAATAACAAGAGAAAAACTATATGAGAAAGAAAATATACGAGCATTTAATTAGTACCAATGTATTTGGTACAAGAGATAAAATAAAGCAATTTAAAAAATCTAGAAAAAAGAAAAATGAAAAAATATAATATAGCAAACTATATTCGGTATAAAGAAGATTTAAAAACTTCAATGCCAGAAAACAAGCTTTATAAAGATTATACAAGAAACGAAATGATAATTAAATTCATGCCTCTTGTAGAGACTATGGCTAGAAAGTTTTCAACTAGTGATCAAGCTTCAGGTGTGTTAAGTATAAATGACTTTATACAAGAAGGTAATTACAGTTTAACTAGAGCTGTAGACAAACTTGATTGGAAAACACTAGAAGAATCAGAAGATATAGAAAAAACACTAAAATCATTTTTTAGCAAAAGAATAAAAGGAGGTATACGAAGACGTATTGATGCTGCAAGAGGTAATATACGTATACCAGAGCATCAACTTAACAATATGCGAAAAAGCAAAGACAAAAAAGCTGTTCAAATGTTTTTTAACAGTATATTTTTATCTATTGACGCTAAAGTAAATGATGAAGATATATTCAATCAAATACCTGATAAATCAGAGCCGTACAATATACCTTTGATGAACGCGTATTTAAAAAGTTTAATGAAAAAATATTTAACACCTATTGAATATGAAGTGTTAAGATTATCTTACGGTTTAGACTGTGAAAAACATTCAGCTAACTATATAGCAGGCGAATTATCTATAAGAGGCACAAGCGCTCACGTGCGTGTTTCAGAGCTAAAAAAGCAAGCTGTAAACAAACTTATTGACAACGTTGATCACTCGCAAGTGCTTGACTATCTGTAAGTTAAATATGTAAATTAACAATTAAATATGTAATTATAATACTATGACCATATACAAAAAATTATCACAAATTCAGACAAAATTTAAATCGAAAAAAAGTAGATTTAATTCATTCGGTAAATACTACTTCAGGTCGGCCGAAGACATTCTCGAAGCAACAAAACCCTTTCTACTAGAGTTAGGAGTTACCGTTACAGTTAATGAAGAGTTGATTGCAACAGAGCCTATGCCTGTTATACAAACAACTGCTACAATAACTGATGGTGAAGGAACAATAACAGCCACATCTGTGGTTGGAGTTGATCTTAATCAAAAAGGTATGCAAGCACCTCAACAGTTTGGGTCTGCCTCGAGTTACGCGAAGAAGTATGCATTAGGAAATTTATTTCTAATTGATGATACTAAAGACAGTGACGCAACTAATAATCACGGTAAGGATAAACTTAAAGACATAAGTAAAGCTAAAAGTTATATTCAATCAGGTGGTAAAATAGATGCTATCAAAAAGAAGTATCAATTAACATCAGCTCAAGAAGCTGAACTTAAAACACTTTAATGAAAAAAGATGATGTAATTAAAAAGCTGCGTAATGATGAATATTACTATGGAGACTTTGGTAAAAAGTATCTAAGTAATTCTGACATATCAGCTTTGCTTACAAACCCTTTAGCTTTAGGAAAGCCTAGCGAGCCTAGGCCTGCTTTCTTAGTTGGCGGATACTTTCATACCGCTATACTAGAACCAGACAAACTGAAAAAGTACAAGGTTATACCTTCGTCAACTAGGAATACTAAAGCTTATAAAGAGATGTCTGGTGGTGAATTATGTTTATTACAACACGAGGTTGATTCAATAGAAAAGTTATCTGACATTATGTTAGATAACAAAGTATGTAAAGCAATGATACGTGACAGTAATACAGAATACGAACTACCAGGTATTAAAGAGATTGAAGGAGAAATGTGGAAAGGAAAAGCAGATATTGTAAATCACAATGAGAAGCTAGTCATAGATTTGAAGACGACAGCTGACATAACTAAATTTAGATGGTCTGCGTCTAAGTACAATTACGACTCTCAAGCTTATATTTATAGTGAGTTATTCGGTTATGAAATGATTTTTATTGTAATAGATAAAAACACAAGACAACTCGGTATATTTGACTGCTCACCAGAATTTTACGCTAAAGGTCAAGACAAAGTCCAACGAGCAGTGGAATCTTATAGATTATTTTATAAGAATAAAAACTTTGATCCTAAGCAATATTTTATTAATAAAACCTTATAATTATGGCAAGAACCAGAAAAAACCAAACAAAAATTTGTAGTGTAACAGGATTAGAAACTTCAGTTAACAACTTCTATGCTAATCAAACGCATGTAAAAGCTGTTGATAACTTAAGAAGAAATACTAATGCTACAAAAACACAATTAGCTAGAATGTTTAACCAAATTAATCAATACTCATAATATGGCAGGAATTATAAAAGGCAGTATTAACCTATCAGAAATACCTAAGGATAAAATTATTCCAGGTAAGAAAGGTAAATACCTACCAATATCAATCACAATCAATGATGAAGTTGACCAGTTCGGTAACTTTGGACCGATTATAGTTGATCAGTCAAAAGAGGAAAGAGATGCTATGGTTGCTAAGAAATATCTTGGTAACATTAGAGTTGTATGGAGCAACGGTACTTTCCCTGAAGCACAAAAACAAGGTGCACCACCAGCAGCATTAAAAGCAGCAGCTGTAGAAACTAAAGTAGAAGACGATTTACCATTTTAATTAAATTAAATGCAAGTAGAAGAATACGAGATTAATGGATTTTCGATTGACAAGTTCAATCAATATAGCCTAGAAACAGGTAAGACACAAGGTATTTGTCCTTTGTGCTCTCATGATAGGAAACCTAAAAATCAGAAGCTTAAATGTGCTTCTTATGATTGGGAACGGGGTCTCGGAACTTGCCACAATTGTAACACTACTTTTCAATTACATACATATAATAGAAAAGGATCAAATGAAAGAGAATATGTAAGACCAGTAACGCCACCACAAGAGGAATTTAATATTCCTAGAACTAAAGTGGCTGATTGGTTTGAAAGTAGAGGTATATCAACTCGGACTCTTATTGATTTACAAATCAGTGAGGGTCCTGAGTACATGCCTCAAACTGGTAAGCAAGAGAACGTTATTAAATTTAATTACCATATAGGTAATCAACTTATTAATGTTAAATACAGAGACGGTAGAAAAAACTTTAAATTATATAAAGGTGCTGAAAAGATATTTTACAATATCGATAGCGTTGTAGGTTATGATAGTTGCGTTATAACTGAAGGAGAAATGGATGTATTAGCTTTGCATGAAGCTGGTGTGCCAAACTCTATATCAGTTCCTAACGGAGCTACGTTAAGCCATAATAATTTAGACTACTTAGATAACTGTATAGATTACTTTGATGACAAGACAAAGATAATACTAGCGCTAGATACTGATGATCCAGGTTTAGCATTAAGAGCAGAATTAGTTAGAAGACTAGGCGCTGAAACTTGTTACTTAGTAGACTTTGAAGACTGTAAAGATGCTAACGAATATCTAATGAAGTATGGTAAAGAAAAGCTTAAGCAAGTAATTACTAAAGCTAGATCTTACCCATTAGAAAATGTTACAACATTTAGAGACATTGAAGAAGAGGTTAAAGACTTTGTTAAGAACGGGTTTAAACCAGGTTATCAAGTTGGGCTTGAAAACTTTGATAGTATATTTTCAACATACACAAGTCAGTTTATTACAGTAACAGGTATACCTAGTTCTGGTAAATCAGATTTTGTAGATCAAATGGTAGTTGGTTATAATAAAAACTACGGTTGGAAAACAGGGTTTGCATCACCAGAAAATAGTCCTAACTATTTACATGCTCATAAACTTATGCGTAAGGTATGGGGTAATATGCCTGAGGTTGAAGATATAGATACAGATAAATGGAAAGAAGTTGGTAATCATGTTAATGATAATTTCTTTTTTATTGATATGGAAAAATATAGTCTTGAATCTGTATTACGTAAAGGAGCTGAGCTTGTTAAACGTAAAGGTATTAAATGCTTAGTCATTGATCCATTTAATAAAGTTAGAGATAAAAATGCTAGCTCATTAGATGTTAATACTTATACAATGGAATACTTAACTAAAATAGAAAACTTTGCTAAGAAGTTTGATGTATTAGTTTTTATTGTAGCACACCCTACTAAAATGTATAAAACAAATGATGGTAAAATTGAAGAGCCAAATATGTATAACATTAAAGGTGGTGGTGAATGGTACGATGCTAGTTACCACGGTATATTAGTACATCGTGACTATGATGCTAAAACAGTTAAAGCAAAAGTGTTAAAAGTTAAGTTCCAAAACCTAGGTGAAAACGGTGCTGAAGCTCATTTTAAATGGGAACCAAAATCAGGTTGTTTTATACCTCACGTTATGGATAAAATAAAAGAAGAACCAATGCCTTGGGAATAGATGCCACGAATAAAGAAAAACAAAATGGGAAACTATATGCCTACTGTTCTGGAAACGGAAGCATACAGGTGGTGTATAAACAATGGAATATATATATCTCCGTTTGCAACGGGTGAAGGTACTTGGTATATAGAAATTAAAATGAATAATAAAACAAATAGATCTCCATTAGCATATGGTCCAGTATCAATATGGATACAAATGTACGAGTTCTATAAATACTATTATAATAAATATGCGCAGAAAATTTAAAAATGCAGACGAAGCTTATTGTTATTTCTTAAACGAAATAAGAATCAATGGTATCGAGTTCGGTGATACTAAAGCTTTATTCAACGTAGGTTTTACGTTAGAAAAACCCGAACAAAATTATATTGTTAACGACGAACGTGACTGGAAACTAAACTACGCGATGGCAGAGTGGGAATGGTATTTATCTGGTAATCCTAATATTAAAAAGCTAGGAGAAATATATGGTAAAGTACCACAAATATGGGAGCGTATGGCTGACAGTAAAGGCAATGTTAATAGTAATTACGGTTGGCAATGGCAACGTAAAGATCAACTTGATTATGTTGTTGCAAAGCTAAAGAATTGCAAAGATACTAGACACGCGGCAATAAGTATTTATGATGCTAAAGAACATAAGTATTATGCTAAAGATACGCCTTGTACTTATGCTGTTCAGTTCACAATACTAAACGATAAGCTTAATATGGCTGTTTTAATGCGTTCTAATGATCTCTGGTACGGCTTTTGCAATGATCAATACCAATTTAGTATGTTGCAAACAATGGTTGCAGAGAGATTAAATATTGAAATTGGTGAATATTATCATTACGCACATAATTTACACTTATATAACAATAAATTATAATGACATATTATTTATATCACATTCCGGGTAAAAAGATCGGCGTTACATGTAATCTTACTAAGAGAGTTACGTTAACGCAGGGTTATACTGCAGACGAATATGAAGTTCTTGATCAGTCCGATGATATAGATTATATATCAGAGAAAGAGATAGAACTTCAAAAGTCTTATGGCTATAAAGTTGATCGTAAAAAATATAATGAATTATTTAAATCAAATAAAATGAAAATAAACGTAACAGAACAAACTACTACGTTTCCATGTCCTGTTAATAAACTAAAAGGACAGTTGCTAGATAATATAGGTATGGAGTGGAAAACAGAACACGGTACTTTAGAGATTACTAGTCAAACAATTAAATGGATAATGGATAACGTTAAAACATCTATGTATAATAATAATAGATGTTATGTTTACAATAAAGCTTTTGCTAGAGCTTATGACAATAGAGATATGTTTACAGAACCCGTTATGGTTCAATGTGAAGATGACGCAATGTTTAGCAGAATTAGAGAATGGGCACAAGATAGAGGTTTATATGACGAAGGTAACGCGCATACTCAATATGTAAAGCTTCAAGAAGAAGCTGGTGAACTAGCTAAAGCATTACTTAAAAATGATAAACCTGAAATAATAGATGCTATTGGCGATATGGTTGTTGTACTAACAAATTTGTCACACATGCAAGGTGTTACAATTGAGGAATGTATAGAAAGCGCTTATAGAGTTATTAGTAAAAGAACAGGTAAAATGATTAATGGAACATTTGTAAAAGATGCAGATTAAAACTAAAGACAAGATAGTACAACAAGTACTAAGGAAGATGGACGAACGTAGCTTAATAGGTCAAAAGAAATATGGAGCTACAATGATGCAAGAAATAGAAGGTCAAGAAAAAGATCTTAATCGTTTCTTGATTGATGTACAAGAAGAATTAATGGATGCATTACTTTATATTGAAGCTGCTAAACGTTGTTTGCAAGATGAAATAGAAGAAGTGGCTTACAAAAGATTTACGACAGATGTAACTAATATAAACGTTAATGAAGAAGAAATTTTATAAACGCAAAAAAGGTCCTGTACAATCAAAAAAAGTATCATATGATGGTATTAACTTTGCTTCAGGTTTAGAGCGATATATGTATATGGCTTTAAAAAAAGCAAAAATTAAATCAAAATATGAAGGAGAGACATTTGTTCTGCTAGCTGGTTTTCATTTTGAAAATGAAGTTTATGAAAGATGTTCTAATGGAAAAGGTATGTATAAAAATAGAGGATGCAAACGTATTCTACCTATTAAGTATACTCCTGATTTTATTGGAGAAGATTTTATAATTGAAACAAAAGGGAGAGCAAATGAATCTTTTCCTATGCGTTGGAAATTGTTTAAAAGACTTGTTATGACGCAGTTTCCTAACGTAACATTGTATAAACCACAAAATCAAAAAGAATGCGACGAAACAGTAGACCTAATCCTAACCTCGCGAAGTTAGTAGCTAGAAAAAAATATGCTGAAAGACAAATTGACAAGTGGGTTAAATGGTCTTGGCAACAAAGAGGAAAAGTTAAATATAAAGAACTGGTTGAATATCAAGACCAGTATAATATAAAAGTTTATGGATAATAAAGAAAAATGGAACTGGTCTTTATCATTTGGTTTCTACCCAGGTATACTATTTGGGTGCAGAGCTTATGAAGAAGAAAATCAAATAACATACGTGTTTTATCTACCGTTTGTAGATATAGCATTTGAAATACCTTATTAATATGAGTTTATTTAAAGAGAGAATACCTTATAAACCGTTTGAATACCCTATATATTATACTGAAGGTTGGTTAAAGCAAGCGCAAGCATTTTGGTTACACACAGAGATACCTATGTCAGGTGATGTGAAAGACTGGAATGAAAAGCTTACTGATTCCGAAAAAAACCTAGTAGGTAATATACTATTAGGTTTTGCTCAAACAGAATGTGCAGTATCAGATTACTGGACACAAAAAGTCGTATCATGGTTTCCAAAACATGAAGTGCAACAGATGGCTATGATGTTCGGCTCACAAGAAACAATACATGCTGTTGCATACAGTTATTTAAATGAAACACTTGGACTTGAAAACTTTGAAGCGTTTCTTCACGAACCGGCGACGTCGGAAAGATTTGACAACCTGGTTAGCTATGACGGCACTGATCCTGTGGGCATTGGTAGAAGCTTGGCGGTGTTTTCAGCATTCGCAGAAGGTGTTAGTCTGTACTCAGCTTTTGCTGTTTTATACTCTTTTCAACTACGTAATCTTCTCAAGGGAATCGGACAACAAATGAAATGGTCTGTAAGAGATGAATCACTACATAGTAGAATGGGTTGTCAATTATATAGACATATGTGTGAAGAATTACCTGAATTAAAAGATGAATGCAAAGAAGATATTTATTCTGCTGCAAAAATAATGATAGATCTTGAAGAAAAATATATTGATAAGATGTTTGAAATGGGTGATATAGAAAATTTAAAGTCATACGATTTAAAACAATTTATAAGAAAAAGAACAAATGAAAAATTATCAGAACTTGGTTACACAGATAAAAGAAGATTTTTCCAATATGACAAAGACGCAGCAGCGAATCTTGATTGGTTCTATCATCTTACTGGGGGTCACACTCACACTGACTTTTTTGCAATTCGGCCGACTGACTATAGTAAAGCAAATGAAGGAGAAGATTTTGAAGATATTTGGTAGTATACCAAAAGACAAACTGTTACACTTTTTTTACGGAGCAATATTAAGTTTTATATTTTTGTTTCTAATAGGAGTAAACGGTTTATGGTTAACAGTAATAATAGCCGCTGCAAAAGAACTAGTTTATGACTGGTACTTAGATAAAGGTAGTCCTGAAATAATGGACTTTGTTTATACATGTATACCTGCTGGTATGTTTCTAATAATGCATTACATGATATGATATATATACAAGATAGTTTTTTAAAACCTATGATATTCAAAGCGTTATTAGATTACGCTGATGATTTTAAAGAAATTAAAACACCTGGCAAATCATTTTGGGTTAAAGAATTACCAGAACAATTTCCTAATTTATTAGCAAAAGGTTTATATAGTATTGAAGGTAAAAACATAAACATAATAAGAGCGTTTATTAGAAAAGCAGAAGGTAATGAAGATGATGAATGGAGAATACATAATGATACTATTATAGAGGGACAAAAACCTGATAGAGCAGCAGTATTATATCTTGAATCTAATTATCATGATTTAAACGGCACAGCGTTCTGGGAACATGAAAATTATGGTGAAACTTATATAGAATCAGATGCAGAAGAATTTAACCGCATGTTGATAGACGATGCTGATGATAAGTCTAAATGGAAATTAAAATCAATAATAGGATATAAACCTAATAGATTATTGTCGTATCCTTGTAATTATTTTCATAGCAAATACCCTAATAAATTTAATAACCCTAGAAAAGTTTTAGTAATATTTTATAAATATGTCACAGAATAAATTAAAGAAAAAAGTAGAAGCCCTTACAAATGTTGTAAGAGAATTAATAAAAGAACTTCAAAACACAACGTCTCTAGCGCAAGGAACTTTAACAGCGTTTCAAATGCACATAGGAAAAGATGATTGGGAAAAAATAGTTAATGAACTAAAAGAAGTAGAAGAAAGAAAAATTGAACAAAAAAAGTTTGAAACAAATGTGGAATAATGAATGGAAAAAAGGAGTGGATTACCCAGAGTGGGGAGATAATGAAGTTTATAAAAAAACAATAGGTGGAGGTTATTTATATAATGACGAAAACCCTAAACAAGCTTATGAAAGAGTTGCAAAAACAGTTGCTAAAAGGTTGGATAAGCCTGAAATGGCTGATTCGTTTTTTAATTACATATGGAAAGGTTGGCTTTGCTTGGCTTCGCCAGTTCTTTCAAATACTGGGACTGATCGTGGGCTTCCTATTAGTTGCTTTGGTATTGATGTTGCTGACAGTATTGTCGATATTGGACAGAAGAACTTAGAGATGATGCTACTCGCTAAACACGGCGGTGGAGTTGGTATCGGTATAAATCAAATTAGACCCGCTGGAGCTAAAATAAAAGGAAATGGAACAAGCGACGGAGTTGTGCCTTTTTGTAAAATATACGATAGCACAATACTTGCCACTAATCAAGGATCTGTCAGACGAGGAGCTGCATCAGTTAATATTAACATTGATCACCCCGATTTCGAAGAGTGGATCGAAATACGTGAACCTAAAGGAGACGTCAACAGACAATCGCTTAACTTACATCAATGCGCTGTCGTCGGCGATAAATTTATGCGACGACTTGAACAAGGAGATGGAGAAGCTAGAAAACGTTGGGGAAAACTACTTCAAAAGCGTAAAGCTACTGGAGAACCTTACGTGCTTTTTAAAGGGAACACTAACAAACAAAATCCTTCGGCTTACAAAGACAACGCTCTGAAGGTACATATGACAAACATATGTAGTGAAATAGTATTACACACAGATGAAAATCATTCATTCGTTTGTTGTCTATCTAGCTTAAACCTAGCTAAGTATGACGAATGGAAAAACACAAATATCATTTATGACTCAATATGGTTTTTAGATGGTGTGCTTGAAGAATTTATACAAAGAGCTAAATACAGAAAAGGTTTTGAAAACTCTGTACGTTTTGCTGAAAAAAGCAGAGCTTTAGGTCTTGGTGTACTTGGTTGGCACACGTATCTACAAGAAAAAGGTTTACCATTTGAGGGTTTATTATCACAATATGAAACAAGAAGAATTTTTAGCCAAATCAAAATCGAATCTGAACGAGCTAGCATGGCTCTTGCTGATGTTTATGGAGAACCTCTTTGGTGTGTTGGTACTGGGTTTCGCAACACCCATTTACGCGCTATTGCTCCCACTGTTAGTAATTCAAAACTTTCTGGAAACGTATCTCCAGGGATTGAACCCTGGGCAGCTAATGTATTCACAGAGCAATCTGCTAAAGGGACGTTCATTAGGAAAAATCCTACACTGGTTAAAGTTTTGGAAAAGATAGGAATTAATAACAAAGAAACATGGGACAAAATATTAGCAGATGGTGGTTCGGTTCAAGATATAAAAGATCTAGACGACTCTACCAAAGAAGTGTTTAAAACTTTTAAAGAAATAAATCAATTAGAATTAGTTAGGCAAGCAGGAATACGCCAACAATACATAGATCAATCGGTTAGTTTGAATTTAGCATTTCCTTCTCAAGCAAGTCCTAAGTGGATTAATCAAGTTCATTTAGACGCGTGGAAAAAAGGTATTAAAACATTATACTATATGAGAACTGAATCAGTATTACGTGGAGATATAGCTAACAAAGCTATGGAAGACTGCGTTGCTTGTGATGGATAAAAAAAAAGGGGAGCTCGATTGAACTCCCCTTTAGTTACAGGATCTTCGGGTATGGTACGCCCGTTATATTTGATCCTTAACATTTCCATCTACGTCTAGCAGCTTTACCTCTTTCACCAGTCCAACCTTTTGATCGTGCACAAAATGATTTTCTACGTTTAGCAGCTTTACTACCAGGTTTTACATCACCTGTCACAGCTGTTTGTAATTTACTACCTGGATTTTCTTTTTTATAAGCTTTAACACCCTTCTCAGTCATACCAGCTCCTTCATCTGTACTTCTAAAATTTCTACCTTTACCCTTAGTTGTTTTAGCAACTTTATCTACTGGAGATGTCAAAGCAGTATCCGATGTATCAAATCGCATGCTTCCAATGTCTTTCATCTTTTGTCTATATTGCGCGCTTCTAGCCTCATCTCGTGGGTTATTTCTATTTGAAATCATAAATTCTGCTGCTTTAAACAAACTCTTACCAACTCCTCCTAAAGCACCTATAGTTCCACCTTTCACTTCTGCTGGTCCAAAGTCTTCTTCTATAGATCTTATTTCACCAGGTTCATAATCGTTGTTTAAAGGTGATTTAATCATTTTTGTAGGTGCGCCACACTCTTGACCAGTTTTAACGTTTACCCAATTTTCTTTTTCAAACCAATCTTTTAATGTAGCTCCTTTTTTACGAGCACCTTTAATTTCAGATCTTTGTGATCTTTCTCTTTTACCTGATCTACCAGCTGATTCTTTAGCACTAACAACTTTTTTCTTTTGATCAGCGCTCATGTTGTTAACTTTAGACTTGGGTAAACAAACTTTAGTTGTACCACCACCTTTTGTTGCATTTGCAGGTGAAGATTTTTTACAACTACCTTTAGCACCAGGAGTTGTTCCTGATACTCTTTCATAACCTTTCCAACAATTAAACGGTGATTTATTATTATACGGATGTGCCATTATTTCTTTTTTGATTTTTCTCCCCAATTAGCAGCGCCTGCCTTTCTACATTGAACTAGTTGACCTGAAGCATAAGCGCTTGGCCAAACCTTAACTCTTGATTTTACTTTATGATAACAAGCATCTTTTTTACCTTCTTTGTTTAAAGGAGATATTTTATCATTAGATGATTTTCTATCTGGTGCTAATTGACTTTTATCAATACCATCTAATATTCTTTGCTCGCCATCATCTGTAGGTATTAGTTTCATTTTCTTTTTATTCTTGTCAAAATAGAATTCATGCTTCTCTCTATCATATTCATTTTTATTATAAGTAGAATCTATTGGTTTACCAGTAGCTGGGTGTTTTGTTCTACTCATATAACCTTCTTTAAAATCTTTCCAAGCTTTTGAAGTTGCGATACTATCTTTATCAACTTCATTGTTTTTATTTAAAGGTGAATGAGGCATTTTAAATGTACCTATATCTTCTCTCATTTTTTCATTATGCTTAATCCCTTCTTTATTACCTGTAGTTCCTGGACTATTGTGTTTTCTCATTTCTTGCCAACCACCTGAATGCATCATATCTGAAGCGCAGTGATTTAAAGGTGTTTCACGCTTAACAGGTTTGCTAAGAGATGGATACGTTAACATAGTACCATCAGAATAAATAGGTCTATTTGACAATACCCCATCTTCAGGATCTACATTAACCTGGTATTTAGGACTGTAGAAAGGACCATCATTTTTCCAAGCTTCACCTTGTAAACTATCTTTAGTTTTTTGAGGCATTGCTTGTACTCTCTTGCGATTAGCAGGATCAAACTTCATTCGTTGTTTTGTATCATGTCCTTCACCTAAATGAGAACCTCCATGAGCTTTTGCTGGAGAACCTTTCTTTTTATCTGGATGTCCTTTACCCCCATCTTTTCTATCAGCCCATACGGCTTTTTGCTGTGCATAACTTTTGTAACCCATTTTAAATTGTTTTATATTTTGTTTTGTTGTATTCGTCTTTATAAGCTTTTAAGCATCTATTTCTATTATCTTCTTTTGATACATATGAAACATGTATCCAATTAGGATTCATATCTGTACCAAACTCCCATATTAATTGATCAAAATCAAGTATTTCTCTTATGTAAGTAAACATTTCTGCGTTTGTTTTACATCCATACACATCGTCAATATCAATTGCTTGACCTTTACAATGTTGACTTGAAGCAACTCCTCCAATTGCTGTATTAAGTTCTGGTGATCTAAAAAATGAATTTACTTTTATTGGTCCACCAACCCACGATCTCAATGGTTGAAATATTTTCTCTGCAGTAATCCTCATGTTTTCTAATTGAGTAGGATTAGGAGTGTTATCTATACCTTTACGTTTAGCGGTGCTTGAATGTATTGCTTCCGCGTAAGTTATATTTTTACTTATATTTTCCATATTATTTATTTTCAGTAAATATTGCGTATACTTTAACCCTACCAGAAGCTAATAATTCTTTTCTTTCTTTTTTTTGTACTTCCTCAACAGGATAATATTTAGGATTTGTACTATTTAATTTTCTTTTCTTCACTTTCTTTTATAGCTTTATTTATTTCACTTTCAGTAACAACAAGCTTAAAGCTTATATCAGCATCCCATCTAGCTATAGCATTGTTATCTTTATATAATATAGCAATTGGAACAGCTTTTATTTTTTTTTGTAAAGACACTGGTTGATCTTCTAACAAAGCTTTTTTTATTTTTACATTTTTAACCTTAGCTATTTTTGCAGAGTTTCTCCAATTCCACTCAGAATTAATTTCTACTAAAACATATTCTTGTGAATACAACAAACTAGTAATTAAAAACGCTATCAAAGTTAAAATATTTTTCATGATTTTATTTTTTAATTATTTGGTAAAGCTTTTCGTCAATTTTATCTAGCTTCTCGCTATTTTGCTCCACCTTCTCTTGCGTATTCATTATTGTTTCCCTGATTAACTGATCCTTTAAATCATACTCAGTTCTGCTTACTTCTGCTTTAGGTAGTTCTTTAGCTAGATCTATATCTTTTTGAAGAGCAAACCACATACCTACGACAGTTACAACAAAACTTACAATGATAGCAAGTGTTTTTAAATCTAAAGTTAATTCAGTGTTTTCCGAAATTTTATTATCCATTTTAACAATTATTATTTACTATTTGTTCGTTTAAAACGCTTATCGTTTCTTGTACTGTGTCTATACCTTTTTCTCCTTGACAGCTAATATTACCTTTACATTCAGACTTAATTTTAGCTAGCTTTGCTTTTTGGGTTTCTAATTGAGATCTTAAGCTAGAACATTTACTATCATTTCTCAAAGGACTTTTTGCCATGAATGGACTTTTAAAATTACTCATATTTATTTTTATTTATTAATTAGCAAATACCGCAATAACCATTACAAACAGGGCAAGTATTTTTTTTATTTTTCATATCGTTAGTTTTAATTGTTTTTAACTGGAGTTAACCAATATTCAATGCTACCGGTAGGTCTTGCTACCTCTATAAAATCAACATTTAGTTTACCTTTTGGTTTACCTTTAGTCATTGGTATCCTTTTGTAACCTATTTTTTTTAATCTAATAGCTTCTTTTTTGTATTTTGTTTTTATCTCTTCATCTTCCTTAGTTTCTCTTTCAATAGTAGTTGTAGTTCCCCAATATGGTAAATTAACAGACCAACTACTGTAACCAGCTAACAAAGCTATTCTTTGCCAAAGAGCAACGTCTTGATCCGAAGCTTGTTTTAAAGTCATTGCCATACGTAAAGCTCTATCTAAAGGTACGTTAAATGTAGACGATACAATTTGACCTAAAGCTAAATAAGCTGGATTTTCTAAATTAAACCCTCTTCTTGCAATTTCTTTTTTATTATACTTAAAAGTATTAGCAGCGCTTCTAAGTTTTCTTACTTTAGAATCTATAGCTGGTGAAAAATCAAACACACTCCACACAGCTTCTTCAAAATCTGGTGATTTTTTATTTGATTGTACCGCTACTTCTCTACTTACTGCTACGATTGTGTCTACTAAAGCACCACCATATCCTAAACCTCTTAACAACGAGCTTAACATACTAAAACCTATACCTTCTGCTTTATCTGAAATTGTTCTGTCTTTCTTTTCTTCTTCTTCATCAAATAAAAGAGTAAATACCGCAGCTTGTAAAGCGCTAAATATTAAGTTTTGAACAGCTCTGTAATATATTATTTTACTTAAATTAGTTTTCCAATCACCTCTACCAGCTAATAAATCTTTAGTTGATTTTTTTATAATTCTAGCGTATTGCATAGGTGTGTTAGCAAAGTTTAATACTAATCTACCTAATCCACTAGCTTGCTGCATTGATATTCTATCGGCTCTACTTGACTGTTGACTTTCTTCAGATATTTGATAAAAATCATCAAAAGCTTTAGTACTTGCTTCAGATTCAGTATAAGGTTTACCTGTATCTATATTTACTTGTTTTTGCAGCGCATTTACTCTATTTCTATAAAAAGTTGCACCACCAGTAGCAATAGCTAAACTATCTGCTATTCTTGTGAATACAAATCCTTTATTTAATAAATAAGCTATTACTCCTTTTAATCCACCTTTTTTTGAAGCATCAGCTATTTCTGATTCAGCTACATTGATCTTCATACCATTACGTCTTTGAACTAAATAATCAGAGTTCATTAAATACATAACGTCTTTCCAATATTGAGGTTGGTTAGCAAAAGCTTTACCAGCGGCTACAATATTATTATCAGACCAATTAATAAAATTAACAGAAGATATAAGCTGCAACAAAGCTGATTTTCTATTCAAGAACATTATAGTACCTACAGAATTGTTAAGCCAATCAATAACGTTTTCAACTTGTTTACTAGAACTTACAGGCCTGTTGTTACCACGTTTCATTCTATTAAGAATATTTTTTAAAGCTGTTATATAATTAGAACCGTATAACGCCTCTAATTTATTAATGTTGTCTTCAGAAAATATAGCATCAACATTTTCTTGCCAAGGTTGTAAAGTTTGTTTTCTAAAAGTTTTTTGTATACTATTTATTATATCACTAGTAATACTACCACCAACCCAATTACTTGAAGGCGCAGGATATTCTTTATCTTTTTGTATGAAAATTATTTTTTCAGCAAACACTTTCATATCTACCTTATCTTCAATAAGTTTTACTAAAGCATTTTTATCTCTTACAGATAATCCTGGTATATCCATGTCCTGCATATTCCACATGTACACGCGTAAAGCTTGAGACCATGTAAAATTACTATATCCAGCTTGTTTTTGTAAGTTTTTAGGAATATTATCTATACTTTTTCTTAGCTCATTAAAATCATTAGCAACAGATATTTTTGCTGCAATAACTTCTTGTTCAGCTTTATTATATGGATCTAAAAGATTTTCTTTTATCCAAACCAAAGCTCTATCACCATTTTTTCCTTTAGGTAAAATTTTATACATTAAACCTACAAAATCTTCTGCTGATGGAGGAATAAAAAATTCAAATTTATTCTTTGCTTTACCTTGAACTTTAGCTCTAGCTGTAGAATAAGTTTTAAACCATTCTTTACCACTTTGTTGTTCTATAATAACATTAAACTCTTTACTTATTCTTTCTCTTTTACTTTGTTTAGCTATTTGAACTTTTGACTTAACATCTATTTGGTCAAGTATATTTTTAACAGCTTGAACATTAGCTATAGCATCGTCTGCAAAATAAAAGTTATTATAACCTTTTGCTGCTTTATCCAACACCCATAAAGCTTTTGCATCAGCTGATCCATTTTCTAAGCCAGTTATATTTTCAATAGGTAAGTTTAAACCAATACCATCTAAAAACATTTTAATACTTTCAGCAGAAGCTTGTGGTCTTGCTGTTAATACAAATATATCTCCACTACCAAACTTGTCTTGACGTTTTAAAGCTAGATCAGCTAATGGTCCTTTTTTACCATCAACAACTTTGTTAAATTCATCAAAATTAAATTCAGCACCGTTTTGTTCCAACGTTTCTGCTTCACTAGCAAACTCAGCCGGTGTTATTTTTCTTGTAGTTCCATCTTCCATTTTAACAATAACCTTACTATTGCTGTAAGCTAGCGTGTCGTCAAAATCAAACACGCTAATACCTTTTGAAGGTGTATCTAAGGCTCTAGCCAGTTCAGCAGCTTTATCAGCGCCACCCATCGCCTCAATAGAAGACTCTGTAGTTCCATTAGCGTTTATAAGTGGAAATAAAGTTTTCTTATTTATCTTAACTCTTTTACTTTGTTTAGCGTTAGTTGGCGCAGCGGTTTTAAATTCTGCTTGAGCACTTTTAACACTTTTGTTTTCTAATAAAATTTCTTTAAGTAATTTATTTTGAAACTGAACGTTGTCAGGATTGTTTTCTAAGTTACCTAAAGGTAATCCTAAACTTTCAGCAATAGTCATTACTTTACCGTTTTTATAAGTAACGTATTCATTTAGATTTATATTAGGATTACCTAATAAATATCTAACCCAAACATTTGGTTTGTCCATATTCCAAAACTCACTAGGAAATTGAGATTTAAAACCACCTTCACCTATGTTTTTATCATTTACGTAGTTGTCGTCTGTTTTTAATAATTGACCTTGAACATAATTATCTTTTATAAGACTAAAATCTTTGTTAACAGTGTTGTTGTATATAAGATCAACAGCTATTTTAGCTGTGTTATTAGCTGGCATTAAATGTTCTGCAACATAGTTTAAAATATCTACAGAAATTACTTCACCTTTTTTATTTAATTTATATCCTTCAACCGTGCTACGTTTTGGTATTTTAGATAAAGAAAAGAATTCAATAGGAGCTAAAACTCTAATTGGATGTTTTGAATTATTAACTTGACTATTTATCCAAGTTGCCCAAAATTCCATTCTAGCCGGTACTATTTTTTTGTCTACTCTTACGTCTTTACTTATAACATTGAGTATTTTCTTTAATATATTAGTTTTTTCTGCTTGATTATTTCTAAAATTTGGATCTTTTAATCTATCTATTCTTTTTTCTGGACTTAAATTAGCGTAAGAAGATTGATTAGCTTCAGCTTCTCTTATTATCTTCATGTCATTAGCGCTTAAAACAGTGCCAACTCGTAACTTATCTTTATCTAAATACACTTCACCGTTAACAGTTTTTGTATATTTTTTTACATACGAAGGATTATTTTTAATAAACTCACCAGATAAAGGAGCGTTAATTAAATCTCTTAATTCGTTTACGTTTCCTTTTTTATTAAATATACTTCTACTGCTATTAGCGATACCAGGAGCGTAAGCTTCATCACCTCTAGAAGATATATATTCAAAAAAGTCTAAACCAAGTTCAGGCAAACTTCTAATTACACTTTCGTTTCTTCCTTTTACTTGATCAGCACTCATCTTATCATGTAAAAATTTATTTTCAAATGTTGGATATAGCTTTAAATCATAATCTTGCAATTGTTTTGCAATACTAGCTTTAACTACTTTACTATAATTTTTACTAACTTTTGAAACAGGTTTAGATCTAGTACTAGCTTTAGCTATGTCAAAAGATTTATCTTCTAAGTTTCTTTTATCAATATTAAAAATAACTTCGTCTATAAATTGATCAGCCGTAAGATTAGAGTTTTTAATTTCTAATCTACTTTGTAGGTCATTCATGAAATCTTTATCACTTTTTATTTCTTCCATTTGCTCAACCGCTACGCCTTCAGCAATTAAACTCATAAGTGATTGGTGTCTTTTTTCTCCTGCTTTGAAATAATTTTTTATTTCATTTAATTTTTCAGTTGTAATTTCAGGTATTAAATAAACTGGCTTTTTAAAATCAGTACGTTTACCGTTTTCAATTTTAACAGTTGGTACTCTATCTATTTCTTTTATATTAAATAACTTACCAAACCTTCTTTTTATTTGAGCTATTGGCAATGTTTTAATAAACGACCTAGTAATAAGATTATCAACATTGTTATTATACTGATCACTATTCCACTTTCCTAAAGCTTTTTTAATAGAAGATCTATACTCTTTAGTTTTAGTCTGCTCAATAATAGCTTTAGCTGTTTGCTTAGGATTTGTTTTATCACTAGCTATAGCTCTATTTATATCATCTTTAATATTAGTAGTTTGCTCTGCTCTTACTTCACTTGTTATATTGTTTTCTATAACCTTTATAGATGATGGATATACTTTAGCTCTACCTATATCTTCTTTAACACGTTGATCAAAATCAACTTGCGTATCTGTATCTACTATTTGTCTACCTTTATCTTCAAGTTTTTCTTTACTTACAGTTCTTTTCTTTCTTTCTATTTCAGTTTGAAAAAATCCTTTACCTCTTGGGCCAATAGTGTTTCTCATGTAATTACTTAAAGATCCATCAGCTGAATTATAATTACGAGCAATACTAGGAAATTCACTATTTAAAAAGTTTAAAGCTTCATCTGTTTTTATATCTCCAGCGGCTCTATCATAACCCATAGCTTTTAAACCTAAAGAATAATATTGACTTATTAAATCTTCTTGCAAATCAATATTCATTTCAGTGCCAAGTTCTTGATATTGTAACATTAATTCTTGAGCAGTTCTTTTACTCTGTTTGCCAATGTTTATATCACCAGATTGGTTTTTTATTATATCACTTATTTGACTTGTTACACCTTTGCCTAAATCTTTACCTACAATAGCACTTGTGGTTAACAGTTTTCTTTGAGATTTATTTAATCCTTTACCTTTTTTTCTAGCTACTGCATAATCTTTTACAAAATTATAAACATCTTGACCACTGTTAAACTTAACGGGTACGCCTAGAGTTCCTAGCAAGTTTCTAACCATTCTACCTAACTTATCAAGAATACCATCGTTAACAGCTATTTCTTCATTAATAAAAGCGTCAGCTAAGAAATTAAGAGCTTCTTCGTATTGATCGTTTATAGGTTTGTTTTTATATACTTTATATCTTTCTTTTAAATTATCTGACATTAATCCATCAGCATCAATTTTTTCTATATAAGATAAAAGAGAAGACCCCAGAGCTTGTTGAGCCGCAGGGTTGTCTTTAACTGTTTGGAACATTAACGCATGTAAAAACTCATGATCTGCTACTGCTATATCTAAAACTTTAGCAGAGTTTTGTTTATCTACTATAATTAATTGTTGACCGGTTTCTTTGTTTTGTAATATAGTTCCATTACCATCGCTAGAAGCTGTACTATCCCAATTACCTGTTTCATTTTGTTCTTCAATAAAAGCATCTGCCTCTATAGTTGTATCAAAAGATCTCATTGATAGATTACCATTAGGATCAATTAATCCTTCTACTTGACCTATTTGTTTTATTAAACCTTGCTCAGCACTTAGCTCTTTAAGTCGAGCTTCAATATCTTTTATTCTTGCAGTTTCGCTTTCTACCATAGAAGGCTCGCTTTTGGCCACAGCATCTCTTAATGTTGTTAGTTCTTTAAACAGCTCAAAACTTTCTTGCTTAGCTTCAACTGTAAAATGTTTAGGTATTTTTAACAAAGCGTCTCTGTCTCCAGAAACTTGATTTAATTGTTTATCATATTCTACTTCAGTTATAGTTCCCGCTTTTAATTTAGCGTCTAAATCAGTTCTAGCTAGTTCGTATACCTTGTTTGCTTTTTCGTAAAACTTAGGATCTCTAATATTTAACCTTGTATTTTTTGCTAAATTTTGTATTCTATTTATAGTAGAAGAAACAAAAGCACCACCAATAGGTAAAGCAACACCTCCTATAAATCCTTCACCCATAGAGTTTACGTATTCCATAGGATCAAATCTACCTGTTATAATTTGATCTACGCCTGTTTGTAAACCTTCAGTTAAACTTTCATTTAATCCAGTTTTTACTTGATTAGCAAGAACCTTCTTACTTTGTGATAAAGCTTTTCTTACATTTCCTTTTAATAATTGTGAAAAACCAGACTTAGCAAAATCCATAGACTTTATCATATACCCAATACCAGCTCTTTCTAAACCAGCTATTGCGGCACCACCTGTGACACCTACCATTATCTTATTGCTAACAGCATCGTCATTATTTTCCATATAACTTAACATCTGCTCTGTTGTTAAATCGTTAACATCAATACCTAAATCAGCAGCTGCGGCATTTTGTATTAAGTCAAAAGTTAAATTACCACCTTCTTGAAATAAAGTATACGTTCCTGCAGAGAAAAGGTTAGCTGCCATGTAAGGAACTTGCTTTAAAATAGTTTTAGGAATAAACCTAAGAGCATCAGCTACATTACCAGACATTACGTTTGATAAAAAGTCAGTAAACTGTTCTTCAGAAAACAACTCAGCTTCATGCTCTTTCTGCATGATACCAACCATGTGATCCATTACTTGATTACTTAAATCATTATTTTTAGCTTTCATTAAATCTTTAGCTTCTGCAAAAGTCATTAATTTCCAACCGTTTTTATCTTCAATACTTTTTATGTAATTTTCACTAGGTTTTTTAAACGAGTTTCCTAAAGCGCTTACACCTGTATATATTGGTTTACCGTCAGAATAATTACTTATATAAGTAACTATTTCTCCTCTTTTGTTGTCCCAGTAAACTAAAGATTGGTCACCTTCTGGTAATAATCTTTTCTTAGATCTTAAATAAAATTTATTAGCAGCTGTAGCTCCAGTGTGCTCTCTTTTATTTATTCTATTATTATATTCGTCTTCATCCATTACAAACGAATCATATCGATCTTGATCGTCTAATAGTTTATTCATAAGAATAAGACCTGTACTGTCGTCTAAGTTTATATTACTAATACCTGTGTACAAGCTGTTGCTTAAAGACATTGTCTCATAACCCAAAATATTTTCAACTATTCTGTATGGATTAAATGGGCTTAAAGAGTTGCTTCCACTTACATAAGACTTTAAACCATCAACACTAAAATTAAGTCCTAAATCATCAAACTTACTTGTAGCGCCAATTATACTAGAGTTTAGTCTTCTTGCTCTGATCGCTGCTTTTTGTTCTTCTGTTAATTTATCTTGTTGAGCCTGCATAGCAGCTGTTATTTGTGGATCTATAGACTGAGCTACGCTTTCATTTAGAATTGTAATTCTTTCTTTAAATCTAGGATCTGATGTAATTAAGTTATTAACAAAATCTGTGTATTCTTTATTAGCTAAAAGCAAAGAAGCCTCTTGTTCTTCTTGTTGAGGACTAAATATAAAAGAGTCATGCTCTATACCTTTACCTGTTAAAGCTCTGCTTATACCTGTAAAGTAATTTTCTTCAAATTGATAAGATTGGTATTGACTTAAAGAAGCTTGCAGTTGTGCTTGTTTTTCTAATAACAATTCTTCGTTTTCTTTTAATATAACATCTTGTATATCAGTTAAAGCTTTATCTTTATCTACAACTGTTTTAAAAGCGTTTTCATAAAAAGCTAAAACATCATCTTCATTGGTAAAGTCTGTACTACCATTATATGATGGTTCTAATATTTTTGCTGTTTGAGCATTTGCGTCTCCTTGAATCTCACCATACTTTTTGTCTAGCGTTCTAACTATTGTTGTAGCTTGATTTAATATTTCTTCTTTTTCTTCTTCAGAGGTTTCACTGGTTATTGAATTTACAAGATCTGTGGCTGTCTTGAACTTATCATTTCTTACAGGCACCACCATTTTATGAGTGTCTAGTCGTCTTTTTTGTTCTTCAGCTGTTAAAAACCAGGTGTTTACATCGTCTATATCAAAGCTTGGATCTAAGCCTTGTTCAATAAGGTTTATATTATTTTGCTTTTCTATTTCATCACCTTCTAAATCTTCAAAAGCGTTTTTGCCAGAAAGTTTATTTATTTTTTTTGTAAATCTTGAACAGTTTGTTGAGTAAAATAAGAGTCACTATTATCAACCGTAGAATTTTCTGTGATTAATTCTATATTATCCCAAGGTTGAACCTCTACTTCCTTGTTTATATCTTTTTGTATCTTTTCGTTTTGCTCATCTGTTGTCACTGGTGGTTGAACCGTTTCAATATCAGTGTTACCAACCTCTACGTTTGTTGTTATATTTTCAGGCGCAGGAATAGTAGTACCCATTGTATCACCATCAACGTCGTTGCTTGCATCAATGACTTCAGTGTTACTTTTCTCTTCATCAGTAGGTGTTGTAAATAATAAACTAGGATCAAATTCTCCTAGTATTTCATTAATATTATTCATATAATTTTATTAAGAATATTTTTCAACAAATTTGTTTACTTGCTCATTTCTTTCTGACGGTAAACTTGTAGTTTCTTCTGGTAATTTTTGTAAATATACTGGCATGCCAGCCTGCCATTCAATCACGCCTAACATGTTTTTATAATATTCAGGTATAGGCATTTCGTTATCATTTAACGCTTTTATTAAATCCAAACCTTGTGGGCTATCATCTCTTAACACTTCTTTAATCATTTGAGGTTGTCCTGGTACATTTTCTTGCACTAACTTAATATCTAGATTAGAATCTAAAACTAAATCCATTAAAAACGCTTTTTGAGCATCAACTAAACTTATTTTTTTCTTATCTAAACCAGAAGTATTAAACATATATCTGTTACCCACAAAACCAACTTTACCCTCTGGAGAAAGCATTTCATACATAGCCTCTAGATCTTCTCCAACAATTTCATTCATACCTAAAGGTAAATCAATCCCTAGTCTTTTATTTGTATAACCTGATAAAACAGATATATCACCACTTGCTACAGCAAATAAACCGGCTAAATGTGAATTAACTTCTGAGTTGTAAGCTGGTGTTTTATTTATAGCTACGGTGTTTACTGGTTTTACAAAAAACCTAACTAGCTTATCATTTTTAATATTATACATAGGTATCTTTATAGAAGTATCTTGACTAAGATCATCAGTATCGTTTGATGGAATAGTACCCCCTAAAAAATACTGAGGTTGTAACGTAGAATTTCTCATAATACCACCGTTTTCAAAAGTTTCACCTAAATCCATTGAATCTGGTACATCACTTAAATACAAGTCTATTAAATCTCCATTACCAACTTGGCTGCTATCTACTTCTCCATATATACTATAATAAGCTCTACCCATTTCATCATAAACAATATTGTTGTTGTTTAAGAAATCATTTACTATATAATCTTTTTTGTGTAAATATTTTTTAAAAGTTTTACCTTCTATTAAGAATTTAATTCTTTGTGTTAAAACAGCTATTTCACTATTATTAGTTTTTCTAAATGTATAACCTTTTTCAACTTTTACATCTGCAAAATAATCAAATAAATTAGCCCAAGCAGCCAACATAAACATGTTTCTATCTTTGGATTTTTCATCAGTACCGTTTATGTTTACATTTCTATAATTAGCTATAAACTCAGGTAGTTTATCAACGCTTAATTCTTCTACTGCTACAATTAAATAACCTCCAAGTTTTTGTATTTGATCTAACCTACTAAAATATTGATCTATATATTTTTTATCTTCTTTAACCTGCTGTTGACTCATGTTTTTAATGTCAGTAGCTAATCTAGTAGATCTCAAAATAACGCCAAACTCTTGATCTTGAGCCTGTTGAATAAAGTCTTGTTTTATAATATCAGATAATTTTTTGCCTTCATGTGGGTTTAAAGCTAAAGGTGCATTTAAATATTTTTGATACCTAATGCTGCATTCAGTAAAAAAATCTAATTCATTAACGCGTCTTATAGAGGAAACGTTAACCAATCGATTCATTTTTTCATTATGTGCTTGTATTAATTTATTCATTTTTAAATTTTTATTCATCAGATGATAGTAAACCTCCGGCAATATCGCCTATTCCTCCAATCATACTAGCAGTTGCCGCTCCTCTAGCTAATTTTGCTTGTGACTGTTGCTTTGCAAAACCTGAATACATACCTTGGTATCTTTCTATATCTGCATTAGATCTAGCCTCATGTGCTTGGTATTGAAATATTTCACCAGCAATTTCAGAATCTTGAACTCTTTGTCCTTGATCTATTAAAGTATCTTGATATTTTTGTTTTGCTTCTACTTGTTTTCGTTGCGCTTCTTGCTCGCCTTCTGCTCTTTTAATTGAATTAGCAGCTTCTTGCTCTGATATACTAGTTGCAACGTCTTTTTTAGATTTTAAAGCAGCCATTGCTAAAGCTGTAGCTCCACCTGCACTAGCTCCTGTTTGTTCTAAAGTATCTAATGTATTTGCTAAAGCTATATCTGATTCTTCAGCTTGCATCTCCGCCGCTGCTGTAGATACAGTTAGATTATTAAATGGATTTGATATTTGTGAAGATAAGTCACTAGCTAATCCTGATAGATCTGTAACACCCGCGTAAGGATTTGTTATATCTCTTCTATCGTTTATAGCTTGTTCCATTTTATACTTAGCTTCGTTTTTAGCATTACGAGCACTACGCATAGCTTTATGAGCTTGTCCTGCTTGAACTGCTCCACCTACTGCCTTTGCTACTCCACCGACGACTGCTGCTATTGCTGCCATATTATAAATTTTTAATTATTTCATGAGAAGGTTTTGGATCTATGGTCCAACCTAACTCTTCATGTATTTTTAATAAACTCGGGTGTCTGCTCATAGTCATAACGTGAACAACACCTAATTTTTTTAAAACTTGTTCAGCTACAGTTATTAATGTACCTAAAGCTTGTTTTCTATCTTTATCTCTATATTGTGGATTAGAAACTATCCATTCAATAAAAGCCGCTTTTGAATTAGTTAAATAATAATAACATGCAGCTATATTTTTATCACCTTTAGTTACCATTAAACCTGTTTCCGGTAAAAAAGTTTTAGGTGGTGCAACCCATCCAGGCCACCAATCCCACCACTCAACAAGAGTTGCATAATCACTCTCTGTTAAGTTTCTTACATTAAATTTCATATAATTATCTATTATTGTATTCTGCTCCTACGCTAAATAATTGAACGGGATTTCTTCCTGTTGATACTGATTGAGTAAATATTACATTTAAATACTGTCCTTTAATTCCAGTAGTTCCTGATCCTACTACTGTTCCACCAGCATCTATATTACCTATAACTACTTGTTGAGGTCTTGCTGGAGATAAATCTTTTATAGCCGCGTAGTAAACGTTTTGTTTTCTATTAAAACCAGCTCTATATTGAGTACTTCCGCTTACGTAATAACCCTCATCGTAGCTTAATATAGTTTGACCAGAATCTGTATAAGAAGTTTCACCTAATGCTGGTTGTTGAGGATTATCATCAATACCGGTGTATTCATTAGTTAATGTTGTGGCGCTCCAACCGTTACTCCCTGTATAATTTAAAGTTTTAAAAGTTTTAGTACGCGTAGGATCTGGATTAAAAATAAACTGAACACTAGATTGTACTTTCTTTTCATAAAATAAATTATATTCTGGACCTACATAATGTTGCCAAATCCCATTATTTTTAAAAGTATAGTATTCACCTTGAGAACTAGTCATTAACTGAGGCGTATACTCCATAAAACTTACCCACCCATTAATCAAATCATCAAATACAACTGTTGTAGCTGCTCCACTTGTTTCATTAATTGTTAGTACATAGTTTTTATTAAAGACATCGTATCCACCGGTTATTTCACCACCTATATTTAGCTTGTCTCTAAAATAATCTATCATGCCGTAGTTAGAAATAGGATTTAAACCGTTTGGTCCTAACTGCATAACAACTGAACGGTCTTTGTCTGTAAAATATTTATTATAACCATAAACAGCAAACGAACCTGGGTCTCTTGATATACCAAAATTACCTTCAAAAGCGCTAGGAGTTCCAATAACTTTTGTACTATTAGCAGTCACTGGTTGACCTTCTTGAGTGAATATAACGTCTTTATCTATAGGAGCTCTATTAACTTTTCTTTCTTGTAGTATAAGTAGATTTGTATTTTCTGCATAAAGTTTTTGAATACTACCTGAGGAAGGATCAACGGATCTAGTTATATCTTCTCCTATTGGAAATTGATTACTATTATTAATACCATTTTTAGCATTATAAATACCAGAATATATTAAAGCATTTTTTCTTCTAATTTGCTTTTCTTCTTCTTCTACAATGTATGCTTTATTACCAAAATCTACAGTTGTATTATTAAAACCACCTTCTATTCTTGATTCTTCAACAAACCAGTCTTCATAAACATTTGTGTCTATATAACCTGCTCCAGTAGTTACATCTGGTGTTCCTACTGTGGTACCACCGCTTTCAACGTCTACCGTACCATCTGCTTGTCTTTCTTGGTATTGAGTAAAGTTTTTTAATCTTTTCAACCAGAATGTATTAAAATAGGATAATTCTAAGGTAACTGCCATATGTTTATTATTACTTGTTTTATTCGATTATTACAGCGCTCCGTTACAGTCAAGACAAGCTGCCGATGGAGGACCACTGTTAAATCTAGCATCACCTGTTACTGACGTGTCATAAGGAAATTGAGTTGCGTCATAAAAGTTGACTCTAAACTCAATTTCAGCACAACCAGTGTTACAACCAACACCTCTTATACCATTATTTCTAACTGCATATTCGCCTAATTGATTGAAATCATATCTTACTATATGAATAGTGTTTGTATTGTTAGTGTTTAAAGGACTTAAACTACTAAAACTATTAACAACACCAGATCCTGAGGCAACTGGGTTTGGTCCAGAACCCCCGTTGTTATCATAAGATGCTGTATACGTTGCTGGAACCCAAGGATCACTTGAAGTAGGTCTATAAACTATTAAATAATCTGTGTCAAAATTTTGACTAAGACCTGCAAAAGGATAAGCAAATTTTTCTAAAATAACTTCTATAGCCATTACCCCTTGAGTTAAATCTCCACCTTGAAAATTAGGCGTAAATGGAGGGTCTGGTAAAATTGTGCATGTATGTTTTTGAGCTCCAAATTTAGCCTCAGATAGTACATTATATGTTTGTAAATACGTACCAACCGAAAGCCCACCGTTGAAATTATAACCACTACCTCCAGGAGCTGAAGGGTCTACACTTGCAGCTATGTAACTTGCAAGACTTGAAGCTGTTGCGCCCGACGCGCTACTATTTGTAAAAAAAACTTGTAATTGACCACCCGTACAAGTACCACTACCTGTGTTTGTATTACAAGTAGTATTTAAAGTGCTTAAGGTACTACCAGCCATTTGGTTAGTTGGACCAAAACAAATTGCTTGGTTTGTTGGTGGTGTGCCATAAACTAATCTAGCACTACAAGTCTCTGTTAAACTTTCAGCAGAAGGAGTGCATGTTGGACATCCAGGAGCCGCGTCTGTTAATGTTGCGGTAAAGTCGTAATCACCATTTACAGCTGTACCAC
>Ga0181400_1000108_pt1 | contig 31737 bp, 42 predicted proteins | sample 23SPOviralmetaG_FD_130129 | JGI IMG/M metagenome (GOLD analysis project Ga0181400, IMG submission 130129) | Marine viral communities from the oligotrophic San Pedro Time Series (SPOT) site, San Pedro Channel, CA, USA - 23 SPOT_SRF_2011-06-22 | ecosystem: Environmental > Aquatic > Marine > Strait...
AGCTGTATTCGGCACACTGTTCAATAACCTTTATGTTCTACGTAAGAATAGCTCAAATCAAGTAACAAGTCAAGTAAAAGTTCCATTATCATATGGTCCACAGAGAAAGTTTCTTGAACGTATTAGGGAAAATCCTGATCTTGATACTAGCACTAAGGTTGCTATCAAGCTTCCTAGAATGTCTTTCGAGATTATTAGCATTCAATACGATGCTCAGAGACAACTTCAGAAGATGAACAACTTTACCCAAGCAGGTAGTACATCTAATCTAAGAAACAAGTTCTATAGTTTTGTTCCATACAATATTGGATTTCAGTTAAGCATTTATGCAAAAACTCAAGACGATGCTTTGCAGATTGTGGAACAGATCTTACCAACATTTAATCCTCAGTATAGTTTAACAATTAAACCTTTTGCTGACTATCCAAATATCACTGAAGACACTCCAATAACTTTAACAAGTGTGGATTTTAATGATGATTACGAGGGAACATTAGAAGCACGTAGAACTATTATATACACACTCACATTTGATATGAGAGTAAACTTCTATGGTGGGATCGATGAGGTTGGCATCATTAGAACTTCTATAAATAATGTGAATGAGATAGGTGGCGGGTTAGCAGATTCAGATGTTCAGATTGGAAAAATATCTGTGACAACAAACCCTGCTTTGGCATCTGCAGATAGCGATTATGGATTTAATGAAACTTTTGATTTTGAGGCTCCGTTTTGATAGATGACAGAAGAAACTAAAAATGTAGACAACGACTTTGAGTTTGCTAGGAAAACTTATTACGACTTGTTGGTTAAGGGTTCTGAAGCACTTGAAGAGATGATGGAAGTGGCACGTGCTACTGAACATCCACGTGCATTTGAAGTTCTGTCAGGCATGATGAAAAACATGGCAGATGTTAACGGCAATCTTTTAGATCTTCATAAGAAGAAAAAAGAATACCATAAAGAAGAAGCTCCAAAGGAACTTCCACAAAATACAACAAACAATCTATTTGTAGGCTCTACAAGTGATTTGCAGAGAATGCTTTTGTCGGAAGACAGTGATGATGAACAAGGTAACGTGGTAGATATAAGTGACTATACCTCAGATAAATGAAACCTATATGGGTAACCCTAACGTTAAACGTGATGGGGTTCAGCAACAATATACTAAGAAAGAGTTTCAAGAATACGCAAGGTGTATGAAAGATCCTAGCTATTTTGCTAAGAACTATTGTAAGATTATACACCTTGATAGAGGTCTTGTCAACTTCGAACTTTACCCCTATCAGCAAAAGATGTTTGACCATTTTATGAAAAATAGGTTTAGCATCGTGCTTGCTTGTAGACAGTCGGGGAAATCTATTTCTTCGGTTGCATATCTTCTTTGGTATGCACTGTTTAGTCCTGAAAAAACTATTGCAATCCTAGCAAACAAAGGCGCTACTGCACAGGAGATGTTGGGTCGTATTCATTTGATGTTAGAGAACCTGCCATTCTTTTTACAACCGGGATGTAAAGCTCTTAACAAAAGAAGTATTGAGTTTAGTAATAACAGTCGTATTGTTTCTGCTGCTACATCAGGTTCTTCTATTCGTGGTATGTCAGTAAACCTTCTGTACTTGGATGAGTTTGCATTTGTTGAGAAAGCGGCTGACTTCTATACTTCAACCTATCCTGTTGTATCCTCTGGTAAGGATACTCAAATTATTGTCACCTCTACAGCAAATGGTATCGGTAACATGTATCATAAGTTGTGGGAAGGCGCAATGCAAAAGGTGAATGAGTTCATACCTTTCAGAGTTGATTGGTGGGATGTCCCCGGTCGTGACGATGAATGGAAAGCAAAGACTATATCAAACACTTCACAACTACAGTTCGATCAGGAGTTTGGTAACACTTTCTTTGGCACAGGAGATACTCTCATTGCGGCGCATGTTCTTTTGGAACAACAGGCAATCCCTCATGTGGAAGTATTAGAGGGGGGAGATCTTCTTGTATATGAACCGCCAAATAAAAAAACTAACTATGTAATGACAGTAGATGTTTCGAAGGGTAGAGGACAGGACTACTCTACATTTAATGTGATCGATATTAGCCAAAGACCTTTTAAACAGGTTGCTGTTTATCGCAATAATACTATCTCTCCATTACTCTACCCTAACATTATATATAAGTACGCAACTTTATACAATGAAGCATATGTTATCATTGAATCAAATGATCAGGGAACACTAGTCACTAACGGTCTATATCAAGACTTAGAGTACGAAAACCTTCATATGGAGTCTGCTATTAAAGCGGATCGTATTGGTGTTGAGATGAATAGAAAGGTAAAGCGTATTGGTTGTTCTGCTATAAAGGACATTATAGAAAACGGTAAGTTGAATATAGTTGATCCTCAAACAATCACAGAAATGTCTACCTTTGTTGCAAAGGGAGTTTCTTTCGAAGCATCAGAGGGAAATCATGATGATTTGATGATGAACCTTGTGATGTTCGGATACTTTGCTGTTGGTAATAACTTTGAAGAACTTACTGACGTTAATCTAAAAGAAATGATGTTCGAGCAACGTATGAAAGAAATCGAAAATGACATAACTCCATTTGGATTTATAGAAGATCATAGTGAAGAAGACAAGTTTGATGAAGCTGTTCTTGAAGGTGATAAGATGAAGGGATGGAAAGTTGACAAAGATTGGCAATGGAACATCGAGTTTTAATTTATTATAAATACAAGTGATTGAAAATAACCGTATAATGAAAACATATAATTCGATTACTGGAAAAGGAAACAGTCATGGCAATATTTGCTCCATCAGAATCCCCAGCGATTGTCGTTAAGGAAGTTGATCTTACAGGCGGTGTGCCTAACGTACAGACAACTACTGGCGCATTTGCGGGGAAATTTCGTTGGGGGCCAATCGAAGAGGCAGTACTAATAGACAATGAAGCAAGTCTTGCCGCTACCTTCGGTGCTCCTGATGATGCACATACCGTAGATTTTCACACTGCGGCAGGTTTTTTAAAATTCTCAAATGCTTTACAAGTAGTTCGTGTAGCACACACAGACGCACTGAATGCTGCTGATTCAGATGCCACACATCTGATCAAAAACGACACAGCATTTGACAACAAGACAGGTCTTGGCGGCACATTTTATGCAAGAAATGCAGGTGCTCTTGGCAACTCACTTCAAGTTGTTTGGTCCGATGCTGACAACTGGTCATCTTGGGCTGTTGCGTACAAAGCACAGTTTGACGCAACTCCTGCAGGAAATGAGCGTCACCTTCTTGTTCTTGATGAAGATGGCACAATCACAGGAGCAGCAGGAACTGTTCTAGAAAGATATCCATTCGTATCAAATGCTACAGATGCTATCAAAGCAGACGGTACTTCTAACTACATGAAGAATGTCATCAACAGACAATCTGAGTGGGTATATGCTACTACACACGTAGATAGCACAGGTTCAATGTCTTTGGCAAGTGGATCTGATGGTACTGCAGCACCAACTTCTGCATATCTAGCAGGATTTAATCAGTTTGAAGATAAAGACACTATCGAAGTGGACTTCTTGATTGCACCAGGACAAACGGCTGCAGGAGATCAGGATACATTGGTTGACGATCTTATCGTAACAGCAGATACAACTCGTAAGGATTGTGTTGTTGTAACATCACCTGCATCAGCCTCAGTCGTAGGCAATGCAGATCCAGTAACCGCAACCGTTACAGACGTAGGCGCATATACATACAGTTCATATGCCTTTGTCGATAATAACTGGTTGAAAGTATACGACAAATATAACGACAAGTACATCCATACACCTGCAGCAGGTCAAACAGCAGGTATCATGGCAGCTTCAGATGCAAACTCTGCACCATGGTTCTCACCTGCAGGTTCTCGTAGAGGTCAGTACTTGGGCGTAACAAGCCTAGCTTATACTCCAACTAAATCGCAAAGAGACACACTATATAAAGCAGGTATCAACCCGATTGCTAACTTACCGGGCCAAGGTATCTTATTGTATGGTGACAAAACACACATGAACAGACCATCAGCATTTGATCGTATCAATGTTCGTAGGTTGTTTAACGTTGTCGAAAGAGCGATTGCACTAGCAGCAAGAAACACTTTGTTCGAACTCAACGATGAGTTCACAAGAGCGGAGTTCGTTAACATCGTAGAACCATTCCTGAGAGAAATCAAAGGACGTAGAGGTATTACAGACTTTAGGGTTGTATGCGATGAAACAAACAATACTGCTGCAGTAATAGATAGAAACGAGTTTATTGCGAACATCTTCATCAAGCCAGCACGTTCTATCAACTACATCACTCTTAACTTTGTAGCTGTAAGATCTGGCGTTGACTTTGAAGAAGTCGCCGGACTATCGGTATAAAGGGGAGATAGAAAATGGCAGTACTAGGCGTAGATGATTTTAAAGCCAAGTTACGTGGCGGTGGAGCGAGACCAAATCTCTTCAAAGCTACGATTAACTTTCCGGGCTATGCAAACGGAGATGTAGAACTTACATCTTTCTTGTGTGAAGCAGCACAACTTCCTGCTTCCACTATGGGTACAATCATTGTACCATTTCGTGGTAGACAGTTAAAGATGGCAGGAGACCGTACATTCGAAACGTGGTCACCTACTATCATTAATGATACTGACTTTAATGTTCGTAACGCTATGGAACGTTGGATGAACGGTATGAATGCACATAGTGCAAATACTGGTCTAACAAACCCTGTAGATTACGAAGCAGACCTTGTTGTCGATCAACTCGACAAAGACGGGTCTACATTGAAGTCTTATAACTTTCGTGGGTGTTTCCCGACAGCAGTATCAGCAATCGATCTGAACTATGCTTCAGAAAACGAGATTGAAAGATTTACTGTTGAATTCCAAATGCAATATTGGGAAGCAGCGACTACTTCTTAAAGTAGTATAAATAAAAGTTAAGGTGGGCTGTGGTGGCCCACCTACCTCTAATATTAGGATTTAATATGGCTGAGAACAACGGCGTTACATTATTTGGTTTTGAAATAAAACGTAAAAAAGATACTTCTCAAGAGAAGTTACAATCTATTGTGCCACCTACAGATCAGGATGGTGCAGGATACGTTACTGCTGCAGGTGCTCATTATGGTACTTACGTAAACCTTGGTGGTGAAGATCACGCTAAAGATAACTTACAGAACATTAGACAATATCGTGCAGTTGCCACTCATCCTGAGGTAGACGCAGCCATTGAGGATATTGTAAACGAATCTGTTATTTCGGGTGAAGGCGAAAGCTCAATATCTTTGACGATGGATAAGGTTGAGGGTTTAAGCGAGTCACTTAAGAAACAAATCAATGAAGAGTTTGACAACGTTGTTTCTATGCTAAACTTTAACGATTTAGGTCATGATATTTTCAGACGTTGGTATGTCGATGGTCGTATCTATCATCACTTGGTTGTTGATGAGAAGAACCTAAAGCTAGGTATTCAGGAGATCAGACCTGTTGATGCGACAAAGATTCGCAAAGTAAAAGAAGTAAAGAAGAAAAAAGATCCTGTAACTGGCGCAAGTCTTATCGATAATGTCAATGAGTTCTACATTTATCAGGAAAAACCAGGCGGTACTAATCAAGGTGTAAAGCTTTCTACAGACTCTGTTAGTTATGTCACATCAGGTCTTTTGGATGTTGACCGTAAGCGTGTCGTTTCTCACTTACATAAAGCACTAAAGCCGATTAACCAGTTGCGTATGATGGAAGACTCGCTAGTTATTTACAGACTAGCTAGAGCACCTGAGAGACGCATCTTCTACATTGATGTTGGTAACTTACCAAGAGGTAAGGCAGAAACGTACATGAAAGATATCATGGCACGTTATCGCAACAAACTTGTCTATGATGCTGACACAGGTAAGATCAGAGATGATCGTAAGCACATGTCAATGCTTGAAGACTTTTGGTTGCCACGTAGAGAAGGTGGTAGAGGTACAGAGATCTCCACATTGCCTGGCGGCGAAAACCTTGGACAGATTGACGATATTGTTTACTTTCAAAAGAGACTATACCGTTCACTGAATGTGCCTATTAATAGACTAGAGCAAGAGGCACAGTTCTCTCTAGGAAGATCTACAGAAATCTCTAGAGATGAAGTCAAGTTCCAAAAGTTTGTTGACAGACTTCGTAATAGATTTGGAATGCTATTCACAGAGATCCTTAAGAAACAGTTGATCATGAAAGGTTTGATTACTGAAGAAGATTGGGATCAATGGAAGAACGATATTGCGATTGACTATATAAGGGATAACCACTTTACAGAACTTAAAGATGCTGAGTTACTTGCAAACAGATTACAAACTCTTGATCAAGTACAACAGTATGTCGGAGAGTTCTTCTCTAAAGAGTATGTCATGAAAAACATTCTGATGTTGGATGATGATGGTATGAAACAAATGAAAGATCAGATTGCACAAGAAACGCAAGCTGGAGAGATAAACAATGATGAGGATGAAGACCAATGAGTGAACCGCAAATGAGTCCAGACACAAAACTACACGATTTTATTGACGCTGTTGTAGATAAAGATTTTTCTAAAGCTGCGCCAACATTTCATGAACTTTTAGCAGACAAAATGTCTGATGCACTTGACCAAGAAAAGGTTGCAGTAGCAGATCAGATGTTCAATGGTGCAGAAGCTGAGTTGGACGAAGATGATCCTTCAGAGGAAGAAGTCGAAGCCGCACTAGATGAGCTAGAAGATGATACAGAAGAAGATGAAGAAGAACAATAGTATACCAAAAATCTTTTTAGTATAAATAAAAGAAAAATAAAGAACATGACAAAAACATTTAAAGATATTAGAGAACTTGCAGGAAGAAAGCCTTCTGGAAACACAATCTTGGATACTAAGATTGATCGTATTCCTGTAAAGATTACTAAGGAAAAGAATGGATTTGTTGTGTACATCGATGGTGATAGACTAGATAGCTATAAGTCTCAGAAAGAAGCTGAGAAAATGGCTAAAGAGTTTGTCAAGCAATATAAAGGTTAACTAGATGAAGCTTATCACAGAATACACTGAAACAAATGTTCAGTGCATCGTAGAGAAAAAAGAAGATGGATCTAAATCACATGTGATTGAGGGTGTCTTCATGCAAGCCGAATCTAAGAATAGAAACGGACGTGTCTACCCAAAGCCTATTATGGAAAAGGCTGTAGATAAATATGTTTCAGAACAAGTTTCCAAGAACAGAGCGGTGGGCGAGTTAAATCACCCTGATGGACCAACTGTTAACTTGGATAAAGTATCTCACAAGATCACAGAACTTTCTTGGAAGGGAAATGATGTTGTGGGTAAGGCACAGATACTGGATACTCCGATGGGTAATATTGTAAAAGGTTTACTAGAAGGTGGTGTTCAACTAGGTGTCTCGACTCGTGGTATGGGTAGCCTTGAGCAACGTAACGGAACTATGTACGTCAAAGATGACTTTATGCTTAATACGGTTGATATCGTACAAGATCCATCTGCACCAAATGCTTTTGTTAATGGAATAATGGAAGGTGTTGAGTGGGTCTGGAATAATGGCATCATTGAAGCTCAAGAAATTGAAAGAATAGAGACTGAAATCAAACGTGCTCCACGTGCGGATCTTTATGAGACGCAGGTTCGTGAGTATAAAAATTTCCTCTCGTTATTGAAACAAACATGATTAAGGAGTCAAACATGACTGATCAAATCGAAGAGCAGGATGTGGAACTTCTAGACGAGATGGAAGTCGAAGAAGCACACGATCCTAAGAATGCTGAAGCTCAGTCGCTTGCTGCTAATGATGCAGCAGAAGACAAAGCACCTAAAGCTAAAAAGCGTAAGGGTGATAAGGGTAACAGCGAACCAATGCAAAAGGGTTCTGCAACACCAATGAAAGCGGAGTCAGTAGAGATTGATGGAGATTTTAGTGAAGACTTAAATGCTCTTGTTGAATCTGAGGCAACACTCAGTGATGAGTTTAAAGCCAAAACTGCAGTAATCTTTGAAGCAGCGGTAAAGTCAAAAATCTCAGAAGAGATCAACCGTTTGGAAACTGAATATCAAGAACAACTTGATGAAGAAATTCAGTCAACAAAAGCTGATCTTGTTGAGAAAGTAGACAGCTACCTCAACTATGTGGTTGAAAATTGGATGGAAGAAAACAAACTTGCGATTCAATCTGGACTTCGTTCAGAAATCGCAGAAGGTTTCATGGATAAGTTGAAAGACTTGTTTGTAGAATCTTATGTTGAAGTTCCTGAGTCCAAAGTTGACCTAGTAGACGAACTGGCAACAGCTAACGAAGAACTAGAAGAACAGTACAACGAAGCCGTTGCTAAAGCTATGACAATCCAAGAAGAGCTAGTATCTTACAAGCGTGATGCGATTATTCGTGAAGCGTCAAAAGACCTAGCAGAAACTCAGGTTGAAAAGCTTGCCAAACTAGCAGAATCTGTAGATTTTGATGATGCAGAGTCATTCGCCTCTAAGGTGTTGACACTGAAAGAATCATACTTCTCACAGAAGACCGCTACATCTGTTATCGCAGAAGAGTCAGAAGATGACACAGCCGATGAAGCTGTAGAAACTTCAGCGATGATGGAGCAATATTTACAAGCCCTAAGAAAAACTAAATAAGTTAAGGAGATCCAATTATGGAAACTTATGATCGTCTCGTAGAGAAATGGTCTCCAGTATTGAACGAAGAGTCTGCCGGTTCTATTACCGATGCACACAAGCGTTCTGTTACTGCAGCCGTTCTTGAAAACACCGAAAAAGCCCTGCAAGAGCAAGGTTTACAAGAAACCGCAGCTAACGCTGCAGGTGCAGGTACTGCAGCAACTGGTGCAGCAGATAACTGGAACCCAATCCTGATCTCACTCGTAAGACGTGCGATGCCAAACATGATGGCATATGACGTTGCAGGTGTTCAGCCTATGTCAGGTCCAACTGGTTTGATCTTCGCAATGAAGTCAAAGTACAAAACCACAAAAGCTGGTGTATCAGTTGATGATGAAGCACTGTTCAACGAAGCTGCAGTAGGCTTCTCAGGTGACTCAGCAGTAACTGCTAACGGTTCACCATCAGGTTTGGCTGGCGTATCTGACACAGATGGCGGCGGTTCTATCGTTGACTCTGGTGCAGCTTATGCTCCATACACAGGTGATGCGTATACCACAACTGAAGCTGAAGCACTTGGTAACACAGGTGAAGCATTTGCAGAAATGGGTTTCAGCATTGATAAAGCAACTGTGACTGCGAAGTCACGTGCTTTGAAAGCTGAGTACACTCTGGAACTGGCACAGGATCTGAAAGCTATTCATGGTCTTGACGCTGAAACAGAGTTGGCAAACATCTTGTCAACAGAGATTCTTGCGGAAATCAACCGTGAAGTAATCCGTACAATCAACAGCCAAGCTAAAGTCGGCGCACGTCAAGCAAACGTAACAACCAAAGGTATCTTTGACTTGTCAAGCGATGCTGATGGTCGTTGGTCTGCTGAGAAGTTCAAAGGCTTGGGCGTACAGCTTGATCGTGAAGCAAACGTAATCGCAAAAGAAACACGTAGAGGTAAAGGTAACTTCATTATCTGTTCTTCAGACGTTGCTTCTGCTTTGGCTGCTTCAGGCATGTTGGACTATTCACCTGCACTGTCAACCAACTTGAATGTTGATGACACAGGTAACACTTTCGCAGGTGTTCTGAATGGTCGTATGCGTGTATACATCGATCCATATGCAACTGCAGACTACATCAACGTAGGCTACAAAGGTACAAACCCATATGACGCAGGTGTATTCTACTGCCCATACGTACCGTTGACAATGGTTCGTGCCGTAGGTGAGGATGATTTCCAGCCACGTATCGGGTTCAAAACTCGTTATGGCATGGCGTCAAACCCATTCGTAGGTGCTTCACCTGCAGATGGTCTTGCAACTGCACGTACAAACCAGTACTACAGAATCTTCCGTGTGGACAACATCCTCACATAAGATCAAATATAAAAAAGGGAGGGGTTCAACCCTCCCAACTAAGGCTCACTTCGGTGGGCCTTTTTTTATGCAAACAAAGGTTGCATATCAGCAAACACTTTATTGTAGGCACTGATTTCATACTGATAGTTCTCATAGAAATCATCTTCAGCCATATCATCAGGATCTTCATTCATGAAATCATTATAGGTATCTAAAAGAAGCTCCATACTTTCAAGCAATTCGTTGTTGGCCCATGTCTTAATAAGACTAGAAGCTTCGTCAAAAGACATTGGAGTAATGTATGTATAAGGCATAGCGATCATATTGATTCTCTCTTTCTCTTGATTACATACTTTTGTAACATATTAAATAGTGTTTGTCAAGCATATAAATAGAGGTATATAAAGTTTTTTAGGAACAACCTATGCCTACATTAAATCCTAGTCTAGAAGTACTAACATCATCAGCATCGTCAGGGTTGAACAATGTCAACTACCTGCAGCCTAATGCATTCAAACTTACTATAGACCACAAGCATTTTCAGAACTTAGAGTTCTTTTGTCAAACTGTATTGCATCCTTCTCTATCATCTAATCCTGTAGAGATGCCTTACAAGAGGGTCACTTCCGTACCATTTACGGGAGACAAGTTGACATTTGGAGAATTAACTGCTATGATTATTGTTGATGAAAATTTAAATGCGTACACTGAAATGTATAACTGGTTGCAGAGAACTATCGAACAAGAAGACAGAACACCGTTGGGTAGAACATCTACAAAACCTCCGACATATGCTGATATAACACTTAGTATTTTGAGTAGCCATAACAACAAAGTCAGGCAGATAAGATATATAGATAGTATGCCAACAAGTCTAGGGGATATGACATTGGAGTCAACCTCAGGTGACGTGGCATTTATAACATTTCCTGCCTCGTTTAGATTTTCTTATTTTGAATTGAAGTAACCACAACGAAAGTACATTATGAAAACATTAGAAGATGTCCTTGAGGCTTGGCAAGAAGATTGTCAAATCCCTAGAAATGATTTAGCAGAAACCTCTCGTTTAACACCTAACCTGCATGCTAAGTATCTTGGTGCATTAGCCAATGCTAAGTTGCGGCTCAAGAAGTATGAGATGGATCAAAAGTCTTTACTCAAAGATAAGTGGCTATACTACAACGGTAAGATGGATCAGTTTGAAATAGAGGCACGTGGTTGGGATTATGATCCTCTTGATGGTCTTAAAGTTCTCAAAGGAGATATGAACCACTACTACGACTCCGACAAAGAAATACAAGAGTCTGAGTTGAAAATAGAGTACCTAAAGACCCTTATAAATACACTTACAGATATAGTTGATACCTTGAAGTGGCGTCATCAAACTATTGGTAATATGATAAAATGGAAAGTATTTGAAGCAGGTGGATAATGTTTAATCATGTAGATCATGGTATTAGTTTACCAAAAATGACTAGGAAGACAGGGAAAGGTGGACGTAAGTATTTTACTCCTGATGGCAATGCCTACCCTTCCATCACCACAGTACTAAGTCTCTTAAGTAGAGATAGTATTATGAAGTGGCGTAAAAGAGTTGGTGAAGAAGAAGCCAATAAAATCTCACACCAAGCAGCGACAAGAGGAACTTCTGTACACAAGTTGGCAGAAGATTATCTTGATAATGTTGAAGATTGGAATAAGGATGTTCTGCCTAATAACTTATTTACGTTTAGTCATATTAAAGATATTATAGATCATAAAGTAAATAACATTTGGTTTCAAGAAGAATATCTTTACAGCGATAGACTGCAGTGTGCAGGTCAAGTGGACTGTATTGCTGAGTACGATGGCGAGTTATCAGTTATTGACTTTAAAACAAGTCGTAAACCAAAGAAAGTAGAATGGATCAGCAACTACTTTATTCAAGCGTCTTTTTATGCTGCAGCATTCTATGAACGCACAGGTGTTCCTATTAAGCAAGGTGTGATTATTATTGCAGTGGATCATAACGAACCACAAGTGTTTAAAGTCAATACGCACGATTACCTACAAGAGTTTATTAAAGTGAGACAAATGTACAGAGAACAAAAAGAGAATGGCTGATATTACAGTCAAACTAAAAGATTATAGTATGATGTATGTTGACTGCGAAGGTGGGTTTGCATACGAACTGTCTGACTACTTTTCTTTTTACGTTCCGGGTTACAAGTTTATGCCAGCCTATAAGAATAAAGTATGGGATGGTAAGATAAAGTTATTCAACAGAATGACAGGTGAGTTGAATGCAGGACTATATGTTTATCTTGTAAAGTTTTGTGAAGAACGAGGTTATACCCTAGACACAGAAGAAACTAGGTATGGATTTCCTTTAGTAAAAGATAATGTCAGTGAGTTAGATCATTACTTGCAAAATGACAACTTGCCATTTCAACCTAGAGACTATCAGTACGATGCAGTTAAGACAGCAATGGAGCGTAGTAGAGGAATACTTCTTTCTCCTACAGGATCTGGTAAGTCATTCATGATCTATATCCTTGCTAAGTTTTGGTTACAATATGTTACAGAAGGAGTTGGGTTTCCAAAAGCAGGACGTGTTCTAATCATTGTTCCTACAACATCTTTGGTCGAACAAATGCATCAAGACTTTATCGATTATGGTATGAGTGAACGTGGGATGCACAAAATATATTCAGGTAAAAGTAAGAACACAGATAAAGCCATAGTAATATCTACGTGGCAAAGCATATATAAATACCCTAAGAAGTGGTTTGAACAGTTTGGTATGGTTATAGGGGATGAGTGTCATGGCTTTAAGTCAAAGTCATTATCATCCATCATGAATAAGGCAACAGAGGCAAAATATAGGTTTGGTACTACAGGAACCCTTGATGGTACACTAACACACAAATTAGTACTAGAAGGGTTATTCGGGCCGGTGTACAGCGTCACAACAACTAAAGCCTTGCAAGATGATAATACCCTAGCGGATTTAGATATAAAGGTACTATTACTAAACTATTCAGAAGAGGTTAGAAAAAACTTTGGTAAAAGAACTTATCAGGAAGAGATTGACTTTATCATTGGAAACGAGTCTCGTAATAGGCTCATTTCTAATCTGGCTTTGGATTCTGATGGAAATACTCTTGTCTTATACAATCGTGTGGACGCTCATGGAAAACCTCTCTTTGAGATGATAAAAGATAAGTGTGGTGAAAAAAGAAAAGTATTTTTTGTGAGTGGTGACGTGAAGACAGATGATAGAGAAGCCATTAGAAAGATCGTTGAAAAGCAAAAGGACTCAATCATTGTCGCATCCTTGGGAACATTCAGCACTGGTATTAATATTCGGAATCTTCATAATATCGTATTCGCTTCACCAAGCAAATCCCAAATCAAAGTTTTGCAGAGTATTGGGCGTGGTCTTCGACAGTCAGACAATGGAAGACAAACAAAGTTATTTGATGTCGCAGATGATCTGCATTGGAAAACAAGAAGAAACTATACATTACTTCACTCAGCAGAAAGAGTAAAGATATATGAAAAAGAACAGTTCAAATATAAGATTGTTAAGGTAGATATATAATGAAAGAGATAAAACAATTCAAGTTAGTCAGTGGAGAAGAAATAGTCTGTGAGGTTGTTGAATGGCCTTCAGATGAATTCACTGGTATGGTTATTCGTAGAGTTCTGATGATAAGAACTACCTTTGATGAAAAAGGTAATAGGTATTATACATTTAGACCATGGATGGCACTTCAAGAAGGTGATGAGAAGTTTATTTCTGTAGAAGGTGCTCACATTATGGGTGAAGCAAATCCTGATCTTGTAATGCTAAAGAACTATCAAACAGCTATAGAAAATAATGAACTATCTGAAGAAGAGTTGATGGAAAAGGTAGAAACATACGTTAAGAAAATGAAACAGATGTATAATCAAGACTCTGATCAATCTTTCGATGATAATATATTAGCATTTCCAAGTAAAAATGATAGAATACATTAGGTATATTACCTACCTCAACTAACCACTCTTTTATTATATACACGAGTGAGTGATTCGTCAAGTAAAAAAAACACTTGACTAGAAAAAAAATATCTGATATACTCAAGCTTATTGAAGGATTTATTATGGCAAGAGAAAAGCGAAAAAGTATTCATTACGTAAACAACAAAGAGTTTTCTCTAGCTGTTGTAGAATATTGTACTAAAGTTAAATCTGCTAAAGAAGCAGAAACCCCACTACCTATCGTACCTGATTATATTGCATCTTGTTTTCTTAAGATATCTGAAGGCTTGTCACATAAATCTAACTTTATTCGATATACGTATCGTGAAGAGATGGTGATGGATGCTGTGGAGAACTGCCTAAAGGCTATAGAAAACTATAATATTGAAGCAGCTACACGCACAGGTAATCCAAATGCATTTGCCTATTTTACTCAGATCTCATGGTACGCTTTTCTTAGACGCATTGCAAAGGAAAAGAAACAGCAAGATGTTAAGATAAAGTATATGGCGTCTTCTGGCATCGAAGAATATATTATTACAAACGGTGAAGATGGATCTGCTATTGCAGTACAAGCATTCGTAGATACATTGAAAGACCGCATTGATAAAGTGAAGGAGAAAGATGATGAGTTTAAAATATTTGCACAAGAAGAGAAGAAAGCTACTAAACGTCTCAAGAAGACAGTTTCTGTTGATTCGGACTTAAGTAGTTTTTTATGAAGATAGCGATACTAAATGATACTCACTGTGGCATACGTAATAGTAGCGATATGTTTATTGCCAACGCTGATAAATTCTATACTGATACCTTTTTTCCGTATCTTGTGGAAAATAATATTACTCATATTATTCACTTGGGCGATTATTACGATAATCGAAAGTACATTAATTTTAGAGCACTTAACTGTAATCGGAAACATTTTCTCAAGCCTCTACGAGACTTTGGAATCACAATGGATATTATACGAGGAAACCATGACACCTTCTACAAGAATACAGGAGAACTAAACTCTCTTAAGGAACTCCTTGGTCATTACATGAACGAGATCAATATTATATCTGATCCAACCGTCATGGAGTATGATGGGTTCAGTATTGGACTAGTACCGTGGATTGATGCTGAGAATGAAGAAAAAACTATGAGGTTCCTAGAGACTGCCAAGTGTGATTGGTTAGGTGGTCACTTCGAAATCAATGGTTATGAAATGATGAAAGGTATTAAGTTTGAAGGTGGACTAGAACGTTCAGTGTTTAAACGTTTCGAGAAAGTACTCTCAGGTCATTTTCATACCAAATCAATGCAAGATAATATTGAGTATCTTGGTTCACAAATGGAGTTCTTTTGGAATGATGCACACGATAACAAATATTTTCATGTACTGGATACAGAAACTAGGAGTCTTACTCCTGTTCGTAATCCACATACTTTGTTCCATCGTATCAGATATGATGACACTAATAATGATTATGGGGATTATCCTTTTACCGAGCTTGATGGTAAGTTCGTAAAGATTGTTGTAATCAATAAGTCAGACCTATATGGGTTTGATAGATTTGTTGATAAGGTACAGTCACGTAAGATCTTAGAACTAAAGATTGCTGAAAACTTTGAAGAGTTTGTTGGAAAAAATGTAAAAGACGGTGAGATTTCTGTTGAAGATACTTCAGAATTGTTGTATACTTATGTGGATGCGGTAGATACTGATTTGGACAAAGATCGAATCAAAAAAGAAATGTCTTCGCTCATGATAGAGGCACAGTCTTTAGAGATAGCATGATTATATTTAAAACTTTGGCTTGGAAGAACTTTCTTAGTACAGGTAACAACTTATCTAAGATAGACTTCACAGCACACAAATCTACGTTAGTGATAGGTCACAATGGTGCAGGTAAATCTACAATGCTTGATGCGTTGTCTTTTGCGCTGTTTGGTAAAGCACATCGTAACATATCTAAACCACAACTAGTAAACTCAATAAATAATAAAGACTGTTTAGTCGAGGTTGAGTTTACTGTACATGGTTCTGAGTACCTTATTCGTAGGGGTATCAAACCAAACATATTTGAAATAATGCATAATGGAGTACTGCTCAATCAGTCTTCACATGCTAAAGAGTACCAGAAGATCCTTGAGCAAAACATCTTGAAGCTAAATCATAAAAGCTTTCATCAGATTGTTGTGTTGGGTTCTTCTTCCTTCATTCCTTTCATGCAGCTCTCAGCACAGAATCGTAGGGATGTTATTGAGGATCTTCTGGACATTAATGTGTTTTCAAAGATGAATAGTATTCTTAAAGAAAAGACTTCATTACTCAAGGATCAGATCAAAGATGTTACTCATCAGCATGCCCTCACAAGCACTAAAATTGATGCACAAAAAAAATACATTAAAGATGTCAAGGCAATCAACACAGAACAAAAAGAAACGAAGCTCCAACTCATCGAAGATTGCCGACATGAAATCGAGACTCTACATGGAAAGAACAAAGAGCTTAGTGATTCCATTCAATCTCAACTACCGAATGCAGATGTTCAAAGAGGACAACAAGAAGATAAAATCAAATCCCTTGAAGCATACAAGACGAAGTTCAATATTGAGGTCAAGAAGATCGTTAAAGAAGTCAAGTTCTTCGAGAAAAATGATATCTGTCCTACCTGTGATCAAGCCATCAGTGATGAGACAAAAGAGACCCATGTGTTGGAAGGCAAAAGCAGAGCGCAAGAACTTCAAAAAGGACTTAGTAAAGCAGATGAAGGACTACGAGAAGTACAAGAAGCTTTATCCTCTACCTTAAATATCATAGATGAATGTCGAGGCCATCAAAGCGACTTAGCGGCTAATAATCAATCTATATCACAGTTCCAATCTTCTATTGATCGTACACAGAAAGAGATCAGTGGTCTTGATCAGAATGTGGATATGGATGGGGCTAACGAAGAACTTCAACAGCTTGTTGATACTAGTAACTCTTTAGTTGAACAGAAGCTTGTACTGAACGAGCAAACTAACTATAACATTGTTATCGGTGAAATGTTAAAGGACACTGGTATCAAAACTAAAATCGTGAAAGAGTATTTACCTGTTATAAACATGCTTGTCAATAAGTATTTACAGACACTAGACTTCTTTGTGTCTTTCAATCTTAACGAAGCATTTCAAGAGACCATCAGATCTAGACACAGGGATAACTTCTCTTACGAGTCTTTCTCAGAAGGTGAAAAGCAACGTATAGATCTATCATTGCTATTCACATGGCGGCATATTGCCAAGATGAAAAACAGTGTGGCAACCAATCTACTAATATTAGATGAGACATTTGATTCATCTCTTGATCATGAAGGGGTTGACAATCTGATGAAAATCATTTATAGTTTAGATGATGATACAAATATATTCGTTATCTCTCATAAGGGTGAGATGGTAGAGAATAGGTTTGCAAACAAAATTGAAATATACAAAGATAAAAACTTCAGTAGGATTAAATAATGGAAATCAGTGCAGAAACAGTAAACGTACTAAAGAACTTCTCAGGCATCAATGGCAATATTGTTATTCGTCCTGGTAATAAAATCATGACTATTAGCGAAGCGAAGAATATTCTAGCTGAAGCCGAGGTCGCAGAGACCTTTGACAGTATCGTAGGCATTTATGATCTTACTGAGTTTCTTAATATGCTTGGATTGGTTGATACTCCACGTGTACGATTCGAAGATAGCTTTATGAATATTAATGGACAATCAGGTAGAGAACTTATTAAGTATTATTATGCTGATACTGAGATGTTGACAAGTCCTACTAAACCTATTACAATGCCAGATGCTGACGTATGGTTTGACTTGGACGTTAGCACTCTAAATGCCTTAAAACGTGCGGCTAGTATTTTCGGTCATGGTCAGGTGATTATAGAATCTGATGATGGCGCTATCAGATTATCTGTTAGTGATCCTGAAAATAGTACTGCTAACACCTATTCTGTTATTGTAGATGGAGGATACACTCAAGATACTTTTAAATATATTATAAATATTCATAACCTGAAAATGATCTCAAATGATTATCAGGTTAAAATCTCATCGAAGCTTATTTCGGAGTTCACTAGCTCTGATGGTAACCTAAAGTATTGGGTTGCATTGGAAAAGTCATCAAAACATGGAGAGTAATAAAATGACTAAAAAAGAAGACGAAGTAAAACTAGCACATGAGTCGCATGCCCCTATCTATGATATGGCAAGCCGTGTGTGTCGTTCTACTGTTGCAGTGATTGATACTATGGTACAGCGAGGTGCAGTCAAGGGTGAAGAACTGTCAACTCTTGGTCAACTGCGTGACCAATCTGTACAGCTTATTCAGATGGCAGAAACCTATCAGCAAGATCAGGCTGCAGAAACTTAGAGAGGTAGCCTTCGGGCTACCTTTAACCTTTTATATAATGTTTATCCGTTAGGACTATGATGACTACAGATTTTTTGTGGGTAGAAAAGTATCGCCCAAACACTATTGACAATTGTGTATTACCTAAATCACTTAAAGATACCTTTAAAGCTATTGTAGCAACCAAAGAACTTCCTAACATGTTGTTCACAGGCACTGCAGGTCTTGGCAAGACTACTGTAGCCAAAGCTTTATGTGATGAACTAGACTTAGATTATATTCTAATCAATGGTTCAGAAGAGGGTAATATTGATACCTTACGTGGAAAGATTAAACAGTTTGCATCCTCAGTTTCTCTGCAGGGTGGCTACAAGGTTGTTATCCTAGATGAGGCTGATTATCTAAATCCGCAATCAACTCAACCTGCATTACGTGCATTCATAGAAGAGTTCAGTAATAACTGTAGGTTTATTCTAACATGCAACTTCAAGAACCGTATTATCGAACCACTACATTCACGTTGTGGTGTGTATGAATTCAATACAACTAAGAAAGATCTTGCTCAACTTGCTGCACAGTTTCACAAAAGATTTTTATATATATTATCAGAAGAGAATGTTAGTATTGATAAAAAGGCGTCTGTTGATTTAGTTATGAAACATGCGCCTGATTGGAGAAGAGTTCTTAATGAGGCGCAAAGATATTCGATTGGCGGTAACGGTAGCATTAGTGTGGTTAGCAGTGGTAGCAATAGCAATGTTTCTAACTTGGTATCTGCCCTAAAAGATAAAAACTTCAAGGCAATGCGCCGTTGGGTTGTTGATAATATGGATATGGATACTAATGCAATCTTTCGTTCATTGTACGATAATGTTAATGAGTATGTAGAATCTCAGAGCATTCCACAACTCATTCTTATATTAGCAGACTATCAATATAAAGATGCATTCGTTGCTGACCATGAGCTAAATATTGTAGCGTGTATGACAGAAATAATGGCACAGGTAAGATTTAAATGATCAATATTAAAGATACACAGTTTATTGCTATACATGAAAAAACATTACCTCAAAATGCTTGTAAGTACTTGACTGATTATTTTGAAGATAATAAAAAATATACTGAAAAAAACTACAATGTCATGAAAACTTGGCAAGCTGAAGTACGTGATGAACTTATTTTAGATATGACTGTTGACATTATAAAACCTATGATAGAAAGAACCACAAACCGAAAATATAAACCAGGGTCTGCAAAGTTAATTGATTATGTAGAAGGCTCTTGGTGCAAGGGTCATCGTGATTCTTTAGAGCAGTCTCACCTTTCAGTTATAACTATGGTTGATATGTCAAGTGATTTAAAAGGCGGTCAAGCTTACTTTGCAAAGGATGAACATGCTGAAAGTGTGTGGTCTATGATGCCTGGACCACTTCATAACGGAGATACTTTAATATACAGCCCCAATCTATTTCATGGGGTTTATGAAGTGCAGCAAGGACGAAGACTTGTATTAGTTACTTGGTTTTTAGAATGCGAAAAATAGTTATAGTTGGGGGTGGTGTTGTAGGATGGTTTACTGCAGCACTGTTAGCTAAAAGACATTCGAAAAGCAATCTGAAGATTACGTTGGTAGAGTCTCCTGAAGTACCTATTTTAGGAGTTGGTGAAAGCACTATTCCCCAACTTGGAGACATGCTATCTTGGTTAGATGTTGACGAAAAAGCATGGATGAAAGGCACTAGATCTATCTACAAGTTAGGTAATGATTTTGTAGGTTGGAATAGCGAAACAGATAAAAATCATGTTACTGATCATTGGAATGCTCCTAAATCGCAGAGACAGTTTTATCATTTTTCATTAACACATAGAGATGGCGTATTCAAGAAAAGTTTTTATAATAAACTAAAACAGGAAGACTTCTTTTATGATAATAATGGTAAGTTTGGTGTAGATAATAAAAGCTATGACTATGCGTTACAGTTAGTTAGAGATGGCGTGATTTCAGTTGAAGATGTTGCAGAGTATACTTGTGACCAATATCACTTTGCTATGAAAAATAAATCTCCTTACGACATGGAAGATGATTTGCTTACAGGGGATTTGAGAAGTTATGCATGGCACGTTGATGCTGAAAGATTTCCTGTCATTGTAAGAGAACAGGTTGCTCTTCCTCTTGGCGTTGAATGGATACAGGGGTATGTTCATAAGATAAACAAATCTGATGACGGTAATCTATCATCTTTAGATTTAAAAGATGGTAGTAGTATTGAAGGTGATATCTTTGTTGACTGTACAGGATTTCATAGATTGTTAATGAAACAGATGCCTACTAGGTGGAAGCAGTTAACTCATCTGCCTACACAATCTGCAGTAGTTGCGCCTGTAAAATATAAAGATCCTTATAAAGAGATGAGACCTTACACTCAAAGTTATGCTCAAAAGAATGGCTGGAACTTTATTATACCGTTGTATAGTCGAATGGGATCTGGTTATATCTTCGATAAGAACTCAGAAGATGCCGACTCAGCTAGAGAGCGTTTCATTAAGTATTGGAATGGATATGACTTCATAAAAGAACCAAGATTAATTGAATGGGAATCTGGTTGGTATGAAGATGCTTGGATAAAAAATGTTGTTGGTGTTGGTATGGGTCAAGGATTTGTTGATCCTATGGAAGCTAATAGTATTTACGTAGCACAGAGTTGTATACAGATTCTAGATCAGATACTGCAAAAGTATACACACATGGATATACCAGAAATATCTAAAAAAGCCTATAGTAAACATCAACAAAAACTAGAGAAACAAATAGCAGATTTTATTAGTTATCACTTCACATTGTCTAAAAGACAGGACTCTCCTATGTGGAAAAAGTGGGGTAACAACTCAGAGGATGCCATAAAGAACTGGAAAGAATACAGAGCACCAAGAGGATACAGTGGCAGAAATATATTTTTAGATTATCAGTGGGCGCAACAACAGTTATATCTAGATCATTTTGATGAATATTGCGATATACAAATAAAAGAATCTCTCATGCCACTTGCACAGGCTAACTTTGATTTCATAAAAAATAAAGGCGAAGCTTTATCTGAATATGCGCCTCATATATATGACTACTTAAGAGAAAAAATGTATGATGGTGCAACATATTCAGAGGTTTTAGAAAATGATTTACATTGACGGTATAGAGTATTTAGATTGTGACAATGATCATGTTCGATCATCAGTTATAGATTACCTAGAAAACTGGAACGTAACAGTTTCAACAAGTGGAACTACAGGCAAGCCTAAAGTGTTCAATCACGATGCAAAGCTTATGCAAAAAATAGCTGAGTATAACGCAGAATATTTCGACTTAAACTCTAACAGTAGTATGTTGGCACTGTACAATCCAAGAGGTATTGGATTTACTACAATGAGTCTGTATCCATGTGCAGTTGCCAACTGTGACGTGTTCATTGAAACTACTGTGTCGAACTACCCTGATCGACTTAAAGAGATTAATCCTACTCACACACTAATCTTACCTAATGTTTGGAAGACATGGCACAAGCACAAGAAATGGAAGAACCTTGATCTTAGTAATATTCGACTAGCCCAAGTTGGTAGTGACGTGACACCTAATGGTATGATGGAAGATTTAAGAACTAAGGGCGCTCAGAAAGTTAATACTGCATATGGAAGCACTGAAGTTCCACCTTTGATTATGTCAACTGAGAAGCAAGACATATATCACTTCAACGATATCAATCCTATGATTGATTATAAAAACATTAATCATGAAGATGGAACTATAGAATGGGCATGTAAATATAAAGATCAAGATGATTGGTGGTACAGTGGAGACCTTATAGAGTACACTGAGGATGGTGAGTTTTTCTTTGCAGGTAGAAAGCATAATGCGTTTAAAATGGAAAACTGTGGAGACAGAGTATATCCTGAACAGCTAGAGAAGGTTGCAGTTGATAGTGGTGCAGACTTAGCACTTTGTCAGAAAGTTAACCACCAGTGTGTGATTTATTATACAGGAAATATGAACGAAAAAGATTTTGTGTCTAAGCATCAATGTGCTTATGAGGTTGTACCTAAGAAAGTTAGTTGTATTGAAGTTGACGATAATCTCAGAAAAGTAAAGAGGAATCAAGAAATTGTTACTTCGACAGCCTGATGAAAATGGATATGAACTTTATATTACTGATCGCAGAGATGAGTATGTAGATGAATTCATTTGGTCTGTAGGAACAGACACAAGAAACACAAAGTCTCTTATTGACGATCCATTTACATACCAAAGACTTTCTGAATATAACTTTAAGTATGCGGTTATTTGGTTGCAAAATGACAAGCCGTTTATGGGTTGGTTTGCCAATCAATACGATAATCTGCCGCCAAATGTTATAAGAACCTTTAGTAGATGGTATAAGCTTAACTCGTTTAAAAAACTAGATTTAAGATTTTTAAGAGAAGAGCATAATATGTATAGAAAGCATCTTCAGCCTATGCTAGAATCCAGTAATATAGACACTGTTTTCTTTACTAGGCACCTATCTATAAATAAAGATATCGGTAAATGGAAGAATGAAAAACTGCTACGACTGATCATGGGGGATCGTGCTGATATAAAGTGGACAGAAGCTAAATTTCGTGGTGTCGATCAAACTATATATTATTTTAGCACTTGGAAGTTTAATGACAATATGGATGAAAGTTTTATATCAAGGTTATCTGAGGTATGACATACGCAACTAAACTAAGATTATTATGGCTGAGTAGTCATTTTACTGTTCTATACAGTTTTCTTAACTCATCTGCATATACTATAGCTGCATCGATTGTTTGGGCAGTTCTTGTAGTAATGATAGGTGGGTATGCAGGATGGCATAGATATTTTATTCACAGAAGTTATCAAACAGGAAGTATCAGAAAATTCATTCTTTTGTGGCTAGGCGCTATTCAGGGTATTGGCAAGCCGATTACTATTTGTGCAATCCATAGATGGCATCATCAGCACAGTGACACAGAAGAAGATGTACATTCACCAACCACTCTTAAATGGTGGCAAATATTATTGGGATTTTATAAGGAGCCTAAACTACACAGAAGGCTGATCAAAGATCTTATTACAGATAAACACGTAAAACATTGTCAAAAATATTACTTTAGAGTTATACTCACAATTAATCTAATACTACTGCTGATTGATCCAGTGCTGCCCGGGCTTGTTATGGGTACTGTTAATCTTTATGCATTTTATTCTACAGGAATAATTCTAAACTGGTTGAACCATTTCGGTGGTAAACCTAACAATAACATCTTATGTGCAATACTTACAGTTGGTGAGGGTTGGCATAAGAATCATCATGATGATAGCAGTAGATATTCTAATCAAGTCAAATGGTATCAGTTAGATCCTACTGGTTGGGTAATAAAATATTGTCTAAAGAATTAATAAGGAGAAGTTGATGAGCATAAAATTATACACCCAACCAAATTGTGGTTTTTGTGATTTGATGAAAGAAATGCTAGACAAAGTAAAGATTTCGTATTATACTATAGATATTAAAGAAGATGAGATGGCTTTAGCATTTATTAAAGAACAGGGTCATAGAACTGTACCTCAGTTGTATGCGAATGATGTGCATATAAATACTAATCCTAATACCAGAGAATATACTCCTGACGAACTTGAACGATTGATTATGGAAGCTACCTTAACTGAATGGCCTTGGGTAGATAGTGGAATAGAACAAGGAATATAATGCCTAAACTTTTTGATTATGTAACAAGTATTAACGACAACAAAAAAGACATAATGAAGGATGACATAGATGAACGAGGATATAGCCCTTTTCATACTAATAGGTCTCTTTCTTATTTTAATGACACTGTTGGTCTTGCTAATGTGGTGAACCAGTACCATCACCTTGACAATAAACTACAATATCACTTTCTTATAAATATAGTTCGAAAGCGGAAACGTTTTTCGAAATGGATGAAAGCCGAAAGTGAAAGTGATATTGATGCGGTACAAGAATACTATGGTTACAGTAAAGATAAAGCCAAACAAGTTCTACCTCTCTTATCACCTGATCAAATAATAATAATAAAAAAGAAGGTGAGCAAAGGTGGAAGAAAATAACATTGTCGAATGGGTGCCAAGCGATATGCTTGAAGTCACTTTAAATGAACCAGATGATTTTTTAAAGATAAGAGAAACACTTACTCGCATTGGTGTAGCTTCACGTAAAGATAAGAAGTTGTTTCAATCGTGTCATATCTTACATAAACAGGGCAGATACTTTATAGTCCACTTTAAAGAACTGTTTATGCTTGATGGCAAAAAAGCAAATCTAGAACAGACAGACGTTGAGCGTAGGAATACAATCGCTACATTACTAAGTGATTGGGGGTTGCTTGATTGGGCAAACAAGGATGCTGAATATCCATGTGCTCCATTACGCTTGATTAAAATCATTCCTTACAAAGAGAAAAGTGAATGGGAGCTTTGTCCAAAATACAATATCGGGAATAAATAGCAATGATCCCAGACGGACTAGCAGATGCTATAGCAAATAGGAAAGCATTTCATGGACAGTTAGATCTTTCTAGAAATGCTTTTCCTAGTTGGGATGATCTAGTACCGTACTTCGATCAATCATTTCTTAATGGCAATACTAGAGCAAGAGATCCGCATAAGATATGGGCTAGTGTTGAAACTAATGATTTCCCTATTGTTAGAAATGTCAAAGTTGAATTGGGAAAGATACTTAACACTTTAGATATATCTTGCCATTGCTATGCGGGGTTTAGTCCTAACGCTCTAGCATCTCCACCTCATAAAGATCCAATGGAAGTATTTTTTGTGATGATAAAAGGATCTATGCCTTGGAAAATCTTTGAGAATGGTTGTGACTATAATGATAGTACACAGAGTATGACCACTAAGTCTACATTTTCCAAAAGACTAGTACAGGGTGATTTTGTATACGTGCCTACAGGAGTATATCATTGTGCAGTACCTGATAGCTCTAGAGTTGGATTTTCTTTTGGTTGGTCTTAACTTTTTTGCATATTAGGTATTGACAAATAGCATAACTTATACTATATTATATGTTATAAATAATGTTGCAGTGCAGAATAATCTGGCTGTAATATAATCTTGCTTGATCAAAAGGAGATAACAATGACAGGCTTACAACAACTATTCCCACGTTCATCTTTTGTTGGTTTTGACCATCTGTTCAGTGAACTAGAGTTCACAGCGAAACATGCTCAAGATCATTATCCACCTCATAATATCATTAGAACATCTGAGTCGGATTACTTGATTGAACTTGCTATTGCAGGTTTTTCACAAGATGAGATAACTGTAGAAGTTAAAGATAGAACCTTGACTGTTACAGGGGAACATGTCTCTAAAGGTAGAGAGTTTATCCATCGTGGCATTTCGACAAAGAAATTTAAACGAACCTTTAGGCTGTCCGAACACGTAAATGTAAACGGAGCAGATATTCAAGATGGCATTCTGGCAATAGATTTGCAGTATGTGATCCCTGAAGAAATGCGTCCTCGTAAAATCAATATTGGTCAAACGAGGAAACAAAATGACACAAGCAATACTAGCAGCCCACAGCTACTCAACGAGGGCAATTGAAACTATCATTGATGCACTGAGATCTCTTTATCAGTTTAGGGCGAATCGCAAAATGATTCGGGCGACTGAAAAGGAACTAGGCAGACTTACTGATTATGAGTTAGCAGATATTGGAATCTCACGTGGCGAAATTTATTACGTTGCACGTTCAAATGAAAATCTAAGAGGGTGGGTCTAATGACAGCTTTAGTAGCAAACTATGTCTTCTCACCCTTGTCGGGTTTGTGGTCTTCATTAGATCGCTTCACGCAGACGGTGGGATATTCGAGAGCGGCAGCGGAACTCGCAAGAATGGGTTATCACGAGGAAGCCAAGAAATGTATGATGCATATCAAAGAGATGCATGATAATAAGTGAATGTATATAAATACATCTTTATAATGAGAAGGCTTTAAAAGTCAGAGGGCGGGAGATCGCCCTCTTGGACACACACAACACACAAAATAGGAGACTTAAATGTCAAATCCATATCAAATCCGCTATGATGTATTAAACATGGCAAAAGAAATCGCAGACAAACATTACGACATGCAAGTAGAACTTGCCAATAAAATGTTAGGAATGTATAAGGAAGATACTGAACAAGCACTAGAAGCTTGGAAACAGTATGTACCAAAAGCTTTAAATCCAGATGAAATCAAATCCCAAGCTGAAAAACTTTATGAGTTTGTATCAGAGAAAAAATAATGTATAAAGTGACAGCATGGTTTAAAGACCGTAAAGTATCACAAGAGTTTCATGATGTAAACGATGCAATCGAATATCGTGACGATGTTGATGCTCATTATCCTTTAAGAGTAACTTTTAGAAAGGTCGTATCGATGAAAGAATGGGTACATAACTGTTGGAATGTAGTAATGGATCATAATACTAATCCATTAAAGAATATTCCTGATTTAAATACACGCCACATGATCATGCAAGTACTAGCTTGGATGTGGTGTATTGTGTTTGGTATTATTGCAGGTAGCATGTGGGCAGGAGTAGTTAGCATGATGGTACATGCATTACTACTAGCCGCAGTTGCAATAACCGTGGCTACCTTTGAAGTAGCAAAGCGTAAGCCATATGGTTTTTATAATGGGAGAGGTCTTGGCGGCGAACATGAATAATGAAATGCAAGATTTAAAGTTTACTACAGCAGGTGATTTTATGAGAGTTGATGATGAAGGTCCGTTTAAATCTATATTTGAGGCAAATGCTAATGGGGTTGTTCGTAGAGAAATCGTAACCTATCGTGTAAAAGATGGTGTAATGATAAAAGAAGAAGCTTTTCGTGATTATTACGAAAGCGGAGATTACCACGATTCTCAGAATACTATAATATTAGCGGAGCGTTGATATGAGTGAGCAAACACATTATTGTACAACTAAAGGATTGGGTTGGGCATTCTTGATCATTATCATTGGTATGGTAGGTTTGCCTATACTTGGTTCAGCGATTGCTTATCCAGATAACTGCAAGCAATCCATTCTTATTCCTTGTATAGGTTTAGAGTAATGCATATAATAAGAAAAAAGGATGGCGAAATATTAGCCATAGCGTCACGTTTAGAGGATGCTATGGCTATCGCAGATGGTCACAGGATTGATAAAGAGGATTATGTTGTACAGGAATCTACTGATCAGCATGAACTATCTGAGATATATCGCTCATACTATGGAACAAGATCCCTATGACAGATGAAGAAGTGAGGGCGGCTGCACAGGCAGAAGCAGAGAGAACCTTTGACGCATTCATTATGTGGAGCAAAAGGGTTACTCTCTGGTCTATAATCTTCTTACTTGTTGTTGTGGTTGGTTGTAACTCAGGGGTAGAGGACGATACCTATCCTGCCTATAATGGCGAACAATATAATCCGTCCAATCTTAATGTAAAGAAATAAAGATAGGAAATCAAAATGAAAAGTATTATAACCGCAAGTTTGCTGACACTATTCGCTACTTCAGTATTTGCTAAAGATTTAACAATTGAAATGCTAAACAAGCGTGAAGATGGCGCTAAGATGGTATATTCCCAAGACATCGCACGTATTGATGTGGGAGATACTATCACTTGGGTGCCAACAAAAAAAGGTCACAATGTAGAGTTTATTGCTGGTCCGAATGGGTGGAAAGCACCAAAAAAATCAAAACTTAGTAAAGAAGTTTCTATTACCTTTGATGCTCCAGGTGTATATCTATACCAATGTACACCACATAAAACGATGGGTATGATTGCCATTGTAGTTGTAGGGGATGGAGATAATGATATATCAAAAGCCAAAGTGAAAGGTAAATCAAAGAAAGTACTAAAGGCTTTATTGGCTGAACTATAATGATTAAAAAACTAGTTAGAAAAATTCCAGAGTTTTGTATGACTCATTGGTTACTTAGAATACCTCTTATTGTTGTATTTTTGCAGCAAGGGCTTTCTAAGTGGCCTATTGATGTAAACGATTCTCCAGTAGAGTTAACATTATTAGTTTGGACATTCGTTGTGGTGGGTGAGCTAGGTGGTGCCATCGGTCTTATTGTTGGTGGGATGTTAGATTATGTAAAAAAGCTAAAAGAGTTTGGTGATATTATTACACGTTTTTCAGGTATCACCATGGCAAGTATTATAACAGGTGTGATTTGGACAGGAGAGCCAGAAAGTTTTACTGACGTAATATTGTATGATAATCTTCATGTATTATTGTGGGTAGGTTGTATGTACTTTGCTCTTAGAGGTAACCGTGTTTAAAATTTATCAAAGATATAAAAGATTTAAACAATGGTACGCAAAACTTAGATCAGAAGGGTGGGATATGTGGGATAGCTTTAGATGGGCGGTACACAATTCGGGAACTCATACGATTGATGGAAAAAATCTATAATTATTATTGAATTAAATATAACAGAACTCTGTGACATGAAATGTGCTTTTTGTCCAAGGAGTTCTGGTTATCCTAACTCAAATCTGAATATGTCTTTAGACACTTTAGATGTTATTATAGAACATGCAAAAGAAATGCAAAGTGTTACCTTTCATATATCAGGAAGGGGTGAACCAACACTACATCCAAACTTTTCAGATATACTTGACAGGCTTTCTACCTTTAAGGTAAAGCTTTCTACTAATGGAAATAGAGTAGACAAATACCTTGATAAGATAAATGAACTGCACAAAGTGGACTATAGCATTTATGATGAGTCTAAACTGACGCCACAAGAAGCTATAGATAAATATGATTTTCATATCGTAGACAAACGTACTAGTGCAAAAAATGTATATCATAATAGAGCTAGAGCAATCGAAAATGAACTAACACAATCTAATCCTAGACACCCTAAGTATGGGCTGTTTTGCGAAAAGCCTTTTTACGTTGTGTACATAAACTATAATGGTGATTACAATCTGTGTTGTAATGAGTGGATTAATCCAACTGTGTTAGAGAATGTTCATACACAAACAATAAAAGAATACTTGTCTGATAACGACATTTTGAAATCATTTCAAAAAGATTTACTAAAAGGAAAAAGAGAAAGATCTCCATGCAAAGAATGTAATAGACAAATGCATCCAAAGGCTGTTGACTTTCTAGATAAACTATATTATAATAGCTAAGTGTAAGTTTGGAGGATATATGAACTTTTATACTAGCGTTAATCGATACGGTAACTCTATCCTGTATCGTGGAGTAAATAACTACGGCAAAAGAATAGAGGCCAAGTACAAGTTTGAACCAAAACTGTATTTGCCATCCAATAAGAAGACTGCTAGACATACAGCAATGGATGGTGTTCAGCTTGAAGAGATCTGCTTCTCTTCTATGTCTGATACAAAAGACTTTCTAAAAAGATATAAAGATGTTGATAACCTAGACGTGTACGGAAATCAGAACTTCGTACAGCAGTTTATCACAGATAAGTTTCCTTCAGAGATAAAGTTTGATCGAAGCAAGGTTGATGTGTGTAATATTGATATTGAGGTTGCTTCTGATGAGGGCTTCCCTTTTCCTGAAGACGCAGCACATCCTGTCATCTCTATAGCACTCAAGTCAAGCCTAAGTGAGGTGTATCATGTGTGGGGTCTTGATGAGTATGATGCAGAGAATGTATACAAAGACGATCTTATTGTACAGTATCGTCAATGTAATAGTGAAACCGAACTACTTGCCAAGTTTGTAGAATGGTGGAACCGTAACTGTCCTGATGTGATCACAGGTTGGAACGTAAGGCTATTCGATATTCCATATCTTGTTAATCGCATCAAGCGTATTGGATCTGAGGAAGCGGTCAAGCGGCTATCCCCATGGGGGCTAGTCTCTCAGCGTGAGTTACATATCAAGGGTAAACGTATGGATGCCTTTGAGATTACTGGCGTTCAGCAACTTGACTACTACGATCTGTTTCAGAAGTTTGGATACTCGTATGGAGCACAAGAGTCTTATAAGTTAGATCATATTGCATATGTTGTGTTAGGTGAGCGAAAGCTATCCTATGAAGAACATGGCAACCTGTATACGTTGTACAAAGAAGATCATCAGAAGTTTATTGATTATAACATTCGTGACGTAGAACTTATTGAGCGACTAGAAGAAAAGATGGGTCTAATCACTCTTGCTGTGACTATGGCATATCGTGGTGGGGTGAACTACGGCGATACCTTTGGCACTACTGCTATATGGGATTCTATCATTTATCGTGAACTAAATGCCAAGGGTATTATTGTTCCACCAAACAGACAGAAAATGAAATCTTCATACCCCGGGGGATACGTCAAAGATCCCTATGTTGGTGCTCATGATTGGGTAGTATCTTTTGACTTGAACAGTCTGTATCCTAACTTGATTGTACAGTATAACATGTCACCTGAGACACTGATAGGCGGCAAGACTTTTCCACATGGTGTTGACTACTATCTTGAAAAGGATTGTGATACTGAAGGTGTGTCTGTGGCTGCAAATGGTTCAGCATATACAAAAGAGTTCCAAGGCATCCTTCCAAAGATTATTGAGAACTACTATGAAGAGCGTAGTGTTATCAAGAAGTCTATGCTACTTGCTCAACAGGCATACGAAAAGAATAAGACTATTGAATTAGAGCGTGAGATCAATCAGCTAGAGAATAGACAAATGGCTATTAAGATCTTGCTTAACTCTTTGTATGGTGCGTTAGGTAATCAATACTTTCGTTACTTTGATATGCGTATTGCAGAAGGCATTACACTATCAGGTCAGTTGTCTATTCGTTGGGCAGAGAACGCTATCAACGATGAGATGAATAAGCTCATGGATACGCTGGGTCAGGACTATGTTATCGCTATCGATACTGATTCGCTGTACATTAACTTTGGTCCTTTGGTGGACAAACTAAACCCCAAAGATACTGTCAAGACATTAAGTAAAATCTGTGAAGAACACTTTGAGAAAGTTCTTGAGAAGTCTTACAGTAAACTGTTCAAGAAGATGAATGCCTACAAACCACGTATGGTTATGGCAAGAGAAGCTATTGCTGATCGTGGAATATGGACTGCCAAGAAACGGTATATCCTAAACGTTCACAATAACGAAGGGGTGCAGTACGCACAACCAAAGCTTAAGATGATGGGCATTGAGGCTATCAAGTCATCTACTCCTGAGGTTGTCCGTAATAAGTTCAAAGAGATCTTTCGTGTGATTATTGAAGGTACAGAGCAAGAGACACAAAAGTTTATCTCAGAGTTTAAG
>Ga0181400_1000111_pt1 | contig 31319 bp, 27 predicted proteins | sample 23SPOviralmetaG_FD_130129 | JGI IMG/M metagenome (GOLD analysis project Ga0181400, IMG submission 130129) | Marine viral communities from the oligotrophic San Pedro Time Series (SPOT) site, San Pedro Channel, CA, USA - 23 SPOT_SRF_2011-06-22 | ecosystem: Environmental > Aquatic > Marine > Strait...
AAATATATATTTTATGTGCCAGTCTATTTCTCCTAATGAGAGAAGACTGACACATAAAACTATACTCTCTATCTATATGGGAGGCGGGGTTGCGTTTCTATCCTAAGCGCGCGCCAGGGAAACCAGGGTAATTTACTCTATATTCTATCTATATTTATAATTTGTATTCTAATGAGTTAGTATCCATAATCTGTATGGTCATCCAGGTCCTCAGTATCCTCATCATCCCAATTTACAAGACGACCCGCCCAATCGCAAAATCTCTCGCGTGCCTTATCAATAGACACATATTGCCAGTATTGCCTGCGGTCATCCTGAGCATTAGTAAGGCGTCGGGACCTAAACAGACCACCCTTGCCATCCTCTTTCTTGCCACCGAGCATATCTTCTATCATACCCCAGAACTGCCGATAATCTACATTATCAGCACCATAACCAGAACCAACCTGTTGCTCAAACTTCTCAAACACCCAGTCTTTCTCATAGACCCAGCGTTTTACTTTGAGTTTCTGTGTATGATGGAATAGTTGTTCATCAGCAACAGAGAACAGAGGACTGCCAGCAAGGTCTATGTGAAAGTTAGATTGCTTGACACCACCCTCCCATTTCCTGATGTAATCTAAGAGCATCGGTTCCTTGCCCTCAATCAACTGAATATCATAAGTCATATTGCCCTCACCAACACGCTCAAAGCAATCCTCCATACCCAGACGATAGTAGTGAGTAGGAGTATGGTTAAATAGGTCGTGATGCTTCGTAGTAGCATTACGCTCCATTCTCTGCTGAACCGAAATCCACTGAGAACTATTACCATTATCCATAGGCATCTGTAAATCCAGGCGGAGGTCTTTGTTCTTCTTACAGAACATACGCTCACCCATTGGATTAGAAGACCCAACATTAGTGCGTTTCTTGATAGATGGGAACTTGCCATCGGGTTGGGTCCAACTCTTAGGCATACCCCTACATTTACCAAAATCTTCATAGCGGTCGCTGTCGTAAGAGGAGTTTTCACACTCATAGAGTTCGCCACGGAAGGCGCCCTCTAAGGTCTCACTGACATAATTGCCCTCTATCTTGTTCCATACCCTCTGGAAATCAAGAGGCATTGGAAACACACTGAAATCCATATCCTGTGATTTACAGAACTTCTCCCAGCAAGCACCAATAGACCGACTGGATGAAGTCGCACGACCACAAGGATAGACATTCACATCATCGTCATTCCATTTCTCACTATACCAATAAGGGTAGGCGTAGCAAGGAGTTTCGGTCTTGGTAAAGATGGTCTCTGCCTCCTTCATACCATTACCATAATCCTCACTCACTTCCCCATAATGAAGTTGGCGGTTATCAAACTCGTGCCAGATGGTCTTAGGAAAATCACCAGAGTTATCTACCTCACTGGTTTTCTTCTTGTATTTCTCATCAATAGCGAATGTGCCAGTAGAGAGAACACGATACCACCACTTCTCAACAGAGTGCCAATTCTTCATAATCTGTCCAGATACGAACTCAGTAAGCGGAGGGTTCTTAGGATTAAAGTTGCTGAGGTCCCACTCAAACAATACCTTAGCGAACGCCTCTGCTTTCTTCGGGCAGGTTCCCTGACTGCTGTTCTTGGTTCCAGAGATGTTCTGGAAGTAAGCAGTATGCTCAGGGGTCTTTTGCCTGCCTGCCCAAGTATTATCAAGTTCCAGACCAAAGGACCTGCGGTCGCCCTCACGAGCAGAGCAACACCTGTCCTCATTGGAACTCATACAAAAGGCAGTCGTATTCTTGATGTTATGAGCAACCCTGTATTTCTCAGTAATCCTGACTTCTGGTTCGGTGATAAGACCTTTCAGTTTATTGCCGTGTTGGATGTTTCCACCCCATACGACCTCATCACCATTGATAAGGAGGCGACCTTCTAAGATAGAATTGTAGTTTCCTACCAACTCATTGATGTCGCTAATCTGGGCATATAGACGATTACCCAGAATACTCCTCATAAAGTCAAAGACAATACCTTTACCAGCGCCCTCCTTGGACTTGACACATACCAGACAACCTACCTTGATGTGAGGTTTCTGTAAGATATGCGCAAACCAACTCATAGTGAAGTTGTAATGTTCTTCATTACTCTTACACCAGATATGGCGGATATGGTCGGTAAGACCAGAACACTCAATCTCCGCCTCTACCAACGGAATGTCGGCAACATCCACCTTGTTAATCTCAAATCCATTAAATAGATTAAAGTAATTCTTAGGTGCCTGAGGCGAAGGGTCAAATGTGATACCGCACACATTCCTACGAGCAGGATTGCTACGCCAGATATTAAATGGGTTCTTCCTCTTTTTCTTGGCATTCTCATCTCCTTCATCCCACTCTTCTACGCAGGTAATCTGGAAGCACTCATACTGAAAACCCATATCCGCCATCTTCTTAATCTTGGGTTCAGCATAGCACGAATTGTCAAGAGGGTCCATAAAGATAACTTCACTGGTAGCATTGTTAAACGCTAACTGAGAGTTCATAAGGTCCATAAGACCCGCATAACTTCGGGCATCGTAAGTCTCTTGATAGACATTGCGAATACCCGAAGTATCTTCATTTGCCCAGAGGCGAAGGGTCTTCCAAGTCAGTTGCTCATCAACCTCCAACCCAGTCTTAAACCCTTCCCATTTCTCTTGTAGTGTCGCTATATTGCGATACGAATGCTCATTGGGATTACCACCCTCTAACTTCTTGTAAAGGGGGTCCTCGTGAGACCAACGCATCCAAAGAGCAAATCCCTCATCATCACCAACGAAATTGTTATGACACATAATACCGACGCCCAACCACTTGTTGTAGCAGTAGCGTTTCTGTGATTTTTCCAACTTGTCAATGTATGATGAGAAGAGTGATAAGTCAATCTTGCTATCAACTGATGTATCACCGCAAATGGCAGATGCCTCGCGTGCTTGCTCCTTAGACACTTTATCTTTCTTAGTCTTCGTAGCGCCCATAAGGGACGCTACATTAAAATACTTAGATGAGAAGTCTGCCCACTCATATACAACAATAGGAGCATCACCATTGTGAAGAGGGTTATGCTCTGCCTCAATGATGTTTGAGGCAGAAGGCATCTTGCGTCCAATCAGGTCCATAGCACCAATCTTACCAGTATCATTCTCATCACTGGGATTGACTGGGTCAATGATTTTCTGGCAACTAAGACCATTGGTATAGTCAGGCGTTCCCTTGATGTATGTATAGAAGTGATACCCCTTGGTCGTTTCGGTGTAGGGGGTGCCACTCTCCAAGAGCATTTGGAATACAGGATTGTCTTGATTACACTTGGACATCTCATCTAAATCTACTACGAAGAGGTCTGGAACTTGTTTGAGATATATGGAACAACAACGATACGCTTTATCACCACCCTCAGTCTTGTGAGCGAACCAAGGAGGTTCGGTGAAACCCCGACCAGGATGTTTGGAATTACCTGACTTGCTATCAACGCCGTGGTTGATTTGCTCGGAACCCCAAGATGGAAACTCATTGAGGTAGTGTTTCTTGTTGTCTGGGCGATTGTCGGCACCAATCGCCCACGAGTGACGCCACATCGGCACGCCATTATTCTCGGTCAGTTCCAGACGCTTGGCAAAATCAAGGATGTTCATATTACTCATTATATATTTATATATTATCTATTCTTTAATATGTTTTGTTCTATGTATGTTTTATGTGGGTTGAGTTTTTTTGCCTTTGTATATTTTCAGTCTAATGGTCTATGTGTGGTATGGTAGTTATTGCATATGCACGCAATTTAGCGGGCATTCGTGCAAATCGCACCAATGCCCGCCAGTTGCTTCTAATCTATTAATACACAGGGAATACAATTTATTTATACAAGAACAATCTATTGATTGGATGGATGGCGAGGGCAGAGACGATTGGTCCTAATGTGTCCAGTAGAACCACAGGCAGAACATCTCCTTACAGCAGGCGCTCGGCGCTGGCGGGCAGGGGCAACAGGTTCAGGGGCAAGTTGTAGAAAGTTCATATAATTAAAGGCAGGCAGGCGCACTCGTGGAGTGATAGTGAAAGACCTATGACCTTCCCAGAGATGAGGGAAGTTGTAGCGGATAATAGCATTCCTCCTACGAGCAGACCATCCAAACTCGTTCAGGATGTGAAACCATTGACTTGCTATCGTGCGAGCAGTCGGTCTATCCATACCGAAACCTCTTCGGCGAGTTCCAGCAACTCCAATAAACCCAGGGGAAGCGCGTGGGAAGCGAACCCTCATATCTCTAAGAGAGTTCTGGAAGGTATCCTGAGCAACTCCGCCAGCAGGGGCAGGGGCAACTGCTCTAATTCTATCTCTAACTACTGGGTCTTGGGTGCCGTCGTTCCAGTCAAACATAGGTTCTCGGCACTCGGCGCACTTCTGGTTCTGGGAGCGGGCATCTGCCATCATTCTATCATAGCAGGTTCGGCAGAGGGAATGGGAGTTTTCACAGACAATAGTGTCTGGGACAGCATCATAGCAGATAGGGCAAGGTTCTCCTGCTTCCATCGTGAGAGGGTTGTGTTTTTTTGCTTTTGTATTTTCTTATCAATGACTTGTGTGGTGTGGTAGTTATTGCATATGCATCCATTTTAGCGGGCATTCGTGCAAATCACATCAAACCAGGGCAACCAGGGTAAAAATACATAAATAAAGTATAAATATAAAATAATTTTATTAATGTAATATTTCAGGTTCAGGTGCTGGTTCTCCTGGCACCAATGCTTCCTTTGGTATCATAGGATAAGTTCCCTCCCTAATCTCTTCATCACTTAAAGAAGGTCCTTTCTTTGGAGAGCGTTTAATTGTATTTGCCTTTGCCACATCCCCTTGTTCTTCTTCATCCTTAGGTTTTTCATCGGGTGGCGGTTCTCGTGAGCAATCAAAAATATAACAATTATCGCTACAACCTATACGACACTTACAAGCACATCTGCTCTGCCAGATAACTAATAATAAACTACCTATTGCCCCTAACACAAGAACAAATGCTCCTGCGAGTTGGTCAATGCTCATCTTATCAACTTCTATTAATTCACCATCATCACTCATATTTATATTAATATATTATAATTTTATTTTTGTAATTTTTCTAATAGCATAGTGCTGAACAGAAGTTCCCGTTCCAATTCAGTCTTTAATCTATTAATTTCATTCTGGCAATCTTCTATAATCTTAGTGTGAGCATCAGCAAACTTTTGTAGCGGAGCAACAGGTTCCTGAGGTGGTGGGTCTTCTACGACTATATCTGCCTCAGGATTATCTGCTATGTATTGTTCCAAGTCTGGGACAACAATTAAATCATCCTCAGTAGGCATATCAATACCAGGTGGATTAAGTCTCATTAGATATGTATTCTTTACCTTAATAACCTTATCTGTTGTAATTTCACCAGATGAAGTAGAAACAGAGACTTTCACATCACTATAAGTTGGATTAATAGATTGTAAAAAACCTGTCTTAAACTTTTTATATTTTCCACCTGTAATCTTATATTCTTCACCTACGATGAGATGAAGCAGGGGGTCTGCCTTTTCTACAAGATGTCCATTCTCATTGATTTCAGCATCATAACAATTTCCGTGTTGGTCTGTGAGAGATAGTTGCTTTTTCATACTTTCAGCAAATTGATTAGTTCCTTCCATTTTATTATATGCATATTAGATAATAATTCTTTAAATTATTTTAATTTTATTGGTCAGTCAATGAATAATCTTACTGCCTTTGTGATGTCTGCTCGGCAATAAGGACACGCCATAGTTCTCCCTGATTGTATCATACCATTATAACAATCAGCACAATTAGTATGACCACAATTATATATGACTGGTTTTCTCATACCACATTTAACCTGACTTTCTTGACATATTCCACAAATGAATAATTTATTTTCATTTTCTTGTTTTTTTATTTCTTCTTCTGTTCCAGTGAAGACAGGGTCTTCTTGTAATTCTAATAATGTTGCTGTGCTACCAGGAACTGCTGTCTCTTCTGTATTACCTTCTAAGAAACACATAAGAGCATATTTAGTTCGTGAGGCATTGTATGCGTGCTTATTTGATTTATTTTTCCAAGAGGCAATACATTTATGACATTTAGCATTCTTACAATTTGTCTTCCAAGTATTTCGTTCTGTTGGCATTCTATTATAGTTTTATATCTCCTCTATTCTTTAATATCTTTTTCTCATTCCAATAAAACTAAAATAGTTTAAAGAAATAAATATATAGTTTGCATATATACAATGGAAGCAACGCTCCTCAATAAAATTAATGAATGGAAAACTGGTCGTGGTCTGGAACCATATAGCGACAAGACTATTGCTAAGTATCTTGCTGATGTCAGGAAACTTGCCCCTCCCAACTACGATAATATGCTATGGGCGAATGATAGTGAAATGGTTGCTGAGAAACTCAAAAACTTTAAACCAACTACTCAGCGAAATTATTATAATTCTCTGCTTGTCTGCCTTTATGCATCAGGGATGGAAAAGGGTAAGGGTATTGCTGAGGTCTATGAAGCAAAGCGAGATTTACTTAATGCCGAATATGACAAGATGAAAGGGGCAAATACTCCTGCTCAACAAGAAGTCTTAAAGAATGTATCAGCACAGACAATTGATAATATGCTGAAAATTATGGAGAAGGACCTTAGAACTCGCCAGACACATATGGCATACGCAATGATTAATATTTATAAATATTACCAGTTTAGAAATGATGTAGCAGGGATGGAAGTATTCCCTAATGATATCTTTGATGAAATTGAGGAGACGGAAAGGTCTAAGACTAATTACCTTGTATTAGGAAAACCACCAGAGAGTATGAGTTTCGTTCTTAATAAATATAAAACAAGCAAGAAATATGGTGAAAAGACTATCCTTATTGAGCATCCTGAATTACAAGTAATTATGAAGAACTGGATTAAATATAAGATTAATGGTGATTGGAGTAAATTAGAAGATAAAGTAATCTATCTGTTTGATTGGGCAACAGGTAATCCTCTTACACGAAATGATATCTCACATCTTCTCAGTGAAACATTCCAGAAGTATCTTGGATATTCCATCTCTACTACACTACTCAGGAAGATTTATAATAATATCCCTACTGATATCAATGACGCAAGTGATGATGAAATGAAAGAACTTATCAAGCAAGCGAATGCCTCTGGTCATTCTATGCAAACTAAGGGTGCGGTTTATTCCAAATAAATTAATCTATTAAAGGTTATAATGAAAGGGACAATCTATAAAATCATTAATAAAACTAAGAACACTTGTTATATTGGTAGCACTATACAGAAATGTCCTAAGAAAAGGTATTGGAGACATAAACAAGATTGTAATATGTCTCGCTACGAAAATCTCTTTGATGATGACACTGATTTTATTATTATAACAGAAGTAGAATTAAATAATAAAACTGAATTAAGAGAATTAGAACAATTCTTTATTAATGTAGCAAATAACTCTGGTGAAAATTGTATTAATAAAAATTGGAGTTATGTTCCTGACCACTTAAAGGTTCAGCGAAAACGGATGTATTGTAAGAAACATAATCAAAGTGAAAAAGGTAAAGAGAACAGAAAATGGCAGGGTTGGCGTCATTATCATAGGAAAAATATTAACACAGAAATATTAAAATATTTTAGTAAATTATAATGGCAACTAACAAGGAGAAGTTTAATCGTAAATATGGATTTGAGAAAGGTTCAGGACATTCTGTCGCTGAGATATCAAGAAAGACTGGTATATCTACATCAATACTAAATGAAGTAAAAAATAGGGGCAGAGGCGCACGCAAGTCTAATCCAGGTTCTGTGAGAAATATGAAAGGAGTGAAGGGTGGAGCAGGAACTAAAATGTCAGCAGACCAATGGGGTCAAGCAAGGATATACTCTTTCGTTATGGGAGGTAAAACTCAATCTACTGCTGATAAAGATTTATGGGCAAAAGCAAAAGGCAAAAAACCCGTAGAAAATAAAAATAAAAAAAAATCTACTAACTCTTTAAATGGCAAAGAAGGCACCAGCAAAGGCAAAACCAAAAGCAAAGGATACAAAAAGTGATGGAAAACCTCTGTATAAACCTATGAAATCTACAAAAGCAGGAAAGAAGAAAATGGTATATGTTAAGTCTGCATCAGGTGGTAAGAAATTAATACATTACGGAGATAGCAGTATGCAAGATTTCACACAACATAAAGACCCTAAGCGGAGGGCATCTTACCTCGCACGCGCGAAGGGTATTAAGAAGAAAGATGGTTCTTATGCTTATAAAGATAAAAACTCTGCTAACTACTGGGCAGTCAAAGACCTATGGAAAGGTTAGTCAAAACTTAATACATAATTACCTTGTGATTTAGTCATCTTCGCTAAACCATTAGTCTTAATTCTCTTTTTTCTATCTAATCTCTGCTGACATCTATATGTTATGACAGGAGTGATTGGTTCATCTAATTCACTCCAATTACTGAGTAATTTTAATGCTCTGCGAATTGTTGAGATATCACCATACTTACGAATATAAATAGCATCTTCCAATACCTCTTGTTTCTCTTGATATGTAGTAGCACCCAGGCAATATCCCGCAACCCTACAAAAGAAGACAATATGTTTCGCTTTATCTATTACAATATCTTTCTCCTTGATACTTAACATCTGTTTAGGACTTGGGTTTTTAAGATAACTTCTTAACTCATCTAAGTCTTCTACATCAAAATAATCTAATTTAGGTTCTATTGTATTAATAGTTCGTAAATGTAAATCTAAAAATGTAGAGAGAGTATCTTTATTTAAGTCTCTATAATTGTCTATATCCTTTATATCATAAACTTCTATTATTTCTATTAAGTCCTTCTTCGTGTGTGATTTATGTATTACCATTATTTTATTATAATAAATATATTATTTATAGTAAATGCCAACGCTCGCAATGAATGCTCCGCTCCCAAATGCACGCAAAAATGCCCCCCAACCGAAGTCAGGGGGCAAATCTGCTCCTAAATCTAAACGAGGATATCAAAAGAAAAAGATGGATTATTGGAATAAGAAAGGGAAAAAATCTAAGAAATAATTTTATTCACGCAAGGGTGGGAGTAGATTTATCTACTCACTCAGCAGGTTTCTGCCAACAATACACATAGTCTTTCTTCTTGCCTGATTGCTGACCCATCTGTTGTAGAAAGTCAATCCTATCTTCACACTCTGGATATTCATACTTACCAACCAGAGTATCATAAATCTTCGGTGATACATTCACAGCGACCCAGCACGCTGGTTTCACCATATGAAGCATCATTTTTATCATTGGGATGAGGAAGTTAATATAATAATCATCGTCATCCACAAATACCTTCATACCATTATAGACCTCCAAGTTGTTGTAAGGAGGTGAAGTAAATGAGAAATCAGCACTACCCACTTCTTCGGCAGGTGGTGGTTCCACACAAGAACGATGGAATACATTACATTCTTCCCATTGTTGGTCTGTAATCAACTTGTTATCGTGAAGATAATTCAGGAGGGCATCGGTCCTTTTCTTGATGATTGGGTTGGTATCACATCCAGTATAGATATGACCAGCACTCAGGGTGCCGAGTAGGCGACCAGACCATCCAGCACAAGGGTCAAAGACCCTCTTATTGCTTTCTGCGGTCCCAAGTCCGCAGAACCTCTGGACCAGATGCTTGGCAGTCGTAGGTTTAAAGAATGTAATTGCCTTGTTCAGTTCATAGGCATCCCTGATAGTTGGTTCCTTACCTTTGCGTCTGTCCATCTTACAGACACGCTCCCAATATTTCTGGGGGTCTTTTTCATATATCTCTATCAAGTTGGGACCACCCTTGTATCGGGTTTCTATAAGACCTACCTTATCATAATGATATACTATCTTGTTGCCAATAAATGAGTTCTTGTTCTGGGAGGCATCATACTTACAGAGTTTATTGTATTCTTTCTTCCTTTCCCCGAGTTCCATAGATAGTTCATCAAGCAGAGCGAGGTAGAAGTCTCCACGAGATGGTATCTCCATCTTGGCGCCAGGACCGAATGTCTCGGTGTCTTCGCCGAGGATGAAGCATTTGTATTTGTCTCCTTTGATGTAAGGCATTATTATTGATACTATATATATGTATTTTGTCTTTAATATGTTTTATGGGTGGCAGTTGGTTAGTTATTGCATATGCATCCGTTTTAGCGGGCATTCGTGCAAATCAAGCACCCATAGTGTGAAACCATAGCAACCAGGGTAAATATACTAAAAATAGAATAAAATATTTATTTATACTTTATAACTTTATTTTAGTAATTACCCCCTGGTTGTGGTGGTTTCATCAAGACTTCTGCTTTCCTTTATTTTTCTCTAATCCTCGCTTTTTGCCCCTCACTTGTAATGGGTCCATCTTCTGCTTGCGATGCTTCTTCTTATCATCAGGAATAGGTTTCCGTTTTTTATTTTTACTTTCATTATAGTCCTCAAATACATCTTTTGGTTTTACCTTCTTATCTTTCTCTATACCTTCTAAGATATCAAATTGCTGTATAGGGTCAGGAACACCCATACTATCATTAGGATTATGAAAGAATGTAATACTCTTAACTTCCTTCTTCTTCTTGCTGTCGCCAATTCGTTTTCCCTTATTCACCATTATTTATTTTATTATATAAAATATTTTATTTGTAATAATATAAAATGAGTTTAGTAATTTGTAGCAACCGACAAGCGGAATATGAGCGGAATACTTTAAATCCAGATGATGCTTGGTCCAAGCAGACTGGAATACAGAACCCTGCTGATTTTAGTAATCATCTCGTTAATCCAATGAAATTACCTCCTAATACAGAAGTTGCTGTTGCCTCTGTGAAATTAAAAAGACTTAATGCTTATGATGTTAAAGATGATGATGTATTTTATTTCCAATTAGGAACTGCTCTGGAAAATAACAAAGCAGATGGATTAATGTTTAACCACCAAACTACATCTATTCCTCATAAAGTAAGAGTAAAACCTGGTGTATATGCTCCATCAAGATTTAAGGATGCCTTAGAAGTCGCTATTAAAGAGTGCTTAACTCATCCTAACTATTTTGAGAAATGCGAAGTTCATAATCATTATGTATCAGGTGTATGGTCAGGATTTCAGTTTGTATTCTCACAGCATCTTAAAGATGCTGGAACAGAGAAACGAGGTAGTTTAGCATCATTCCAAGGTTATCATACCGACACCACAAGGAACTCCTCTAATGGTGGAACTGAATGGACTATTAGTGATGAAGCAGTAGGTGGAGCAGGGGCAGGTGGTTTTAAAATTACTCGTGTTAAAGACCACGAAGCAGACCCAACTGCTCCTGATTATGATAGTAATTACTCTACACAATGTGCTGTTATTAATACAGATGCTCCTATGCATCTACAAGGTGGTGAAGTCCAATTTACATTAGCGGAAATAGGAAAAGAAGGTAATGTATCTAAAAGTAGAGACCAAAGAGCATCTCATTTCTTCTTTACTCGTCCATATTCAGTAGAAGCAGGAGGTCCAGGACCTAATAGATTTGCTGTTCCTAATAAAAAGGATATTAATAAATACTTTATGGAGGAAGATAGAATGTTCCACGCTGATTATGTAGTCAGTTGGGCAAGACAATTACAAGGAGATTTAACTGAGAAATATGCTCTGTGTCTTCATCAAGCAGTATGGGACCCAGATGAAGGGGAAAGTGGTGGTATAGTAATGAGAGAAATAAAGTATTGGACTGGTGTGCCTGCTGGTGATGATGGTGCTACTAATCCTGTAAAGGCACAAATTACAGAAGATAATTTAACTCCTAATTATACAACGATTGGTGATGCCACTGGTTATTTTCTTTGGTTAAAGATGGAGTTTGTTGGAACTGGTATGAAATTAAGTATAGGACACAAGACGAAAGGTGCTGATGCTCTTACTGGTAATTTTCCTAATTCCTTTAAAGTTGTATGTGATACCACTAAGGTCGCTAACAGAAATGTGACGAGCGCATCCTTCACACCAATTTCACAGAATAAAGAAGCATTATATATGGGAGCATCTATGCAATTTCCAACAGCAGAGATTAAGATTAAGACATTAAAGTCATTTCATAATGAAGCGACCCACGCTAACTATCAGTTCGGCACAACTTACAATCCTGATAACTCAATAAAAAGTGAAGCAATTGGTTCTTGTTATTGGTGTAAATCTGTATGGAGAGAAAGTATAGACCCATATGACTTACATAATGCTTATTTATTAGAAAGTCGGGAAAACCAGACCGCCAGTGCTTTGTCTCCACCGAAATATGTAGATGTTAATACAACTGCTGATAGTTTAGAAATGAGCAGAGCATTAATACTTAATACTCCTCTTTCACAGAAAGAAGAGTTAGGTGTTTATTTCCCGTCGCCTGGTGCTAAGATGGCAAGATATCTTGGGTTCCATAATTACTCCGTAGTTTCCTCATCATTCACAGGTAATCTATTTGAGGATGATGGAACAACAGCAGATACAGACCCAGCATTCATATATTCAGTTAATTCTCATAGTGTTCCTGAACTTCTTAAACATAGTTGCTTTATTAAATCTCCTTCATTAACTGGACAATCATTTAACTTTGCTAAATCTAAACCTTCACAGATACTTTATCATTTACCGAAGTTTGATAATTCTGGTGAAGATGATGGTGAATTATATTTCATATGTCCTGATAGAATATATATAGACTTAAAGAATATTGATTTCATCAACTTAAATCAATTACACTTGCAGATATGTGATAAAGATGAAGTCCCTGTTCAGGATTTAGTAGGTGAAACTATTATTACATTACATTTTAGACATAAAAGCGATAGATATTAATAGAAAAATAGAGTATTAATAGTTTTTAAGATGTTCTATTTTAAGATATTACAGATAGAAAAATAGAAAAGTATTAAAATTATATTTTTGTATTTTTTTCTATTTACTCTATATAAATGGATATGCTTGATATTAAATTACCACCTGAACCTGAACCAGAAGTTGAGGAAAAACCTACTCTTGTTATCACTGAAACTGATGAGGGTGAAGAAGAATTAGCACCTGAGATAGCGGAGCATCAGGAAAAGGAATATGTCCCAGATGAAGAGGTTTTTAAAGACGCACCACAAGTAAAGAAAGTTAAGAGGAAACCAAGTGAAAAGCAACTCGCTCATTTAAAGAAAATGAGAGAAAAGAAAGAAGCAAATAGAAGACAGAAAGAAGAATGGTTAGAGGAACAGAAATCTAAACAGAATAAGTTTGTGAAACAAGAGAGAAAGCAAACCAGGGCAACCAGGGCAAAACAACCTATTATTAAACAAAAAGTAGAATATGTAGATGAACCAGATATCCAGCATTATGATGCTGGTGGTGGTGGTCAGGGAGAACCAATCAATTCACGCTATGCAGAAGAAGAAGAAGTATATTATGAACCTCAGCAACCATCAATGTATCAATTATCTGCTGAACAAATACAACAATTACAGAGAAACGCAATTGCCGATTATGATACAATAAGACAACAGAGGCAGGCGAAGGCAAGAGAACAGATTAGACTGAAACAAGCAGAACAAAGGGAGAGACAAACTCAGCAACAAGTGTTCGGTCAAATGAGAGGGGCAACTGGAAATTATGACCCGAATGACCCATTCGCCAATTGTTTTCAGTAATTTATTTTTCTAACTTTATTTTTATATTTTACATACTATAAATATGTCAAGTAGAGGAACGACTAAGGCAGGTAGTTATGGAGGTCGTAGATTTCGCGAAAAACAGGCAATCACCACTAAACAGCAAAGACAACTTGCTAAGGATATTAGTAAAGAAAAGAGGGAAAGGGCGCCAACAACTATGAAAATTAGAGATGATTTACCTAATCCTGCTCGGTTCCAAAGTAGAGGTAATGTTCTTAATGCTCCTCTTGGAAGAGGAGGGGTAGGACTTGCTAATCCTACATATCAAGATATGGATGCTGATGAAATACCTTTCGTTGGAAAGAAACCATTTGCAGCATATTCTCAGTCAAGAGATGCTCGCGCTTTGGATATACAGAGAACTATTAATACAATGCCATTAAGACAAGATGCCTCTTACTTAAACTTAATTAGACGAGAAGTAGAACAAGCACATAGAGAAGAATTATACCCAGATATGGAGTTTGAGGATTATGCTGAACAAGAAGATATAGAAGATGCTGGACCTCAGGCAGAAGCAGGTGAAGTCATTGATGAAGAAACTGGTGAAATGGAATATGGAACGGCACAACCTGATTTTAGTGGATTTAATGAGATTGATGATTTAGGTTTTGACCCATTTACAGAGGACCCTATTGATGATGAAATCGCTGGCACTGATAGTGATGAAGAAGCAGAGGCATTCGGTAGAGCATTAGACAAAGCAGGCGAGCAGAGGAACTTAGCAGAGGAAATACAGAGGAGAAAACAAGCAAGACAACAAATGAATATGTCTGTTCCTGCTGGTGAGAGGTCTAAACCCGCAGGTGGTATTTTTATTAGAGGTTTAGCACCAGAAGATAAAATGCCTACTAAATACCCAATTGAGCAATATAAGAGAAAGAAAGCAACTAAAAAGGAAGGTGGTGGAACTAAATTAGATATCGGTGCGAAGGGTAATCTTAAACCTACTGATGAATACTTAGCATTACAAGAAGGTCGTGTATTAGATAGAAGGTTAGGTATGGCAGGTAGAGATATTGAGACTGGAACTCGTAGTAGAGTTAAGTTATCAACAGATAAAACTGCTAAGCGAGTTTATGACTTAGGAGAAGGACCTAAGAGAGACCCCCGAACTCGTAAAATACTTACGGATAAGAAAGGTAATCCTAAATTAGAAAAGAAATCTCTTACAATTGCTCCAAGACAAAAACCAGTAGAAGAGTTCTGGGGAGTAGATAGAAAAGGTATGAGTAGAGAAGAGGATAACCCAGCAACAAGAGACCCATATGAAGGTCGTAGAAATGTTGCTAAGGAACCAGGTAAGAGAGCAACTAAAAGTAGAGAAGCAGATACTAAACACGCTCTGTATGTTAAATCACAAAGAGAAAAAGACCCTAACTATGTTCCCAGAGGTTTTGATGTATTTTCATATGGCGCGGGTATGTCTGTATATGATAAGAAAAGACCTAAGCAAGAAACAACAGATGCTCAATCATTAAATCCAATACAAAATACTACTATGAGTGAAACACAGCAATTAACATTCGGTGATGTTGGAGAAGATGAATATGAAGCATTAACAGACTATGAACCACAACCAGTTGCTGTTTCACAAGCAAGAAATAGTATTACTAATCCACCTATGTCTAATAGTAAAGCAGGCGCTACACCTATGAATACGACTTCTGGAAGTGGTGCTGGAAGAATGCCTCCTGGTATTATTAATCCAACTACTCTCAGTGATGAATTATTCGCACAAGCGAATGTCGGTATAAGAGAAGCAAACAAAAGGTTTAGACCTGAACCACCTATTTATGGATAGACACGAGTTATTATATTAATAATTAAATTATAATATAGTATTATAAATGGATAAATCATTACAACGAACGACTAAAAATGGTCCTGGTAAGAAACTCCAACAGATGGGCGCTCCTAAACCCGATGATGATACAGATGATAGTAGTGATGAAGAAAGTATGTTTAATGATGCTCCACAAATCTTAAAGGTCCAAGACCCACCAAAAGAGAAAGTTAAACCATTACATCCTCATCTTCCTCAACCGCCTGCTCTTTTATTGATGATATCACCAATTCGCACTGGAAAATCTACGATTATCAATAATTTATTATTAAATAGTAATTTCTTTGGTCAAGACTTCTTTGATGAAGTGATGTGTGTTTCACCAACTATTTATAATGATAAAACTTCTCGTTTCTTAAAGAAGGCATTTGATTGTTATGATGAATATGATGATGCTATTATTGATAATTTAATTGCGAAACAAGAAGCATATGAAGACCCACAAGATAGACCTGATATTGCTTTAATATTAGATGATATCATTGGATTGATTAGAAGAGAAGCGAAAGTTAATCATTTAGCGAGTAGATTTCGTCATTACAACATTAAGTTATTATTAATGTCAAGTCAAAACTATCGTAAAGTTAGTCCTGTCATTAGGTCTAATGCTACGAATATGATAATTGGAAGTCCTTTTCCAAATATGAAAGAACTTGGGAAAATTGCTGAGGAGATAGGAGACCAATTCGGTGGTGCGGATAACTTTTTAAAGATTTATTACACAGCAACTCCAAATAAATATGACTTTCTTTATTTAGACTTACAATCCAATCCTCCACTCGCTTATCGTAATTTTGATGAGGTAATAGCAGTTGGCGGACAGCATAGAGAAACAGAGGGATTTGAGACAGGAGACATAGCAGGGAAACAGGCAGAAGTAAGTGCATCCGTTCCTAAACAACAATATTAATTTTATTAATAAAATAAAAATTATATTTATACTAATATAAAGATGGATATAGGTAGTAGTGAAACTCTCGGTTCTATGTCAGGCGTATTGAGTTATGCGAGCGATTATAATGCTGTCCAGAAAGGTATTCACGAGAAAGCAGTGACGAAAATGAATACAGCAATCACTAATGCTGGATATAAAGGATATGCAGAAGGTAAATATGAAGAAGGCGATGCAGCAGTATCGGGTGTATTCGGTGGATTAGATACAGCAAGAACTATTGGTGAAGCAAGGAACTTTGATAGTCAAGTCGCTGGATTTGGGACTGGTAAAGGTGCCTCTGGATATCTAAGGTCTCAACCACAGATTATGAAAGCAAGATTTCAGCAAGGTAGTCTTAAAGCACAGAGAGCAGTTGGTGTGATTGATGATGATGAAGAATACAGACAAGCAGTTAATAATCCAAGGAAATTAGGTTTAACCCAAGATTTAGATGGAGATGGTGAATATACTATAAGAGGCGCAGATACAACTGGTGTTGAGTTCGGTAAGGACGCAGGTAAAGATGTAGAAGGTATTAAGGCATCGGCACAAGGAGAAGAAATGGCAAAAGCATCGGGTGGTGTTCTCGGTGCTACTAACCTACTTGGGGATAGCGGTATTAAAGGTTCTATGATTAAGAAGTTCGGTAAGTTTGCCAGCGACCTTCCCACTGGGCAACTATCTGCAGCTGCAGATGTCATCGGTAAAGGTGCTGGATTAGTTAGTGCTGGTCAGGCAATTTATGACTTATCTACTAATAAACATAAATCTGGTATAGATGATTGGAGTGATGGATTAGATTTAGTCTCTGCTGGTTTAGATACAGCATCTATTGCGATGCCTATGCTCGCTCCTGTTGCTGGTATTGCTGGCGTTGCTGCAGGTATCACTGGTTTCTTTAAAGAAGAAAGTGATACAAAAGAAGAACAAGATGAAATTAGAGATAAAGGACCAGGTAAAGATAGTCAAGGTTTAGCAGTCGGGGATTTAGCAAGTCAAGGTAAAGTCGCACAACAGAGTGTATCAGCATATTAATTTTTATGTTTTTTATGTTTTTTTTTATTATTATTTTTATATTTGTAATAATATAAAATGAGTTTTTGGAGCGCGAATGATAAGATACCAGTTCAGCAGACCAAGGTTGCTATTCCAGCAGAACACGGATTAGATTATACTTCGGGACAGAAAATTAATATTGTAGTTCCCCCAACTATCAAGTATTTCCAACCGAAAGCATCTTATTTAAGATTTGATGTAGAACTATTACAGAAGTTGGACCATCCAGTTAAACTAACGCTGGATGGAGAGACGGGTGCACAATGTTTAATCAGGGATATTAGGATATATTCTGGTGGTTCGGGTGCTGTATTATTGGAGGAAATACAAAATTACAATGTTCTAACTGCTCTAAAATATGATTATGAAACTAATGATGCTATTAAGAATAAACGCGCCATTCACGAAGGTTCATTAGCATACAATCCTTCTCAGCGAGGCACAAGGGGTTCTACTAAGACTGGTAGTTCTAACACTCGTCATAATCCATTCCATACTCCTTACGCGACCCCTACCGCAGGTTCTAAGTCAGTGACGGAGGCAGGAAGTGGTGTCTGGGGTGCTACTGGTAATACTAATAAAGCAGGTCAGTATCAAACTGCTAAGGTTCTATTGCCCCTTAATACAGGTATATTCCAGTCTCCTAAGGTCTTCCCCGCTCTCCTAACAGAAGGTCTGCGTATTGAGATTTTATTGGAAGATGCTGAGAGAGTATATCGTATCCCTGATAGTATGCATCCACATAGACGCTTAACATCGGGTCTTCGGTTTCATTCTATGGATGGGGTAGATGCTAATGTGACGAAAGTAGCAGGTAAGTTTCGCTCAGCAGATGCGACAGGTGCTGGCGCTCTTTCAGTCTTGTTTTTCCAGAGGGAAAATCAAAACACAAGTTTAGAGAACTTACCATTCTGTATTGGGCAGAAGGTCGCATTCTATACAGACCCTGGTGCGAATGATGACCCACTCACAGATACAACTTGGGCAAAGAAATATGCCAATCCAGCAGAGATTAAGCGGGTGACGACAGATAAAGAATTGATTATTAAAGATATAGAAATAACTGGTAATGGTCTTGTTAAATTGACTTTTACAGAGGGCACGATTTCGCCTAATACTAATGTAGATAGCACACACTACTTATGTGATGATAGTGTCATTGATAGTGCTGTCGGTGCCGATGAGAATGCTGGTGTTGGTGCTTCTACTTCTATTAATTTAGATTACAAGATTAAGAATACTGAACTTATCTTACAGACACTAACTATGCCTCAGGGATATACCCAGAGACTAATGAGTATGATGTCTGCTGGTGGAGCAATGAATTATGATATGCTTTCATTTACTAATTATAAATACTCTCAACTTAAAGGTGATAGAGTTATGAATATGAGACTTCCTCTCAATCAAACAAAGGCAAAATCTATTCTATGTATTCCTACGGATAGTTCGGTATATACTACGAGACAATTGCTCGCTGGTGTTCCAGACGCAGACCCTACTAAATATAAACAGCAAGCAGGCGCCTATCCTGCCTTTGATATGGATGATACTTTAACTTATCAGGAAACTATTGATGATTGTGATAGAGGACTTCTCGCTAATCGCTCAGGTTTAGTCGGTATTGCTGATGAAGCAAGTGATTATCAGTTCTTCTACAATGGACAACTTAATCCTAACAGACCAGTTGATTTAACTAAGATATCTCGTAGAATTGGTGTCCAACAGCAACCTCTTATTGAGAATGAGAAAGCACTTGCTATGGCGGGTATTACTCCTCTATCATTTATGAAGTTTAGGGAGAACTTCTTTATTGGACGCGCACTCGCATTACAGCAGGGTGTATATAATACATCTGGTAGAGACTTTAATTTACAAGTGAATTATCAGGGAACTCGCACACCTGTTAAGAATAAACTATGGAATAACTTTGTCGCTCATATTAGGAGAATTGTTGTTCAGGGAGATAGTGTAGTCGTCCAAATCTAAACCAGGGCAACCAGGGTAAAATAACTAAAAATAGATATAAAATAAATATTATAATTTTATAAAGATTTTAGTAATATTTAAGATGGTTTGGGTGGCAGAGAAATCGCAAGTGAAGACTTGATTTTTTCATAATTTTATTTTTTATCCAATTATTTATTTATATGTATTAAGTATAAATGAGTATTCCTACGACTAATTTGCACATAACTCCAAGCAATGTATTAAGTTCAGGTAAGATATCCTATAAATCTGGTAATCCAGTAATACAATTTATTATTGGCGAACAAGGTAGAGGTCTCTTAGGACAGAGTTTAAGGTTCTGTGGTGATTTCCGCCTCTTTAAGTCATCAGCAGAAGATATCAATGATGGCACATTAAATATGGACCCTCGCCTCGGTGCATATTCATTAATAGACCAATTGGTCATAAAATCCCAGAAAACCCACGCTGTAATAGAGCATATAAGGCATTATTCTCGTATGATGGCAAGTCTATTACCATACACATCAAATGCCCAGGATGGATTAGGGCATATGTCCCAGACAGCATTTACGATGCCTGATTTTAATTTAGGTAAGACAGGAACTACTATGTTAAAGTCTGGAAAAAAGACTGGTAATAACTTCTGTATGCATTTACCCTGTGGTCTGTTTAACGGAACTCAGGCAATACCACTTGATACTACGGGTGGTCTCTTAGTAGAGATACACCTTTCTCCCGATACACAGGTAATCTTTAATGAAAGTGGCGCAATTGATGCGAATACTACTGCTTTCTATGAATTAAGTAATGTATTCCTCTGTGCCGAAGCAACCGAAGCAACTTCACCACCAGGACCAGGAACATTTGAGTATAACTCTGTATCCAGTTATTTCACATCATTTAACTCAACGAATGCTATTGTTAATTTTAATTTAGGATTAAACAATGTATTAAGTGTATTTGGTAATTTAATTCCTGCTCAGTATATTAATAATTTAGGACATAATGGAACTGCTACTCTGTATCCAGTGAATAGTAATGGTATTCCTGCTACAATCACTCAGGCAGTTTTCACCAGAGGTGGTGAGAAGTTCCCATTAGAGTTTAATGTAGATACAATACAGAAGGGAGATGAACTGAATAATGACCAGCAGTCAGTAGATGCTCAACTCTTTATGGAAGGTATATCTGCTGTAAGGAAGTTTAGTAATTTAAGCAGAACTATGGTATCACCAAGTAATACATTTATCCCTCCTACTTCGTCAGTCGCAAATGATGGCACAGAATTAGCGAAACCAGATGGAGGAAGTATGTTTATTTTAGGAATGAATTATGACGCAATCTCAAATCAAGGAGTAAGTTTTGCCACGCAGAACTGGGGTCTTAATCTTACGACTAATCTTACTACTGATTTCCCACACGCTATGTTCTTATATGTTCATTCTAAAAATACTCTTGTATTTGATGGACAAGGTGGGATGCAAGTTATGTCATAAATAAAATAATCTTTAATACTTAAAGGAATGCCAGAAACCGAAAGAAAGAAATATTATCAACATAATTATCCATATCCTGATGGTTCTAAGAAAAGAGGTAGAAGAAGTAAAGAAGAACAAGAAGAATATATTAAGTCTCAGCAATTAAAAGTAGTCAAGAAGACTACAATATTAACATTTGACTAATAGTTGCTTTGCTTATTAGTCTTTTATTAATTTTATTTTTTAGTGTAATAATTTTATATTTGTATTAATATAAAATGAGTGCATCTGCTAATCCTAACCAGAACCAGGCGAGTGATATGGTCGCATCAGGCGGTCAAGGACAAATGGGTGGTGGTTCTACCATCCCTGACCTTATGAAAATTGGTAGTATTCCAGTTAATACTGTGCAAGAGGTAGAGACTGCGATTTTAGAACCAGTCGTTAAGAGTGATAATTTCTGTCGTTTTGTATTACCTAATAAAGGTCTCTTACATTCTCATTCTAAGATTGAGATTGGACTAACTCAACCTACGAAGGATGCTATCCTTCCTGTAAATATTGGTGCATATTCTTTAATTCAGCGAGTAGCATTAAAGATTGGGAACCAGACTATTAGTGAATTAGATGATTTTGGACATTACTATGGTTATCGTTCTCTGTTTGTTTCTAATGAAAATATGAAAGAAAGAGAACAGATGACTACTGGTAGATGTAATAGTTGGAACTTCGCATATACAGACAGAACAGCAGTCGCCAGTGATGGCGCTGCAAATACTCTATCTGGTGGTGGTGAGCAGGATGGAACTGCTACGGGTATTACTATTGATAATGGTAGAGAAGCAGATAGTTCCAGAACTGCTATCGTAGATGGAACTGCTACAATTGCTCCTCAGCAATGGCAAGTATTAAAACAAGCAGATGCTACTGATAATAATTTATATCAGTTAAGTCTAAGCGAGTTAGTGCCATTCCTTCGTCATAACCAATTGCCCCTGTATATGATTAAAGAACAAGTGTCATTAGAACTTACTTTCTCTTACAAGGGAGATGCTAATAAATCTTCTCAGCGTGTATGCACTGCGAAAGCAGATGACCGAGCATCGTTTGCTATTGATGCTGATAAACTCCGTCTAATTAGCGACCATATCTTCTATCCTCAGGAACTTATGCTCCAATATGCTCAGGCGAATAGTGTATTAAACTTCACTTATGCTGATTACAGACTATCTAAATACTCGGTAAATCAGGCAGATGCCAAGGGGCAGATGATAAGAAATGTTGGTGGTGCTGGTAGAATTATTAGTAAATTGATATGGGGTATGCAGAATGAAGGTAATGAGACAGGTAAAGATGGTGGTAAGTTATCTTCTAACTTACAGAATGAATATCATAGTATTGCCCCTGCTCGCACATACGCAGGTAATTTTAATACTGATACGAATGGTAAAGCAACATTTAATATTAAATACAATGATAATTTTGAGTATCCTATTGATGTTAAGAACCCTGCCAGACTTTTCCATAATGTTAATCAAGCAGAAGGAATGGTTCCTTTTATAAATAAAGAATTGTATTCCAGGGAAGGTGAGTTCCTCTCAGCAAGAACCTTCTTCGGTATAAGTCAGTCTGCTAATTTATCGGGTAGATATTTCTACCAAGCATCTAAACTTACATCTCAACAGAGAATTAATAGCAGAGGTATAGAATTGTATTTCCAGTATGATGACCTACCTAATAATGTCCCTGATGGTTTCACAGATAAATATACTCAGCGAGTATGGTTAGAGGTTCTTAGAACTGCGACTATCTCTAATGGATATACCGAGTGTTATTATGCCTAACCGAAGGATGCTTTGCTAATTTGTATGTTTCTAACTTTATTTTTTTATAATCTATATAATAAAATATAGATATGTCTAATGAAAATAGCGCTCCCTATACCGATACATACATTTTAGATTGTAATAGGAACTCTTCATTAGAAGCAGAGACTGGTAATGATGAAACACCTGCCCTTTACACTTGTAAGCAAGGGGCAGGTCTAAAATTAAACAGAGGTGATAAAGTCCAAATACACTCAGCATTTATTAATGAAATCGGTAATACAGATGGAACTATTGATGTTAAAGGTGATGAAATTAAAGATACGAATGGAGAAACAATAAAATATACTCTTATTCATACTCACGATACATTATCTCAACCTTTTCCAGAGGACGATGCGTATAGCACTTCTGCTAATGCTCCTTGGGCGTCAGGTGGTGCTGAACCAGACCAGAAGACTAAATGGGATTGGGGGCAAGGCGTCCAACCGCACAAAAGACAGACATTACAACCCTATGGACATCATCAATGTGATTGTAATAATGAAGCAACAGAGTATGTATTAAAAGATAATGAAATGAATGTTCAGGTTGGATATTATAAGACTGCGAATGGAGAAGGTTATTTCCATCTTCCTCGTAGATTTGATTGTAAGAGTGGAATACCTTGGGAATATGATAAAGAGAAAGCAGGAGGAGGAGCAGGGACAGGTGGTAAAATTACTACTCAAATATCTCAACGCGCTGATAGTGAAAATACTTTAAACTGGGCATATCACGGGATGCAGTGGAGTGGCGCTCCTTACTATATGATGACAACTGGTGCTGAAAATCAATATCCACTCGGTAAAGCAGATGGTGGTTGGAATGGCGCTCCTACAAGAGATATAAGAAAAGAAAGTATGGTTGAGGAAGATTGGCACTATTATGATAAAGGTTGTAGTCCAGCAGAGTTAAACCTTCCCGCAACAGATGACCCACAGGGGCAAGGTGTAGATTGTTGGTTAAATAGTCTTGGAACAGATAGAAGAAATAAATGGAGAAATGATAATTCACGATACCAGATATATAAGAAAGAAAGAACATTCTTCACTTCTGCCCCTACTTTATCTCCTCACTTATCACCTAATCAAGAAGCATTCTGTATTCATCCAGGATTTCTTACAGGTTCATCTACTAATGATTTCTTATCAATGAGAAGTGATGATGCTGGTATTCCTGCTGGTCATCCTAATCACGGAGGTAATGATGCTACTACTACTAATTATTATTGGAATACAAGAGACCCAGCAATTACGAGTGATTGGATACCTTATTATGAAGTTAAAAATGTAAATATAGAACCAGGATTTAAAGCACCAGAAGATATTGCCGAAGAGGTTTCTAAGAAATTAAACGCAACCCAGAAGATTACCGATGTATATGCTCGGGTTGGTTCTCGTGAGGCAACTAAACCAGATGGTGTATCCTCTCCTTATGTTCCTGGTGTAGAATTACAGAAAGTTGGTATGAAGAAAGATGGTGAGTTGTTTAAGTCATTCTATGCTACTAATCATAAACATTTTAATGAAAACACTGCTACTCAGTATTTTGCTCAGGATGCTGGTAATTCCGTGGAATATCCAGAACTCCAACCAGATAATATAAGATATATGAGTGCTTATCATTACATTGGTGTTAAAAGACCTTTACTCTGGGATACAGGTAGATTATTCTGTAAGCAGGCGATGGGTGTGAGAGGAGATGGTGCTAATAATAAAACTTGGGGAGAAGTTCCTGAGTTTCATATTCACGACCATTCACCTAAACTTACAAGAGCAAATAGAGGAACAACACCTAATCCAATCAATGGACAATCTCCTTTTGATATCATTAGAACTAATATTCCTTGGCAGAACAGACGCAATTTAATGGAGTTTATAAGAGCGCAAGGAGCATATCCTGAATTATTTGATTATCAATATTCTCGTATTAAAGAAGCAGGATTTTTCCAAAATGATAGTCGTGTTAAGACCGATAGTTTCCAGATGGGTATTACTGAACCTGGTGCGGATATGGATGGTAGGCGGGTCGCTGGATTTATTCATTGTAATGCTTTCGGTGATGACCATATGATATTAAAAGATAAAAATAATAAATTAAAGAATATTCAGCGCCGATTAGGTGATGATGGTTATACCTTACAGCAGGCAACCGACTATGCTGCAGGTTTAGACCATACCACAGAGTTAGAAGGAACAGGTGAAACTGCTACTGGATTTACGATGAAGAGATATAATATCTCAGGTGGCGGGGGAGCAGGCACAGATACATCCCCTTTTGATACGAAAAATAGTGATAAGACTTTTGCTAATATAGCGGGTGCTTTCCCGTATTATGATTTATCTTCACTTCCTCTGTGGTTTTATTTAGACCAATTAAGAATAGATGAAGATAGTGGTGGTGATGATTTAAATTGTCTTATGTCTAACTTATGTTTCGGTTGTATGATGAAATATAATCCTCTTAAAGAGGGTGAAGGTGCTGATGGGAATGATTATATTGCTTTTCATACTGGACCTATTGGTGGTCTTCCCGACCACTTTTTCAGGGTCAAGGGAAATCCACAAGACAATACTTTATTAGGAGAAGTTGATGATTTCTTTAATTTAGGTGTTGATAGGCACTTCTCTGCTTATGGAACTTCTTGTATTATGTTATACTCTGGAAAGTTAGATGGTCCCCAAACTAATATGAAAAATCAAGGAGCAGGTAAAGAGAATGCTGACTTCTTGTATATGGCGCAACCAGGACAGATGGACCAATTATCTGGACAAGACCCAATTATTCCTGCGAAATGTCAATTAGAAAATACATATCAGCATAACTTACATACTTATGTCGGTGCTAATGGTTTCCAACTGAATTATGATGGAACAACTGAAAAGAGATTTTCATTCTCTAACTTACATACACCAGAATATATCGGTAATAATTATAATGCGGGTGCTGATGCCACTGATGTTATTGCGAGTGATGCTTCTAATCCTGTATATAAGATTAATAAAAGGTTAAATGGAACTACATATTGTCCAGAGATGGTCCCGTATCAAACTAATACAACTACAACTCTTTTAGATAAGGCAGGAACAAAAATAGAAATATCAACATCTAATTATAATTTATCACAATGGGATGCTGTATATGATGCTCATAGTGGTATATCATTAAGATTTAGTAGTCCTTATACTTATGATATAACTGCTATTAAGAGGAATTGGCATAAGACACTCTGGGGTCTCTTAGGTTTCAGTTATGACCAATTACATAAAACATATGATGATGAAAGGAGTTTAGAACCGACCCGCTCTGTTAAAGACCGATTACATTTTAATAGTAGATTAACTCCTGAAAATGTAAATGACTTCCCTATTGTTCTTACTAATGCTAATGCTAAGAGTAGTGATGTATCATTATTTGATGCTAATATGTATGGTGCTGAATTATTCTCTCAATCGGGACAGAGTGTAGGAGGATTATGGCACTCTGGATTAGTTGATGGTGGTAAGGTAGATGCTTCCAATCTATCTCATACATTCATTAATCATCCAGCGATATCAGTAGATGCGACAAGTGTTAATTTTAGAGCAGAGAGACAACCAACGAAGATGTTAAAACCTTATTTCTTAATAAAATCTAATATTGTCGGTGATACTAAATATATAGGAAATGGTCATAATGGAGAAAGCGGACAATTATTACCTATCATAGGTGTAGTTAATAAAGAAAATGGTTTCGGTGATTATTATTTCCAAACAGACCAAAAAGCAGTATTTACTATTACTAATGATACAACCCTTAGTGAAATCGTCACCAGTATTCACGACCCAGATATGTCATTAGCAAGAGTAGATAAGAGTAGTGCTGTATTATATTTAATACAGAAACAAAATACAAATAATCTTAATATTATTCCAGAGTTAGTCCAACAGAAACAACTAAATCCTAATGAACTCCAACCTCCTGTAATGACAGAGGTAGAGTTTAACCAATTATTTGAGACAATGGTATTAACTAAGGATGAAGCAGAAGCAGAGGCAATTGGTCATACATTAGCACATTATTTACAGAGTGGTTTAACTGAACCAATTGACCAAGATAAAGTAAGAAGTTTAGAAAGTTTCCTTGGATTAATAGCGGGCGAAACTGCTACTACAATTATAGGACAAGAGGCACAACCAGTTCCTGCTCAAAGTATGGCAGGAGATATCTTAGCACAAATTGAGAGAGAAGGGGCAATGACCAGAGCAAAAGCAAGAGAAGTCGCACAAACAAGACAAGATATTATGAGAGCGCAATTAAGTCTTAGAAATAGATTTATTAGTTCTGCCTCAGTAGAAGGAGCAGACCATACTGGTCCTCAATTACCAACAGATTTAAGAGGATTAATAGATGTAGAAGCATCATTACCTACACCACGCTCAGGATTAACAACTCAATCAAGTGTAAAAACAGAAGGGTCTAAACCATCAACAATCGCAACTGCTCCCGACGAACCTGGTGCTACGCCACCCAAACCATAGTGAAATAACATAAATAAATATATAAATTATAAATAAAATAATATATCTATTTTTAGTATTTTTACCCTGGTTGTCCTGGTTCTAATCACTCTCATCAATAACTTCATATTCTTCATCGCTACTATGGTCGCTGAGTTCTGGTTCTATATTTGGTTCTAATGAGAATAGTTCAGGTTTATCAAGACCTTTATTATTAATACGAATATTCGCTAATAAAATTATATGATTAAATACATCTTGTTGTTTTTCATTTCTTAATAGTTTTTTTATTTCCTTAACTTCTATGACATTATTTAAATCCAGAGGTTCCATTTATATTAATAGATTGTAGAAAAATAAATAGATTGTTTTTCGCAGTTGCTTGATTTGCACGAATGCCCGCTAAAATGGATGCATATGCAATAACTACCATACCAACCAATCCACAAACAACTTGATAGACAAAAAAAACGCAACCCACTAACGATGATGTCCTGCCAGAGTATCGCACCTCGCCAACCGAAGAAGGAGATGAAGGGGAGAGAGCAAGTCTTTCTCGCAGACTTTGAGAGGGAGCGCGACCCGAATGTCTGTAATAGCATAGTGAAATACACAGGTAAGGACAGGACCATTGATGTCCTGAGCAAGATGCCCCAAGACATTGGAGATATGATAGGTAAGTTGATACTCCACAACCAACTGATGAGCGGTCAGGGCAATGCCCTTATGACCAGGAAGATTATGTCTTGGTTGGGCGGACACCAATGCTTTGAGGAATGGTCTGGAAACATCCCGAAGCAAACCTACTTCCTTCCACACAATCGCCTGCCTGCTACAATTTCCACTCGTTCCTCTGCGCCCTGCCACTTCCTTCCCTTCACCATCTATACCTATACGAATGATACCAAGAAATCCTTTGAGGTGATGGTTCCACAATGGTGGATTAAGATTTGGTATAAGGGTCGCCAGCAAGCAGTGAAGTGCGCAAACTCTTGGGGATACGCTGAGGATACAGAGACCAACTGGTATGATGTTCTCAGTCGTGGAACACCGACGCTTGGTCAGTGGTGTTTCATAGCAGTCGCGCACAATAAGCACCCTAAGCATTGGCATCTGTCAATGGTGAGAGATACTAAGAAGTTCTATACCCCGAACGAACACAACCATATCCGAGGTTTCCCTAACTGCGACATTTCAGGCACCCGCAACAAACACGCACACAAGGATTATACTGAGATGTGTAAGGGTTTCGCTTACAAGGGGAGAGCGCCAGTCGCTTGGATAACTGCCAAGAAGACGGGTAAGTCCTATGACCCGAAGTGCTATTATAGTGAGGGAGATTATCTGGGCAACAAGACCAGAGGTATGAGAAGTATGAAGTTTGCTGAGAACCGATTTTGGTTTAGGAATGAGTATGGAATGTGGTAGATTTGTATTAATAGATTAGATTAGATTTTGTATTAATATCCATCCACCCAGGCATCCATACGCAACCAGCGGGCATAGTGCGATTTGCACGAATGCCCGCTAAATTGCGTGCATATGCAATAACTACCAACAGCAACTAATCCATAGATAGACATAATAAAACGCAACCCACAGAACCTTCATAAATCTATATATAAAGACAAAACAAGTAGTAAGAGTAATAGCAATATGGCAACTCCAACTCCAATGGTTTCCTTCCCTCGTCCAGTGGCACTCATCACTGGCAAGTATCCCAGTTTCGTGGAGACAATAGAAGAAGAAGAGAGGATTACAATGGACTATGTCAAGAACAACCCGCCCGTCGCCAAGGAGGCGGTCCAGCAGTTCATCGCTGGATACGATGGGTCCAATGAGTTCCTCAACATAATGAAGAATGAAGATAGCATCTTCATCTCCCAGGCATACTGGGGATATGAGCAGATTTTCCAAGAAGATAAGATAATGGATAGGAAGAAGTGTAAGGTCATCGGCAACATCCTGAACGAATGGGGAGGCATTCATCTAATGAGGGCAACCTACTACCTGATTTGCTGGGATATGAAGAATGCTGATAGTATCCTCATAGGAGGATATGCTCGCCTCTTGGAGCATTACTGGGACGAGATTGGAGAATGGATGGCATAGATAGACACTTGTAGAACCAGGACAACCAGGACAGAATTAATAAAAATAGATTAGATTAATAAATTGTATTCCATTAATAGATTAGAAGCATTTGAGCGGGTGTTCGTGGTTTGCACGAATGCCCGCTAATTTGCGTGCATATGCAATAACTACCAACAGCAACCAATCCATCTCCAAAGCATAACAAAAGCAAAAAAACACAACCAACGATGACCAACGCAATGTCCAAGCACGCTATGGGGGTCTCCTTTGCCCCTAAGCACGCGCCAGACCTCCCGCCGAATGTGGCGTATATGAGTGAGAGTTGCCGAGCATCCTTTGAGAACAGGGGATACACTTGGAACCCCCAGCAGAACAACTGGGTAGATAAGTGGGGGATGCCCCTGAGAATGGCGAAGCAGATAAAGTGCGAAGATGGAGAGAAGACTACCAAGGGGTCCTGCGGTTTCTATTAATAGATTGTATGTAGAAATGAATAAATAGATAGTATCCACCTTGTATTAATACCATTCACACAGCATTAGAGAGAAAACGCAACCCAGCGGGTATTCGTGATTTGCACGAATACCCGCTAAATTGCGTGCATATGCAATAACTACCAACAGCAACCAATCCATATCCAAAGCATCACAAAAGCAAAAAAATACAACCCGAGCAACAGAAACACTTGTGCCAGTTCAGTCGGCAAGTCTCTCTACACTCTACTCTCTCCACCCAGCACTATGGCGTGTGTCTCCAACAACCGCTTCTCCCTCACCATCACCGACACCCACGCCTACTCGGCGATGGACTACGGCATTGATGGATGGTTGGACTGGGAAACCGACCCAACCACCTTCACCGAGGCGGACATCCGCGTCTCTATGGAGAACGCCAACCAAGAGGTTCTGGACGCGAACCTGGCGCTCGCTCAGGCACAAGCAGAGACCGAGCAACTCCACAAGAACCTCGCTGATATGCGCGCCCTGCTCAGCACCAGCAAGACCAAGACCAAGAAACCCAAGGCGGTTCCCAAGTATGTCTCCAATGCGGGGGCAAATGCCAAGGCACAGCGACGCCTCCAAGGCGCAGGTAAGTTGGAACCATTCCGCGCAGGCGGTTGCCGATGCCGAACCTGGGGCAATGGTCTCGGTTCTCAGTGCCACGCTAAGGCAAAGACCGATGGTTTCTGCAAGTCTCACTACGAAAAGGTGATGGTCCAAGGAAATGGTCTCTGGACTATGGGTTTCTACGACGAAACACGCCCAGAGGTATGGGGTGAAGAGAATGCGGAGGGTCTCTGCCATCCAGTGCCAGGAGACCGCAAGGCAGGCAAACCGATGCCTTGGAAGATGGATGCTGAGACATTCGCTCAGGCATTTGCCGACCTCAACCGCTTGGACCAGGCGGGTCGTGTTGAGTTGGAACTCGTAGAAGCAGAGGGTTCTACCGACAGCGGTTCAGGAAGTGATATGGAGGTTGAGGATGATGGAGATACTCTGCCATTCCCCGAGGATGAAGCAGAGGAGCGCGCTGAGGTAGAGCGTGTGCCTATGCCTGGTGATGATGATTTCGTGCGCCCAGTTGGCGAGCAGTTCCAGTTGGATAATGGTATGGTGTTGGAAGCAACTGAGAATGGTGCGCGTGTGGTGTCTCCGCCTGGCACTCCGCCTCTGGTTCCAGCAGAGCAAGATGACCTCATTGGAGCAGAGAGCGGTGATACAGCAGACAGCGGTGATGATGCCTACTACTAAATAGAAATAGAAATGCGCCCGCTTCCTCTTACAAAACCAATAGACAATAACGCA
>Ga0181400_1000114_pt1 | contig 30651 bp, 48 predicted proteins | sample 23SPOviralmetaG_FD_130129 | JGI IMG/M metagenome (GOLD analysis project Ga0181400, IMG submission 130129) | Marine viral communities from the oligotrophic San Pedro Time Series (SPOT) site, San Pedro Channel, CA, USA - 23 SPOT_SRF_2011-06-22 | ecosystem: Environmental > Aquatic > Marine > Strait...
AAAAGTCAGGAGAAGTAAGCATTAATACTACACGAGGCCCTAGAAAGGCACTTACATTTAAATTATGCGAAGACTCGAACCATTATGAAAACACTAACGTTGCGGATAAATATAGATAGTAAAAGGATTAGTGATGAAAGTATTTGAACTGGATGCCCTTGCAGAAAAAGAATGGAAGGCTTCTAAAAAGTTGTGTAAAAGCTCTACACCTAATAACAAATTAGGTAACAGTGCTCTGTCGTCTTGTAAAGCACAGGGATATAGAGCAAGAGAAACTGGCAAGAGTCAGTTGATTGGTAACAAACGCTCGAAGCTAGGTGGTAAGCGTATTAGAAGCACAGATTACGGCGGACCAGTTAGTCCTACAAGAACAGGATAAAAATGCGTTATTATGAAATAAAAGAAGCAATACCTGATATAGATGCACTAGACCCTCGAGGTAAAGATCAAATCAGTATGCCTGTTGATATCAGTAAAGCTGATGCGAACGATCTAGAAGCATCACTTACACAAGGCCCTCCATACCCACCAGAGCAAATGGATGGTGTTAGAAAGATGCAATCACAATTAGAAAAAATTGGATACTCTGTAGGACGCACAGGAGTTGACGGAAAATACGGACCCCTTACATCAAGAGCAGTAAAAGCATTTAAAAAAGATTACAAAGAAACAGGTAATGGTTCTGAGATGACTGGAACAGCCTTAGATAAGCTGGCCAAGGTTGAATCAGGAGCAATTCCAAAGGTCACCAAGCCTACTGAAACAGGTAACCCTAAACCATTCGATGGCAAAGAATTAAAAGCACTTGACTTTGGTGGGGAAAAGAATAATGAAGCAAGGAAAAAGGCAGAAGAATTTTTAGGTAGAGAGATGAAGGACCAAGAATGGAATGCACTTGTAAGAGCAACAGTTGCAGAAGCATCTCCGGACAGCAAAGAACAAGCGGCTGTAATGGCAGTTATATTAAATAGAGCCAACAGTTCTAAATATCCAGATAGTATTATGAGTGTGTTAACACAGAAGAATCAATTTCAAGCAGTGACAGGTACGCCAACTAATAGAGCGCCTAGTAGAAACTTTAGTAGGCCAACTAGTAAACAGATAGCAAGTGTAGTAGATGCAGTCCTTAACCATTTACCTAATGCTAACAAGACGTGGTTAAATTTTACAGCTAATAATCCTAAAGCATACGGACCAGGTACAAATATAGACTTCATGTATGCAATGCGCCAGTCGCAAGGAGCCAAAGTAATTGGAGGAACTGTCTTTGGAAATATTGCATGAGAGCTTAGTAGGCAAAATCCTAATAGCCCATCCTAATCTTTCTGATGGTCCATTTGCAAGATCAGTAATTTATATCTATCAAGATAATCCAGAAACAGGCACAGTTGGTGTTGTCACTAATAGACGCAGTCGGTATGGTTTACATGATTTAGCAAGAGATAAAGGCATAACATTTGGTGATACAACTCAATGGATATATCATGGTGGTCCGGTAAAACAACAAGCACTTGTGTTGCTACATACTAATGATTGGCAGAGTGCTAATACCGCTCCTGCTGGCAGAAAATTATGTGTCAGCAGTGATGAAGTTATGATGGAAAAACTTAACCAACAAACTCCTACCTATTGGAGAATGTTTGCAGGTATGTCAGTTTGGGAACCAGGACAATTACAAGCAGAGCTTAGGGGTGTTTATCCGTTTAGACCAGAGAATAGTTGGCTTATTGCTGACGCACCAGAAGGCCTACTGTTTACACTTGACGGTGATAAGCAATGGCAAAAAGCATTGGAACTTAGTAGCAACCAAATGTTTGCCAATTATATATAATCCTAAATAAATATACACATACAGCGATGGAGAGGCCTATGTATAGAGTACTAACCGTTGTGATATTGTTTTTTTGTTTTGTGGGAATAGCGTCTGCACAAGATATAACACCTGATCAACAACCAGAAAAAACTATGAAACTATTTCCTATCATGTTACAATGTGATAGTGAGCCTAAGAAGATCTTTGATGTTGTTCAGTCAGAGAAATACCAAGAATTACCTTTTGGATCAGGAAAAGTTTATGTGCGTTCAGCTGTGACAGGACAAATTTTTAACGCAGAACTTTACATGCTTATGAATCCTGATACTAGAAGTTTTTCGTTAATTGGAATATTCGAAGACGGTAGCGGATGTTTAATGATGACCGGTAATACATTTTCACCATACCAGAAAAGAGATGACATATGAAATGGGCAGTAATAATATACGCAGTGTTTATGATAGACGGAGAACCTCAAGAAAAAATTAGTTGGGGGTTAACCTTTCCACATCATGAAAAGTGCATAGAATTTTTTGCAAGTAACCAAGGTCGTATTATTTCAGGCCTAGATGATTTTGCAAAATCAAACATTGAAGGTGATTATTTTCTTACCCAAGTCGGATGTGCCCATGCTACAGCAGACTTTGAAGGACCAACAGAAGCAGCCGAAGTAACATTAAGGATGCCGCTGTGGCAAGGTAGTAGTACATGAAGTGGCTAGTAGTTGTAATTTTTATGAACATGACTGATGTATACATCTTTACAGACCCTACTTTTGATACTAAAGATGAATGCATGTCATCGATAATGGATGAAAAAAGTATTCCAGGTTACATAGAAAAACTTTACCAAGAATATGGTGAAGCAAAAACAATCCGTGCAATCAATTGCTTAGATGAAAAAACAATTAAAAACATCTTAACGCAACAAAAAAGCATATAAATACCTATACACAGTAAGGGAAAGTGAACTTGGCACACACCTTGTTATTAAATGCAGATGCACAGCCTGTGTCATACCTGCCACTTAGTGCAATTAAGTGGAAAGAAGCCATAACATATCTATGGCTAGATAAAGTTACAGTACTAGAATGGTATGATGACTGGATGGTGCATAGTTCGAGTTGGGAGACTCGAGTGCCAGCAGTAATTATGTTAAAAGAAATGCAAAGGCGACGGCGACGGCCTAGATTCTCAAAGATTAATTTAATGATACGAGACCTATATACTTGCCAATACTGTAACACTCCCTATACCAAACATAATCTAACCCTTGACCATGTAGTTCCTTTATCTAAAGGAGGTAAGACTTCTTGGACAAATATTGTAGCAGCATGTGGACCGTGTAATACTCGCAAAGGAAATAAAACTTCAATGAAGCCATTAAAAATTCCATATGCTCCTAACTATTACGAACTTGTAAACAAACGTAAGCAACTAGAAATGCACATAGCACATCCTAGTTGGAAAGCATACCTGTGAATGAAGAATACACTAGAATACAATGGCTCTTAGGAAACATTTGTAATTACGATTGTTCTTACTGTCCTGATCACCTGCACAGTAATGACACACGATTATATAACGACAAATCGTTAGCAGATAGTATTAGGTATGTTGCAAATGAATTAAGAGCTGTAGGTCGTGTTCCCAAAATAGAATTTGTAGGGGGTGAACCAACTCTTCACGAAGGTATTATAACAGGACTTAGTAGCACAGGAAGCAATCAACCAGGTGGCAACAAACTAACAACAAACGGTAGTGCAAGTTTAGAATGGTATACAGAAAACAGTATATACTTCAGCGAAATAGAAATAAGTTATCATATACCTTGGGCAAACATGTCCCACATAAAGCAAACAGTAAATTATCTTAAAAGTTTAGAACAAGGTCCTAGTGTAATAGTTTTAGTTCATGCAACTAATCTTGACACGCACTGGAGTAAAGCTGTTGATGCTTATGAAGAACTTTTAGATAGTAATATTAACACACGACTTAAATTATTGTATAGTAATTTTACAAGAGGCAATCAGTACTTGCCCTATAAGAATTATCAACTTAAATATTATTATGAATCAATAGGGGAAGTTTTTAATCCTAAAGAAACAAGTGTTGTTGATCCTACAGGGTATGTACCTACAAGGCGTCAACGTAATATGTTTACCGAACAAACGGTGCAAGGATCTAGTATGCAAAGGCAATTTATGATGTGTAATGCAGGAACAGATCAACTAGTAGTATGGAAGAATGGAGATATTTACAGAGGTTATTGTAAAGCAGGCGGCAGTCTAGGCAATGTAAAAGAAAGGACATTCCATATACCTACTGAAGCAATAGAATGTCCTTTCGAACTGTGTCAAAATGGATTTGACAGGGGGAATACTTTTACTTAATCCAGCCTATCTTTTTTCCTAGTTTTGTACGTTTTTTATGTTCTGCAACAGTTCCTGGAAATCTCCAAGCCCATATCGCTACCAAGGCCATGAAGCCACCGCTCCACATAACAGCCTTAATGTTTTCTGTTGTGAACCAAAGGAACGCTAACGATGATGCCATTACAGCAATCATCATATACTTGCCTTTGGTAGGGAATACTCTTTTCTGTACCCAATTGGTTAGGAACGGTCCAAAGTATTTGTGATTGTATAACCAATTGTGCATCTTCTTAGAGCTTTTAGCAAAACAATATGCTGCGAACACTAAGAAAATACTAAATGGAATGCCTGGAACAATAACACCTACGTAGGCCATTCCTAATGATAAGAAACCAAGTCCCATCCATATATACTTTTTTATTTTATTCATAATTTACCTTTGTGCCATCATAGTAAGGGTCAAAGCACACACTCTGACTTTGAAGTTACTATTTGGATTAGTTTCATAAACAATAAGTTTGGGTCTGTTTTTTCCTGAGTGGTCAAACTTTATGGTCATGTTGTCAGGAAGTGTTACTCCCTGTGTCCTAAAAACTGCTATCGGATCTTGTGATAACAAGTTATAGAATCCTTTGTCTATCCACGCTCTAGCTAATGCCTTAGAACAAATGTCTGGTAAGTTTTTTGCTACTTCTTCTCGTGTAGTAAATGTAACATTCTCATCAACTATTGAAAATGGATCTTGATATAACACTAATGCGTGTTTATCTTCTTTACTTAAGACTAATTGTGTTGACGACAACGTTTAAATACCTTTCGTAAGGCTTCTACTAGATCATGCATCATTGCATCTGTGTGACAAGGTGTAGGTGCGATACGCAATCTCTCCTGTCCCTCTGCAACTGTAGGATAGTTAATTGGTTGGATATAGATATTGTAATCATTAAGCAACATATCGCTCATCTGTTTACATAACTTTGGATCTCGAACCATAACAGGCACAATATGAGTACATGCATCAGGATGAACTTCTATGCCCACCTCGGATAACATACGCTTTAGCGTTGTAGCTCTTTCTTGATGCTTTTCTCTGAGCTCGTTATGGTCTTTGAGATATTTTATACTGCTCAATGCTCCGCTACAAATTACCGGACTTGTAGAGGTGGTGAATATAAATCCACTGGCTACACTGCGAATTGCATCTATGACTAATTCGTCACCGGCAATGTATCCTCCTTGAACACCGAATGCTTTTCCAAGCGTGCCATTTGTTATATCAATTCTAGTTTCACCCAGTTTTTCACAATACCCTGCGCCTGTATCGCCATACAAACCAACAGCGTGAACTTCATCGATATAAGTTATTGCATTATACTTTTCGGCTAGATCGCACACTTGAGAAATAGGAGAGACATCGCCGTCCATGCTATACACGGATTCAAAGACTATGCAAGGTGTTAGTCCTAATGCGGTAACTTCCTGTAACTTCTCTTCTAGATCGCTCATATCATTGTGTGTCCATACACGTTTTTCTGCTTTTGAATGCAATATTCCCTGAATAAGACTTGCGTGATTCTTACTGTCAGAGACAAAACATATATTAGGAATGATTTTGCTTAGAGCGATTAGTGTCCATTCATTGGCAACATATGCACTGGTATAAAGTAATGCACCGCTAGTATTATGCAAGCGGGCAAGCTCAGTTTCCAATGCTACATGATAATGGCTTGTGCCACCAATGTTTCTAGTACCACCTGACCCAGTACCTGTTTGGTCAAGTGCGGTATGCATAGCATCAATTACAACTTTATGCTGACCCATACCTAGATAATCATTTGAACACCAATTTACAATCTCTTTAATATTATATGGACCGTACCAGATAGCAACTGGAAAGTCGCCCTTCTCACGGATTATATCATTAAAGACTCTGTAGTTTCCAGATTCTTTTAATTCATTTATCTTTTGTTGAAATGGTGTCTTGTTTATCATCAGTGTTATTTATATGCGTAGTTTTTCCGTTGTCTACGTACTGATTAAAAGCACCGAAATGATGGTAGACTGTGAATAACCCCATGTCATTCATTGTTTTTTGTACTTCGTTAAAATCTTTATAACATTCTTTGATAAATTTTAACATTATAGTGGTTTAGATAGTTTCTTTTACAATATCACTTACGGTATATGCAAGATTAGTTTTACCTGATGCTGTTTCAGCTTTTAGTGCTTCATGCCCTGCTTGGTCATTAAATGTTTTAACACAACGTACACTGGTGCTGTCTAGAAGTGTTAATGAACCATTAACTAAAGAAGGGGCTTGTGTACCGCACGGACCATGATCAGAAATCCACTCAGCTGTATTAGCATATGTATTGCCATTTGTTGTTGTAAGTGTATTAGATACTCTGTATGCCATTTTGTTCTCCTAATAATTTAAATTATTTATACATTTTTCCTCCAACGCCAAAATAACATTGGTGTTGTATATTCATTGCCTCTCCCGCCTGGCCTTTCTTTAATATTCGGTCCGCTTATAATAGATAAATTATGTTTTTCGCTTAAAAAATTTACATCGTCTTTTGTCCACCAATAAATAATATTGTCTTTGAATCTTTGTCTGTTCTTTGCGTGATCGGGAATACTGTTTGAATCAGTTCTATTCCGGAATATCAGCATTCCGCCTGGCTTAACCCAAGATACTAGTTTGGCAACATCTTCGTAAACATCTGTTTTATTTCCAAATTGTACACTACCTAAAGCAAGAACTACATCTGCACTTTCATTTTCAAATTCAGCATCCTGTATAGATGAAACGAAATCTACATTAGGGAAATCTACTATGTCAAACCCAACAAGATTTTTTATTTTGCCTTTGAAAACATTGCGACCACATCCAGCATCTATAACTAGATCAGTGTCCATGGCGTTTATATCATCCACTATTTTTTGCCCGCGTGTTGTAAGCCAAGTTTCCTTTCCAACCTTCCAATTTTGAGGATCATATATTTTTTTAAGTGAGTCGTATCGTAATTGTGAATTCTTTTCCATATTGTACTTATATAAATATAGTTATAGGAGAACAAAATGGCTGCAAACGGAATATCAACACTAGCAAACAAGAAACTAAGACAAGAAGCAAAACTTGCACAGGCTAACGCAGACAGAGCGGCTCGCAATGTAGTAGAGCCAGGACGCTATGCAGATGTCACAGCAGACATCAGTCAACTACCTACCAAGTATGACACAGACAACAGTCTTATTGACAATGCAAACACAGGCGGCCTAAAGCCAGGTAGACCTTATGCCGCATAAAGATTAACCCCCCGCCTAGTGGAACTAAACGAGGGGCTTCTACTTAATTACTTGTGTAAAGGACTATGTCCCGGTTAATTACTTACTAGGTTTTCCGTTTACAAACTCGTAAAACTTTTCAGCTGCATCTAATACTGCGTCTGTTCCTGGCACTTCTGGCATTGTAATTGAACTTACAATCTCATTAGTTTTAGGATCACGTTTTACACTTTGTTCCCATCCGCCAAATTTAGCATGATAGTCGTTCCAGACATTGCCTTGCGCCATCTCTAGAACCTTTGTACGGATTTCATATCCATTTTTATTTGTTGTGATTTTTGGCATTGCGGCTTTAAACATTTCAGCAACTTCCTGTGTTTGTTTAAAGATGGCTTCGCCGTATTTTGTATCTACGCTCATTATTTTCTCCTTGTGTGTATGTGTGTAGTGTTACTAATGTAACATAGTATTTAGTGTTTGTCAACCACCAGGGACAAATTCTTTTGGACTATACCAAATTTTTTGATGATGTATACGTCCTAGCAGTTCTTGTATCTCGTGCATTTCTTCTTTTAGCTTTTCAGATACATCACCTTGAGCAATAGAAAGTCCTCTACGGCCAGCCTTTGCTCTTAGTGCTTGTTCTATAACTTCAATATCTCTTACTGTGAGTTCAAAGTTTTTGTTTGGTTTCATGTTCTGTTTCCTCTCAGAGCAAAATACATTCCTCCTACCCAAAGCAGTACATGAAAGTGATCATACAATATGACGTCCCAGAAACTTTCTGGTTCGCTTGTCCATATCACTCCTGTGAGTATACTTGCAATAGTAATGCCTGAGAAACGTGTAATCAGATCGCCCATCTCTTTGAAATACTTTTGATGGACAATCAAGCCTCCTACTAACAATCCTGCACCTGCTCCTAGTTCACCTAGTACAACAAAAGTCCAGACAAGTAGTGTTAGTTCTACTGGCGAGTCGTTTACATCAATTGGCCATTTGTCAAGACCTTGCTGTAGAAAAACTACAACAAGAGGAACTCTTAACAGCCAATGAGTCATACAAAACTCTGGGATACGGCTTACCCAACTCATAGGTCAGCCAGTAATGCCTTTAGTTTCTTCTTTGACTTGCCACGTACCTTAGCACCTGACACATCGTTTGTGCCTTCACCTACAACAACAATAGCAATCATGCCCATTGACTTGTGTGGTGTACACTGATATAGGTATACGCCCGGCGTATCAAATGTAATTGCAACTTCTTTGTTGTTTTTTGATTTCTTAGGTGCGTCCCAACCATCTGGACCAGCAATGAATTCTACATTGTGACCTTTTGATGTTGGTACCCAAGTTACTGTATCGCCCACATCGATACGTGTGATGTCTTGTGAGTAAACCATTTTGGCTCCGTCATCACGTTTGTTTAACATTTCTACTGTGGTGTCTGCGGCTAGTGCCGGTGAGCAGGCCATTAAGCCCATAAGGGCAACTGTTGTTAGTGATTTTTTCATTTAAGTTTCCTTTGTGTATGTGTAAGCCTCAGGGTTGAGGCATGTGTAATATATAGCACGAATTGACCCAAAGGTCAACCCGTATTATATTAAATTTTGTTTTGTGTGCTATTTTGTAGCAGGTTTTCCGTTTAGGAAGTCGGCTTCTTCATCTGTATAAGGCCACATGTTAGTAACTCGGATACATGTTGTTCTTGAACTCAGTAATCTCATCGGCTCTTTTGTAGTAGCCATGAGCCCTTAGTTCTCTAATTGCCATACAGTAACTTCTGTATTCCATTGCTTTTATAAATCTTTTAAGCATGTGCCTTACCCTTCCATGTTGCATAAGATGTTTTCTTACCTCTTAGGTAATGATCACCTGCTTCATAGTTTTCTTTTTTGATAAGTTCACGGACTGGTTCGTTAGCAAGCCAATGGATCTCTCCACGACTTATACCAATGTCATTAAGTTCGTAGTCTGATAATGCACTAAGTTCTTTCATAGTACGTTTGGCAAGTTTTTGTTCTGGAGTCATTCCAAATAATCTTTTAAGACTGATCATTTTTCGTCCCTCCATTGATGGTCTAACATTAATGCTTTCGCTTCATCATGATACCCTTGACGTGATAGTTCTGATGCGGCTCTTGCTCTACCTGCACTCTCGCCGAATGCAATTAATCCTACGAATGCTACGTAGAATGCTTTTCTTATTATACTACAAATTTTGCATGTGTAGTTCCATGTGGTGTTTGTAAGCTGAATGGCAGTCATTGTGTTACTCCTCTAACGTTTGGTATTTTGCCTGGTCGTGTTTTCATTTGGTAATAGGCGTCTTGCCAATCATTACCGTACTCAAGTTTAGCCCAACGTATTAGATCAGAGTCACTCGGTCGCGATGCGAATAAGTGGTTCACCCAAGACATCAGACTGCTAGTTTTCTTAGCCATCTTTGTTCTCCTTCGATGTATGGATGCTTTAGGTTAGCATGATACCCCGGTCTTTTCCGGCGTCAGTGGTCTTTTCCACCGTCAGTAGTCTTTGCTACCGTCAATCACTTTTAACGGATGGATAATCCGCATTGTCTATCCAATGTGTCTATGTGTGTCGAATAGTACAGCATCACTGCCCTATTCACTCTTATTTATATAATAGTAGTTAATTATAATGCCTATATGGGCAGAAATCAACGGTTATTTTGGTAAAGGCTGTCATGCTATTTTTGCATGGGTCCGCCAATCAAAGGTTGACACTCAAAATCCTTGACAAAGTATTAAATTGATGTTACATTATAAATAAATTAGGAACATCCTGTTCCGTGGCAGGCACCGTTGAGCCTGCTCTTACTATGTGAGCGACGGGGTAAAGCCGTCAAGCAGAGGAGATAATAAATGGACGCACTCACCTTATGGATGGCGATTGGATTCTTATTCGCGGCCTATTCAGTTATAGCAAATGATTCAGTACAAACTCTCGGTACATGGATTGCTTCGAACAATGAGAGATTCAATTGGAAAATTATGTGGGGTTCAGCAAGTTTAGTCTTGCTATACACTCTATGGTATGGTTGGTACACTAACGGTGGAGACATCAGTTATGGACGACTTAACAAAATTCCTTTCCAAGATATACAATGGTATCATGCTATGGCACCAGGACTATTATTATTACTAACACGTATAGGTGTGCCAGTTAGCACATCTTTTTTAGTATTAAGTGCATTCGCAAGCACGTTTGTATTAGAGAAAATGCTTATGAAAAGCATGATGGGCTATGCTGTGGCGGCTGTGGCAGCTTATGCTATCTGGATAGTAGTCAGCAAAATACTAGATGAAGCAAAGCCTGTCAAAGAAGAACACAAATCATATTGGCGTGTAGGGCAATGGGTAACAACAGGCTTCCTGTGGTTCACTTGGCTTAGTCATGACATGGCGAACATTGCTGTGTTCCTACCTAGAGAAATACCATGGGACCTAATGGTTATTATTAGTGTTGTATTTGTAGGCGGACTTGCTTATATGTTTAAAGAAGGCGGAGGTAAGATACAAAAGATTGTACTAGAGAAACACAACACAAGATATGTGCGTTCAGCAACTATTATTGATTGTGTATACTTTTTAATACTTTGGTTCTTTAAAGAGCTAAACGATATACCAATGTCAACAACATGGGTGTTTGTAGGACTACTATGTGGACGTGAACTTGCTATGGCTACTATGACGGGCAAGGAAAAGTTCAAGACAGTATTTCCTTTGGTGACCAAAGACTTCTTTAAGATGATGATAGGCTTGGGTGCATCGGTAGGTGTAGTGTTAATGATACACTATGTCATAGTACCAAACGGACTATAATCATTAAGGCAGGGTACAACGGCTCTGCCTTAATATATACTTGTATGATTAAGAATTGGAACATAGGCGAAGTAAAGCAAAACATTGATATGATCAAGTGGAGCGAGTCGGACAAGTACATGGACGGCTTTGTCACTTGGGGATGCAAGCAAGACTTGTACCAAATACTTTGGTATTGTGAAGATGCATTAGAAAAGTGTAGCACATATGAAGGTGAAGAAGAGTATGTCAAACGTAGAGATCAACAACAAATGTTGAAAGCACTAGGAAAGAAATGAAATATTTTACTAGAAAAATGATCGCCCACAAAGATCTAAACAGTAACGGAACATTGTTTGGCGGTCGAGTGCTTGACTGGATTGACGAAGAAGCATACATTTATTGTAGTTGCCAATTAGATAATGACAGAGTTGTAACACGTTCAATGAGTAACATAGACTTCCACCATAGTGCCATACGTGGCGATATAATAGAAATAGGAATGGAAACAATTTCGTTAGGAAGAACAAGCATTTCAATTAAATGTGATGTAAGAAACAAACGTACAGAAAAAACTATTACGAGCGTAGATAAAATAGTGTTTGTTAATTTAGGACCTGATGGGAAACCTTCAGCACATGGAAAGACAGAATGAAGATAGGAATAGCAGGATACGGATTTGTAGGACAAGCACATCATCACGCACTTAAAGATTATCACGATATTATTATAAGCGACCCTGCTAAAAAGATGTACGGAGACTTGCGACACGCAGATGCAATTATTGTTTGCGTAAGCACACCACAAGGATCACATGGCGGATGTCATATGGATAACGTTTATGAGGTTATCGAAGACTGTCCTCATGTACCGATACTAATCAAAAGCACAATTAGTTTAGAAGGTTGGGACATGTTGAGACATGTATTTCCTAAAAAACCATTTACATTCTCTCCGGAGTTCTTACGTGCGGCAACAGCACTAGAAGACTTTCGAAATAATAATACAATACTGTTAGGCGGAGGAGACACAAACTTCTGGGCTGACATTTTTGTAACAGCATTGGGCAAAGTTAATATTGATATAGCAAAGCCAAAAGAATTAATACTAGCCAAGTATGCCCGCAATAGTTTTTTAGCACTAAAGGTTGCTTACTTCAATCAAATAAACGACCTTTGTACAAAATTAGATGTTGACTACGAAAAGGTAAGACATTATACTACAGTAGATGATAGGATAGGCGAAAGTCATACTACTATAACAGATGAACGAGGCTTTGGAGGACATTGTTTTCCAAAGGACACAAAAGCCTTTGTTACATCAAGCAAGCGTGTTGACAGTAACCTATCTATTTTAGAACATGCAATTGAATACAACCAACGTATCAGGAAGGAGTCAACTTGAAGATGAAGATTATCACAGGAAATGCTAATCCTAAATTAGCACAGGAGATTGCAGAACAATGTTTTGCAACCCTAGTACCAGCGACGGTATCAACGTTTGCTGACGGCGAGTCTAGTGTAGAGTTTAAAGAAAACATACGTGGTGAAGATGTGTTTATTATACAAAGCACTTGCACACCAGTTAATGATAGTTTAATGGAACTGTTGATTATGATTGATGCGGCACGTAGATCAAGTGCAACAAGAATTACAGCCGTTGTTCCTTACTTTGGTTATGCAAGACAAGATCGTAAGAGTGCAAGTCGTACTCCTATCACAGCAAAGTTAGTTGCCAACTTATTAGTAACAGCAGGTGCAGATAGGATCCTTACAATGGATCTACACGCAGGACAGATACAAGGCTTTTTTGATATTCCAGTGGACGATTTAACAAGCCGTGTAGTATTTGCTAAAGACATTAAACGTGCAATAGGTATTATCGACGATCCAGAAGTACATCAAACAGGCACAGTATTTGTATCACCAGACGCAGGTGGTGTTGTTCGTGCTAGAAAGTTTGCTGACATGTTCGGAGGCGACATTGCTATAGTAGACAAACGCAGACCAGAAGCAGGTAAGAGTGAAGTTATGAATCTAATAGGAGATGTTAAAGGTAAACATGCTATCCTAGTAGATGATATTGTTGACTCAGGAGGCACACTATGCAATGCGGCTAAAGCTATTATGGACGCAGGTGCTAGTAGTGTTCGTGCTTATATAACACATGGTGTGCTATCAGATGATGCATGCCAAAAGGTTGAGAAAAGTGTACTAGACGAGTTGGTAGTTACAGACTCAATTGCAAATAGGTGTCCTAAGAACTGTAAGAAGACACGTCAAGTTAGTGTCAGCCAGTTATTTGGAGAAGCTATTCGACGTGTTACAAACGAAGAAAGTGTTAGCTCTCTATTCGCGTAATATGTTTTATATATTCGGTCATTGAATGATCGCCAAAGCTATCTATCTTACCTTGCTTTAGGCCCATCCAGATACCACGCCATTTGTCTTTTGCTAGTTGCCAGCCCGTAGGCTTTCTATAGTTTCCATATGCATTAAGATAATGTTGTGTGCCATGATGTACATAACCCATAATCCAAAGCGGAACAGTAGTTACTATGTCATTGTTGTTCTTCCAACGATGATGTGTTACACCTAAGCTCTTTACATATCCTCTCCAACCCACACGTGGCGAACCAAATGTATATAATTCAACAGGATCGTTTAGTTCTACATCATGCATACATCGACTTGCCATTATAGTAGCCATTGCGGCTCCTAGTGAGTGTCCACAAAACCAAAGTGTCTTGCCTAAGTTGGCTTTACGATTAATATCTTCTGTAATTGCAGGCCATAATTCATCTACTTCTGCTTTGAACCCTCGGTGTACTCTGCTCACAGTTTCTGCCATTACAGGTAGTGCTTTCAGATCTGCACTAATGTCATTAAATTCTGTTGGTTCAGTTCCGCGACATGCAATTACTAGATCTGTCTTGTTCATGAAGCGATATGCTTGCGCTCCGTCTTTTTCGTAAAACTCTGTTGTTGTAAAGCCTAACCGTTTTGCTTGACTCTTGGCTTCTTTTGTGTTATTATATGCAATAGAAGCTAATTGTGCAAATAGTAGGGACCTTTCATTAAATGATAATTGTTTTATGCCCATTGTTGCCCTCCGTTATGTAGTAATATTTATTTTATTAACGGTAAATACATTGTATAGGAAAGTGTCATGAAAAAACAAACCCGTAGTATATTAGATGAACTTAATAATCTAGGCCTAAGTAAAGATCAAGATCGTTTAATTGAGACAACAGCAAACAATATCATTAATAGTTCTATCAACTTGATTAATAATATGCACAAAAACTATGATGCAGCCACAGCTAATGAACTAGAGCGGCGCTTCCTAAATAGTATTAAAAGCGGTGACCCACGTAAATTTAAGCGTGGTGTACAAAAGGTAATTGAAAGTAGGAAAAAAAATGATTCTTAATGAAGGTGGCAACGTATTTAAGACTGAGCCTGAAAAGGAGTTTATGACACAGCGTATTGCAACTCCGGATGTACATCCTACTATCCAGTTTATTGAAAAAATTACAGGCTTAACTTTTGATGAAGAAGATTGGTTAGGCACAACAGGCAAGAAGAATGATCCTGACGGAGCATTTGAAAAGAATAGCTCAGGTGACTTAGACTTAAACACAGATGCAAACAAGGTAAGCAAAGAAGAATTAATTGCTAAACTAAGTTCTTGGTTAAAAAGTCAAGGTGTACCTGAAGATCAAATTATGAATATAGGAAGAAAGAAACAAGATGGTTGGATCCACAATGCTGGTGATCAAGTTCACTTCCGTACTCCTATTGATGGTACAGATCAAAAAGGCTTTGTACAAACAGACTTTATGTTTACAACTAATCCAGACTTTCAGCGTGGAGCCAAGCGTGGCGGCACAGAAGAATACGGTGGTGCATTAAGAGCAATGCTTTTAGCAAGCCTAGCAAGAGGACGAGGATTTAAGATGAGTCCTAAGTTTGGACTACTTGATCCTAACAAAGGTGATGCTGTAATAGCCGATGATTGGGCAAAAGGTATTCCAGAAATATTATTAGGTAAAGGCGCAACTGAAGAAGATACTCACACTGTTGAAAGTATGATTGCGTTCTTGAGAAAGAACGAACCTAACTACGAAGAACTTATATCACAGTTTGAATATCAACTAGAAAAAGCAGGTAAGAAACTTCCTGAAGCAGTGCAAACACTAGAAGACAAACAACTACAAAGAATTAAAGAGCTAAGTGGTGTAGCACTTAACAGCACTAGGATGATTTGTTAATGAGATTTTACGAATTTAAACAAATTAACAAAAGTATTATAACTGAAGGTGCTAGAATAGATCATGCCGAAGATATAATTTTTGATGATGGTTCTAAAGGAGCCATACGTGCAATAGAATCTCTTAAGAAACTAGAGCAAGGAGGACACGAAAATGTCACTATTAAATGGGACGGATCTCCCGCTATCGTTTTTGGCCGCAATGAAAATGGAGAGTTTATACTTACAGACAAATCTGGTTTTGTTAAAAAAGGCGGAGTTGAACGAGCAACTAGCGGAAAAGACCTTGCAGGACATTTACTCAACAGAGGCGGCGGAGCCAACAAAGATAAACCAGACCGTATAGAATTTGCAAACAACATGAGTGATATTTTTGATGAGTACGAAAAAGCAACTCCTAAAGACTTTAGAGGTTACTTAATGGGTGACTTGTTATATTATAACACACCTGAAATAAGAAACGGCAAATATATCTTTACACCTAATATTGTTACCTACGAAGTTGCTACACAAAGTGATTTAGGCAAACGTATAGCACAATCAAAGACTGGTGTTGTGGTACACAGATTGTTAGACGAAGAAGGCAACCAATCTCCAGTCCCACAAAATTTAGCAATGCTTGGTACCGAAGTTTTTATATTTCCTAGTGTAACAGTTTCTAAACCAGCAACTATTGACGACAACGATATTAACACATTAAAAGCAACTGTAGCTAAAGATGCACAGGCAATTGATTCGTTACTCAACAAACAAGAACTTATACAATTAAAAATGACAGACCTACCTAAAATATTTTATACATATCTCAATAGCACTGTAGACTCGGGTGTAACAGATTATGCAAAAGGATTTATGGACTGGCTTAAGACTAGTAAGGTTAGCGGTGTTAAGCAACAACGTATCGCTGAATATGTAGGACAAAAGAATGCTGGATACAATGCAATGTGGAATACAGTAGCAGGTATTATGCAATTAAAAGACAAAATTATAAACCAATTCGACTCACATGATGCAGATGTAAAAGCACATATTGGAGACCACGGACCTGTTGATAGCACAGCACACGGCGATGGCGGCGAAGGTTATGTAATGACACACCCTGAGGGTGATATAAAATTAGTATCTAGAGGATACTTTACTAAAGCAAACAGATCAATCAAACGTTAGGAGAGAACAAATGAAAATGAAAGATATTGTTAAAGAAGGCACACTAGACGATCTAGGTCTTAGAGGACACGGTGATGAGCTAGATAATGATGAAAAAGATCTTGGTAAGGGGTTTACAAACGATAACATATTTGACCAATTAGGAGCAGTACTTGACACACGTACAGGTGACGATCCAATTACATCAGTAAAGACTGATGACGGCAAAGTATTAAAAGTTACAGCACAGCAAGCAGTAAATTTACGTAGACTACTTACATCAGAAGGTATAAAGCCGCAATTAAAATTACGTTTTACAAAAGATATACAGATGAGTAATCACTTACATGACTTCCTAGATGTACATCCAGATAAGATGTCACAGGTGTTTATGAAAAAGTACATGTAATATGCAATTAGATTTTTTACAGCAACTTGAAGAAGCAAGAATGACACGTAATGATCAAAGCGTAAAAGTTTTGACATATGCAGATTGTTGTGAAAGGCTATATCTTACACTACTAATATTAGAACTGTTAAAAAACTTTCCTAATGCTACAAGTGTTGTGCGTGATTATGCTCGTAAAACTCTTGATGTAAAGTACGAACGTTTTAAAATGAATAGTACAGACTTGTACAACTTTATATATTTTGTTACTGGTGACGAACGTGCATTAGGTAAATTAAAAGATCCAGGAGCTGCAATGCGTTCAAGACGATCAACAACTCTCCCGTTAGATGGTTTGAAAGCATATTTAAGATCTATCAGCAGTGGATCAACACCTAATCCTACACAGCTATTTGTAAGATTAGAGAACGTTCTAAACGTAAGTAACACAGACTATAAAACAATTAGACGCAACGTAACAAATTGGAGTCAGCTTACTAACGACAAAAGACGAGTTATTGTAACTAAACTTCTTTATGCAACTAGAGCCAAACTAAGAAGCAGTGATATAATAGACGACCTAGAAAAGTTTGCAAGTCAACGTGATCTAGAAAGCAACTGGGTAAAAGATAACGAACCTACTATTAGTATGCCTGACATGAGTGCCGCTAGTAGAGATTATGTGTTCTATAGATATCTTGTAGGACCTGAAAATATTATGCTTGTAAAAGGTTTTTTACAACTTATGGCAGAAGGCAAACCTATACCAAGTAATATGGTAAGAGCTATGCGGCCAGCAGTAAAAGCACTAGATGATATAGTTAGAGCAGGGCCTGCATACATAAGTATGTTTAGATCCATCCAAAATCGAGCCAAAAAGACCTTAAAGTAGGTTATTTTTCACTACAGACTAAATACAAAGTAGGGAAACGACTAACGTTTTCCATGAAACACTCCGGAGCGGAGTGGCTATTTAGAACAGGAGAAATAAAATGGCATCATTCACAAGAGTAAACCCCGTAGCAGGCGCAGGATCAGGTTATGATCACGGCGAAAACTACAGCACATCACAGATCACAGCAATCGAAATCGACGCTGGTGCATCATTAGCAGCAAAAGACGGAATCGGCGGATGTATTGAAGCAATCGTACGTGAGTTTTCACCATTAATGTATGTATCAACAGGTACAGCTGGTAAAATCTTTGCAATCATTGACGGACATCATTCAGATGCAGCGTCTTTGACTCGTAGACACCAAGCATTAGGAACAGTAGACGGTATTGATTTATCAGCACAAGTTGTTCTTATCCGTGACTTGGATGCATTCGACGCAACGTAAGTTTTAATTAACTTAATACTTAAACTAAAGGGCTCAGTTTTCACTGAGCCCTTTTTTTATCTCTGTAAATATAGTCATGCGTGTAATTATAACAACAGTAATTGATATTACAGAAACTAATGCAAGGAAGCACGACAATAATTTATTGCGGCAACAGCAAGCAAATTATCTTACGGTATTGCAAACAGTAGGACTTAGAGTACAATTAACACCTATTGAATGTAAAACACATGTAGGCGATGTAAGTAGTTTAGGATTTGGATCTAGCATACAAGACAAACAGAGATATTGGACATTTGAATTTACGTATGATCAAGTAGGAGCTGTTACACTAGATACGCTAATAGATGATTTTGATCTTGTTCCTATTATTACAGGATTAAGTGATACAGCTATCATAACCAACAGTGCATTTAGGACTAAACACAAGGCAGACCGTAATATTATTTTTAAACTGTCTGATAATTAATTAGGTAACTTGGCATAAATAATATTACTAAGGCAAACAAATATCTCAATTAGGTACGAACAGACCCCTTGCACAACTGCAACAGAGAGAAATATTATGGCAACAGCCTTAGAAAAAAAGAATTTAGAAGCACATGTTGACTTGTGTCAACAGAGATATGAAAATCTTGAAAACCGCTTGACAGCAGTTGAGAAGAAACTTCATCACGTGCATCTTGATATACAACAAGGTAACAAGTCTATGATTAAAGTTATCATAGGAGCAACAGGTACTATTGTTGCAGGCCTACTTTCTACCATCGTCGTTCTACTAATCAACTTCACATAAAACAACTAAATAACAGTGTTATGCTATTAAGAGAACTCACATACCACGTCACTGAAGCATTAGATGCTGCTATTAACGCAGCGATCATAAAGATAAAGTCTGATGGAAGCATGTGGCGCAAGGTAAAGCAAGGTGCCATCAATAGCCCCGAACTTAAAACTATACAAACTGCCCTTACTCAATTAGGTTTCAAAGCAAAAGCTGATGGATGGTTTGGCCCAGGCACAGCAAAAGCAGTAAGGGACTTTCAAAAGTCTAAAGGACTAAAAGTTGACGGCGATCCAGGACCCAACACACTAAAAGCAATGGCTAATGCTGTTGGTAGTGGCAGGGGTAAATCAGTAGAAAAGCCAGGCGAGAGACAAGCCTATTTAGATAAGAACAAAGAAAAGCCAGTAGCACAAAAAGGTGAAGGTGCTTATAAAGTTATAACAGGTTCAGGACAAGGTACACGCTACAAAGTCTACGATAAAGACGGTAATGTAATTTCAACTGGTAGAGGAAAAGGCCCAGCCAACATTCCTGTAAAAAAAGATCCAGATGCAAATGATCCGCGTGGAAATCAAATACCTATAGCAAACTTCAAAGGTGCTAACACAGATAAAAAGGTTGTAGCTGTGGTTGATAACGCTCTGAAACAAGCAAGGGATAACGATGCAGATGCAAATCAAATTGCACAGATTGTTGCCGCTGGTAGTGCAAACTTTAATAATGTTGCAGGTCCAGGTGAGCGAGCAGATAGAGCAAAAGCTATAATAGCAACTGTAACAGATACGGAATTACAAGATCCGAAAGTAAGGGCCGCCCTAGCTGGTGAGCTGTTAGCAATCGACAAAGTAAAAATGGATCCAGAAGAAGCACTAAGAAAATTTGTACAAAGTTCTTATGCTTATGTGATACCAGAGCGATTTAGAGATAAAGCAACTGACAAGCAAAAGTTTGAGGCTATGGTTCGTAAAGCACAAGATGAACAAATGATGAGTGCCTTTACAGATCCTAGCAAAGCAATTAAAATAATACAAGATGAAATAAAGAAAATAGAAGCTGATCCAAGCGCAGGCGGTAATGCAATGGCCGCAGGACAAAAAGGCGGTGATGACGCAACTAAGCCGGGCAAAGGTCCCAAAGTAAGCACAGACGGACCGCAAGCGCCTGGCGGCAATATTAGTAGTGATGACAGTGGACAAAATAGTAGTAAAAGTGACAAAGAAATAAAACTTTCTCCTCCACCACAACTTAAAAAAACTGACGATGAAATGAAAGACTTTGCGGCTGCAGTGGATACTGCTTCACCAACTGAGAAGCCTGTTGTTATGGGCATGACTCAAGAGGTAGCACAAGCAGTAGAAGCATTGGGCGGAGACTTGTCTACAGACAATTTAGAGCTACTGGTGAGTATCCTCGAAATGCAAAGCACCAAACCAATACTGCAAAAAATAGTTGGTAGACGTTTAGAAAAATTATATAGCAAAGATGATCTTGCAGACCTAGATGGAATCGAAGGAGATGAACTAGAAGCTGCAAATATGTTAATCCAATTAAAGGCTGCATTAATGTCTGGAGAAGCTACTAGATTTGTTTACAAACCAAAAAACAATAAAGGTAGCGGCCAAGACAACAATCCAAATAAAGGTGACGGCGGAGGCGAAGTAGTAGGTGCCGCACCTAATCAATTCAAAAAAGATTCAGACGGTAATTTAACACCAGTATCTAAGCCTAAACAACCAGGTAGAGGCGATGGAGATGCAGAAGTTAAAAGAAGAAAAGCTGATGATAAAAAAGACGAACCTAAACTTACTGACCGTCAACAAATAGTATTAGCAAGCACAGCTGAACAACTTTATCTTTCAATGAAGGGCGGTACTGGCATTGGAACTTCAAAAAATAAATTAAGAAGGCAACTTAAGAAGATTGAAGATAAGGATCAATATGATTTTGTTGCTAAAGAATATAAAAAGGAATATGGCACCGATTTGTTTGATCACTTCTATGATGAAATGAGCGATAGGAACATAAAGAAGTATGTAGCACCAGAAATGAAACGTCTTGGTATAGAAATGCCGGAACGTAGTGAGTTCGAAAGTTTTACATATGAGAACATAATAAGCGACTTACAGAACTTTGTCAATGAAAGACAGGTATGGGCTAAGTCAGGATCTAAAGTTGTACGTAAATATAGATGTATGACAGGAAAACGTAAAGGTAGAGTAGTGAAACAGCCTAGCCAATGTTTTGCGGCACCAGATATAAAAAAGCGTATTATGTTAAAAAAGACAAAGGCACGTTTAGGCAGCAGGATGGCACGTAAAGCTAAACGTACAAAAAGAACTAATCCAACCTCTAAAAGAGTAGCACAAATGAATAAGAGTTCAAGATGATTGTACATGATATAGTTGAAGGCGGAGCTACAAGAGTTTGGAGTAGAAGTGGAGGCAAACAAACACGCAAGTTTAGATGCCAATATGGAGCAAGAAAAGGACAAGTTAGAGCAAGTCCGGCAGCTTGTAATGCTCCTATAAATGTAAAAAAGAGTGTAGGACTAAAACAAACTAAAGCTAAAAGAGGCGGAACAATGAAAGTTAAAAGTGCAATAGCACGTAGAGCAAACCCTGCGGCAGTGCGATTGACTAGGTTAAATAAACCTAAAAGTTCCCCGTTTGGAAGGAAGAAATTTAAATGAGAATGCATGAATTATTAGAGAATGAACTAGATGTTATGTCAGCTGATGACAAACAAGTAACACTCAAAGATCCTAAGACTGGCATTGAAACTAAAGTTCCTAGAGATCCAAACAAACCCGGAGTAATTCAAAAAGACCCTAGCGACGCAAGTGGCAAAAGGTTTATAATCAATACAGATCAAACTGGCGATGTTGACAAAGGTATTCAACCAGGCGCCAAAGTTGTAATGAAAACTCCAATGTAATGAAGATAAATGAATTAATACAATCATTTGAAATTTATAAAACCAATGAAGAAATAGAATTGTTGGACAAGATGGATGTGAAACTACAACCATTAAGTTCATATACTGAAAGAGAACAAGTCATAATTGATAATATGGTGAAGAAAAGTTTAGTAAGTAAAGTACGCAATAAGGATCTTTTTTTGGTAAAGAGAAATGATTGATGAACAAACACTAATACAGTTAGAAGAATTAGTTAACAGTGTAGATCTAAGTGTTATCCCGTATCAAAAAGGGAACAGCATTAGGATCAAACACTATGTTATCCGTAAAGCATGGCACGGATATCTAATCTATGACACTAAAGCAAACAAACAAGTCACTAGCTATTACAGCAAATCAGCTGCGGTAGCACATGTACATTCTTGTGTTCATGATAGGAAAACAAACATTGCCGATATAGAAAAATTAGATAATTTACTGAGCAAACACCATGTAGATAGTCTATTTTACAAGAACACTATACAAAAATCAAAAGACGAGTTAAAGCGAAGTGTGGCTGAATTGAGACTAGATATAGCACTAAGCTATACACACGATGCTAAAGCCAGACTGATGCAGTATATTCTAGGTTAAATGGCTAAATAACTATAACACAATAAACATTAGGAAGAGACTGATGAACATTAGAGAAATAAACAAACCAGTGACGGCGGCTTCATTAAATGAAAGCCTAGCTAAAAGATTCGGAAAGAAGATAGATCTTGAAGCATTTACATTAGAGCAACTTGAAGATGCTAGAAACAAACTAAGAACAACACTTAGTCAATACGAGACAAATGAAAGTTTCGATTCAGTGCATGACGCAAAATATCAAAAGAACAAACTCTTCCTAGACGTTCTTAATCAAGCAGTCATTGAAGCTAAACCTGATTTTCCTGATGTAGATGGTGATGGCGACACAAAAGAACCAATTTCAAAAGCCCAAAAAGATAAAGAAGAAAAAGGCGATAAAAAAGATTCAGATAAAAAAGGTTTGTCAGCCAAGCAAAAGAAATTACCTGCAGGCTTACAAAAGGCCATTGCTAAAAAAACTGAAAGCAAACACATCGATGAAGGAAAAGCTATCATAGATAATTATTTTACATCACTACTAGAAGGTGAAGAAGACAAGGCAGAGATTGTTATGGCTTCTAAAGATATGGTAGACAGAGTCACAGGTTGGATGGAAGATACAGCAGAAATGCAAGCTGAATCAATGCTAGAACTAGGCGATGCAATACGTGATGAGATGGGGCAAGCACAGTCAGAAACATTTATAGGTACAGTAAAACCAGGACTTGAAAGTTTATACACAGCACTTGAAGCAACAAGGGCTGCACTAACAGCTGGCGTAGCACAGTTGACAGGCGAAGGCGGCGGAGAAGTGCCAATGGGTGCAGAAGAAATGCCCGGAGAAGAACCAGCACCAGATGCCGAAATGGAACCAACAGTTGATGCAGAAGCAGATGCAGCCGCAGACGATTTTGCTGCCGCAGAACCAGCAGCTGGTGGAGAAGAAGAAGCAGGCCGTGAAAAGCGTGAAAGCAAAATAGCCAAAAAGAAAATGATAGAAACTAGTCGCAGACTAGGTAAAATTCTTTCAACAAAGAAGTAAGGATTAGACATGAGAGTGTCTGACATTATACTCGAACAAGAACCTAACACAGCAAGTAAACTTGTACAAGTATTGAGGACTGTTATCAACAGCGCCGATCAAGCAGGACAATCTGTTTACCTGCATTTTTCAAAACCTACAAAAGAAGATGTAAGACAGGGTTCAAAGAATCTTGATCTTAATAAACTTATGCAGAATGTAGGTGGCGAGCAGTTTGATTATAGCACATTTAAAGCAGCGTATGATACTGATGCAAGAGTTAAAACAATGGTAACTAATTTTAACGAAAAGGGTATTGAACCCAAGACTGCACAAGCTGTTAGCAAAGGTGATACACCTCAACAAGATGCTGAAGGCGACAAAGTATCACAAATGGCCAAAAACGCAACAGACGTTGGCGCCAGCATTTAATACTTGACAAGCAATAACTAAGGTGTTATACTTAACACTAGGAGAAACCGTATGACTGAAGATAGAAGCAAAGAAGAAATAATTAAACATATAAAACACATTCTTGAGACTAATGTAGCACCAGGAGTAGCCCAACACGGTGGTGTAATTGATTTTGTAGATTATGATAACGGACATTTAAGTTTGATTTTAGGTGGTGCATGTAGTGGATGTGCTAGTAGTACAATTACGCTAAAGATGGGTGTAGAAAATATGGTAAAACATTATGTACCTGAAGTACATACTATTACAGCAGAAGACGACCCTAATTCAACAGTTGATCCTTATTATATGTCTGATCCGTTTATGGATAGATGGGATGAATACGAGGATACAGATGAGTCTAATTAATAACAAATACAACTACCAACCCATTAAGAGAAAACAGATAGAGGGTAAGAGAAAATACCTTACCCCTGATGGAAATGCTGTGGCCTCTGTCACAACTATTCTCGACGCTACTAAAGATAAGACACATCTTATTGCTTGGCGCAAGAGGGTGGGCGAAAAGAAAGCACAAGAGATTGTAACAGAAGCGGCAGGTGTAGGTACCCGAATGCACAAATATCTTGAAGACTATGTTGAGTTCGGCGAATGGCCTACCCCCGGTAGTAACCCTTTTGCAAAAAAGGCACATCGTATGGCCGAGGTTATCAGAGAGCAAGCTATGATCCATGTAGATGAGATATGGGGTAGCGAAGTACAGCTATACGTTCCGCAACTATACGCAGGAACTACTGACCTAGTAGGAACGTTTAAAGGTAACCCCTGTATAATGGACTTTAAACAAACAAACAAGCCTAAGAAATTAGAATGGGTAGTTGATTACTATTTACAAATGGTGGCGTATGCTGAAGCCCATAACGCTGTCTACGGAACTAATATACGTGAAGGACATGTTTTTATGTGTAGTCGCGGTGATGATGGAATGATACTAGGTGGAGAAACCTATCAACAATTTGATCTATGGCCTCATGAATATGACGAATGGAAGCACGAATGGTACGAAAGAGTCTACACCTACTATGAGAAACATGCATAATTTAGAAAATTATTTTAGTACACCAATTGCAAAAATACATGATCCTATTCTTGCGAACACAATAAAACCTATTGCTAGAAATATTGTAAATGATAAAAACAATCAAACTAACATTTGGGGGTATAATTGCACCTATGGTACACCTATTGAAAGCAATGAAAAGTTACAGAATTTCAACGAGTGGGCTTTAGATCAAGGACGGTCTTTTTTTAAAAGTTTAGGTTATAATGTACAAGAAATTGACTTTAAATTAGAAGTCTTTGTAAGCGAACTATTTGAAAATGATTCTCATCCAATACATGTACATCCTAATAGCAAAGTCAGTGGTATACTATATCTTGATACACCGGCAGGCAGTGCTGATATAAGGTTTCATGATCCAAGACCTTTTAGAAACTTCGTTTCTTATCCCAAATTAAATGACTTAGACTATGAATTTATTGATTTACCGGCCAAACAGGGTTGGTGCTATTTATGGCCGGCCTGGTTAGAACATGAAGTTTTACCAAATCATACAGGTGACAAAGGCCGATTGGCAATTGTCTTCAATATGTGACTAAATACATTAAATGAAGTAGGAGAAACTAGTGGCAGTCGTACAGATATCACGTATACAAGTTCGAAGAGGACAAAAAAATGCAGGCGCAGGTTTACCACAACTTTCTAGTGGAGAGTTGGGTTGGGCAATTGACAGTCGTGAACTGTACATAGGTAACGGCTCAGTAGCTGAAGGAGCTCCAACAGTAGGTAACACAAAGATTTTAACACAATTTGATGATATTTTTAGTCTTGCAGATCAATATACATATAGAGTAGATGACGGATACATACAAACCGGTACTGCAAGTGCAAGTCCTATAGAAAGAACACTACAATCAAGATTAGATGATATTGTAAGCATAAGATCTTTCGGTCTTACTGGTGTTGCAAGTGATGATGCAACAGCAGGATTACAACGTGCAGTTGATCAATTGTTCTTAAATGATGCAACCAAAGCAAATGCTTCTAGCAGAGTTGTTCTTTATATAGAGCCAGGCATTTATAGTATTACAAGTACGATACACATACCACCACAAGCAAATATAATCGGTGCAGGACGAGACAAGACTATTATAAGAAACTCTGGTGCTGGACCTATATTTGATACAGTCACAAGTTCAAGTACACCAGGTTCACCTAATTATGCTCCTACTAGTGTTACCCAGTCAAAGAATATACGTATTGAAAACTTAACACTAGACACTACAGCATCCAACAAAGGTTTAGATTTACAAAGTTGTGTTGATAGTTACTTTCACAATATAGATGTAACCGGAGCATGGACACAGCCAGACAGTTTAGTTGACGCTAATATAGGAATACAAATGTCTAGTCTTAGTGGAAGTGTTGAAACAAAAAATAATATATTCCAAAATGTAAGGGTAACAGGATTTAGTTATGCTGTTGAATCAGTATGGGATATTAATAATAATACATTTGACAAATGCACATTTGATGTATTAGGATACGGAATTACATTCGGTAAAGGCATGGTGTTAGGTACATCAGGAAAATCAACAGGTCCATCAAAGAATGTGTTATCAAACTGTTCTTTTGATAACATAAACAAGCAAGCGATCTATATCGAACAAGGTGAAAACAATTTGAGTCAGTCAAACAAGTTTACATTGTGTGGTAATGAAGCAGGTACAGAAGGACAGCCTGAAACTAGTATTATAAAATTTAATAAAAATAAGAACGATAGTGTAGATGACTTTTTTGCAAGAACAGCAGCTTTGTCTTATTCACAGGATTTTATTAATAATGTTCCTTATCTACCAGAAGTAGAAGGCAACAGTATATATACACAAGGATATCATAGTGTAATTAGTATAACACAAGGTTCAAATGTAAAAACTTTTAGACTGCCAGGCAACGAGCACCAGTCCTATGATATAGATTATTTAATTACTGCTACAAATTTTGAAGCAGTTAGAAGTGGTACCCTTAGTATCACCCAAGAAAACTTTGGTACCCCGACAGTCAGTGTAGTAGATGAATACAATTACAGCGGAGATTCTGCTTATGAAGACGACATTAGTTTCTCAGCAGCCTTAATTGATGAAAATGCGGACTTGACAAGCGAAACTATTTCTGTTACAATAACTAGTACAAGTTTAATAGCAGAAATGAAATTCACAATAAGATGTAAACAAAGCAACATAATCTAAATGTTCAACTATAAAAAGTATGAAGACAGGTTAGCCTCCTGGAGTGATTTTCGCAAAGTTTTAGAAACTAGCAAAGATCCAGTCCAAGAAGCTATAAGTTACTATGATAATGCTCCTAGGGTGAGTATTAATACTGATCCTTGGGATCAGAAGACTTGGCCTACACCCTGGGAACTAGTTGCTGAAAATCAATATTGTAATTTTTGTATACTACTAGGAGTGTGCTATTCTTTACAGTTAACTAAACGTTTTACTGGTAAAGATTTTGAGATATATATTGGTACTAACATTGAAAAGTCAAAAACAATGTATGTGCTACAAACAGGAAATGATGTTGTTACTGTTGAACAAAACGGAAATGATGTTAAAAAACAAATCAAAAGTTTAGGCAAAATAGCTGTCGAAAAACGCTATGCAATGTCTAAGCTACACTAAATATAGAATCAGAAAGAGGTAAAAATGTCAAACGGAATAAACATCAACATTGTCAAACGCACAGGACAAAAAGAAGAACTTAACATTGATAAGATACATAAGGTAGTAGAGTTTGCGTGTGAAGGACTTGCTGGTGTAAGTAGTAGTTTAATTGAAATGAATGCAAATATTCAATTTTATGATGGCATGAGTACTGATGAAATACAAGAAATATTAATTAAAAGTGCAAACGATCTAATAAATTTAGATGCACCAAATTACCAATATGCAGCTGCACGTTTGCTGTCCTACGCTATCTACAAACAAGTTTTTGGCGAATATAAAACAGTAACATTAAAAGAAATGATTACACAAAATATAAACCGTGGTATATATGATAAAGCAATTTTAGAATCATATGATGACGAAGAACTAGCTAAACTAGACACATATATTCATCACAAGCGTGATGAGAACTTTACCTACGCAGGTCTGCGTCAGGTAGTAGACAAATATCTTGTACAGGATCGTTCATCAGGAGAAATATTTGAGACTCCTCAGTTCATGTACATGATGATAGCCGCAACGTTATTTGCCAACTATCCCAAAGAAGATAGAATGCACTATGTAAGGAGATACTATGACGCGACCTCGCTTTTTAAACTCAACATCCCAACGCCTGTTATGGCCGGAGTGCGAACACCGGTTAGGCAATTTGCCTCGTGTGTCCTCGTTGATTCGGATGATACCCTTGATTCCATTTTTGCCAGCGATATGTCTATTGGACGTTATACAGCGCAAAGGGCAGGAATTGGCATCAATGCGGGAAGAATTCGCGGAGTCAACGCAAAAATCCGAGGAGGAGAAGTTGCACACACAGGAATAGTTCCTTTCCTTAAAAAGTTTGAAGCTACTGTACGTTGTTGTACACAGAATGGTGTGCGTGGTGGCAGTGCTACTACACACTTCCCGTTTTGGCATCAAGAGATTGAAGACATCCTTGTGCTTAAGAACAACAAAGGCACAGAAGACAATCGTGTACGTAAACTAGATTATTCAATTCAACTTAACAAAACAATGTATGAAAGATTGTTATCCGGCGGAGATATTACATTATTCTCGCCACACGATGTACCAGGATTGTACGAAGCATACTTTGGTGACCCAGCATCATTCCAAGAACTATATGAAAAGTACGAACGTGCTACAAGTATTAAAAAGAAAACTGTATCAGCAATGGATTTGTTTAGTGCATTAATTAAAGAACGTGCCGAAACAGGACGTATCTACATTATGAATGTAGATCATTGTAATACACACAGTTCATTTAAAGACACAGTCTACATGAGTAACTTGTGCCAAGAGATTACACTACCAACTAAGCCTCTTACACACATTGATGATCCAGAAGGTGAAATTGCGTTGTGTATTCTAAGTGCAATTAATGTTGGTATACTAAAAGATATAGATGATTTAGAAGAACTATGTGAACTTGCAGTAAGAGCATTAGAAGAAATTATAGATTATCAAAAATATCCAATCAAAGCCGCAGAGATCAGTACAAAAGCAAGACGTTCTCTTGGTGTTGGCTATATAGGATTAGCACATTACCTTGCGAAAAATCATGTAAAGTACGAAGATAAAGAAGCATGGAAACTTGTACACGATCTAAGTGAAGCATTTCAGTACTACTTGTTAAAGGCAAGTAATAAATTAGCTAAAGAACGTGGTGCATGTGATTACTTTGACCGCACTAAATACAGCGAGGGTATTCTTCCTATCGACACTTACAAAAATGATGTTGATAGTATTGTGAAGAATAAATTAAACTATGATTGGGATACTTTACGCACAGACATACAACAGCACGGTTTACGGCACAGCACATTGTCCGCACAAATGCCTTCAGAGAGCAGTTCCGTTGTGTCGAACGCAACAAATGGAATCGAACCACCTAGAGGCTACTTGTCCGTTAAGAAAAGCAAAAAAGGGCCTCTTAAGCAGATTGTTCCTCAGTATAACACACTAAAGAATCACTACACGTTGTTATGGGATATGCCTAGCAACGAAGGATATATCAATGTTGTGGCTGTAATGCAAAAATTCTTTGATCAAGCTATTAGTGGCAACTGGAGTTACAATCCAACACATTTCGAAAATAACGAAGTACCAATGAGTGTAATGATGCAAGACTTGTTAAATACCTATAAGTATGGTTGGAAGACTAGTTACTATCAAAATACATACGATTATAAAACAGACGACGATGAACCAGCACATTCTTTAGGTTGGCATGATAATGTTGCAGAAACACAGCCTGCTACATTACAAATTGGTGACGAAGAAGAGTGCGAGGCATGCAATATATAGTTGACACAGGGCATTAATAGTGTTACACTATAAGAACAGCTAAGGAAAGAGACAGATGGCAAAAACAGTTTTTAACAAAGAAAAAGTAGACTTCACTAAACAGAATATGTTTTTTGGAGCAGACCAAAACACACAGCGTTACGACACGTTTAAGTTTCCTGTGTTTGACAAACTTAATCAAACAATGCTTGGTTACTTTTGGCGACCTGAAGAAGTAAGTCTACAAAAAGATAGAGCTGACTTTGCTAACTTCCGTCCGGAACAAAAGCATATTTTTACAAGCAATTTAAAATATCAAACACTGCTCGACAGTGTCCAAGGACGTGGTCCATGCCTAGCATTTTTGCCGCATGTTTCACTT
>Ga0181400_1000116_pt1 | contig 30470 bp, 53 predicted proteins | sample 23SPOviralmetaG_FD_130129 | JGI IMG/M metagenome (GOLD analysis project Ga0181400, IMG submission 130129) | Marine viral communities from the oligotrophic San Pedro Time Series (SPOT) site, San Pedro Channel, CA, USA - 23 SPOT_SRF_2011-06-22 | ecosystem: Environmental > Aquatic > Marine > Strait...
GAAATTTAACGTAGATCACAATAAAGCCAAACGCTAACATAAGGATCGGTCTCCAAGATCTTTGTAGCCAATTACCTTTCGCTTCTGCAATTATTATATCCGTTTGCATTTTCTGGAGTTCCAATTCTTTTTGACGGATCACTTCAAAGATTTTGTTCTTTGCATTTATACGTTCTTCATCAGACGTAAATAATTCATCGATTACTTCGCCTATTTTACCTATTACGTTTCCTGTAAGAAAATTAAGTATTTTTTTCATTTAAAACTGGTTACTTATCCATTCGTATTCTGTTTTCGCATCAAAACAGGGACAACTTTTTGTACTGAAGTTATTATGACCATAGATCACTGCACTAGAGTACAAACCTTTTAGTCGACATAACAGATCATCAAGTGCTTCCTTCTGTTCTAGAGTACGTGTATCTTTGGCTATCCATTTGCCATTTTGTTTTTTACTTTCTACACCACCAACATATGCTATACCTATGCTGTCAAAATTTTCTCCTTTTGTGTGCGCACCTGTTTGTTCTATTGGTCTACCTTCTTCTACTTCTCCATTTCGCTGAATTAAGAAATGATATCCAATGTCTCTCCAACCTCTGTTCAAATGCCAACGACGTATTTCTTCCAGTGGTATATCTCGACCTTCTTGCGTTGCTGTACAATGTATAATTATTTTATTGATCTTTCGCACTGGCACTCTGTTTTTAAATTATCTAGTATTGCGTTCCACTTAAAATGTAGATCACATTTGATGTTCTGTAAAAAATCTGCTGTTGCTCTTAAAAATTTTATCATAATCTAATTTATTATTCCGTTAACAATATCTGAACTTGTAATACTAACATCGCCTTCAGCATCACTGGCTATACCATTACTGGCGTTTGGAAACTCTAGCGTTCCACTTGGAGTAACTGTATGTAAATCTCCAAATCTATACCAACCTACTATATCACTATAAAAGTTTAGATTAGCTAAATTTAGTTTTGCGTCATCATTCCTTCCGTCAAAATAATCATTACTAAACTGAATATAGTTCGTGTCGATATTATGCTCATAAATAGCGACTTCATCAATTTGTCCTATAAACTCACTACTCACTGTTCCTTGATCGTTTGTGTTACCGAAACATAGACTTTGCGTTGTAGGAAACACTGTGCCTTTAATAGATTGAGTATTTGTACTGCCGTCTACATAACCTACACCATTCAATCCTGCGCCGTCTTGCCATATTCTCATATTCTGGATTGTTACTGTGCTTCCGTTTGGCTCTATATTAAAAGACATATTACATACAATAAGCATAGGTTTACTAAAGTCAAAATTATTCGATGCAGAATTTAAGTCAATAATAACGTCACATTGTGTTCTGCTTAGACCTACACGTTTGTAAAAGAAATTCATTGTAAACGTGGCTGCTGTTTTTCTTAAAAATATAGAATAACCTTTTCCGTTTGCAGTGTTAAATATATCACTAGAATAATCTACTATACATTTCTGGTTATACAAACCTGTTTCTAACGTAGGATCAATTTTAACCCACGCCATAATAGTCATTCCAGATTGTTCGTTTATTTCTATTCCATTTGTACTTTTTAAAGATATACTTTCGCCTGGTGTTTGTCCGTCAAAGTTTGTAGCGAATTTATTAAATGAAGATCCACCAGTACAATTCAACGTATCAAATTGTGGAACTGTATCTTTGTTTTTTTCGTCACCCCAGTAAGATGAACAATATATTTGTCCCCAAGCCATTATTTATCCTTTTTTTTATTCATTAAATACCACTTGTTAATAGTGTACCCTATTGTTACAACTAACAACAATAATTTTAAAGCCATATCTATTTCAGTGAAACTTATAGCTAAACTGCTCATATTAATTCCATATAATTTTAACGTTGCGTGATCCATTTTAAACTTCTTCAAATAAAAATGTTATAGCCAATTCTCCATTGTTAGGAGTGACTGTACCTGTTTCCTGCCCTATACAAGCAATTATGTCTCCTGCACTGACGCTTATCGGTGTCCCTAAAGTGATCAACCCATTTGGAAACGTCCCATTATCAGCATAATCTATGTCAAACAATGATCCCAACGTTGTATAATTAGCAATTTTAGATGACGTACCTGCTGTTAATTTACGTAGTGTGAAGGCAACTTTTTCTAAAGTTTGTATACTCAATGCTACTTCTCCTAGCCAGACAAATGCAACTTTTACTAATCTTAGATCTTGCACCATTGTTATGGCAGGAACTTGAAATTCTGGAGTGGCGTTAGAAGTCCATTCCATATAATCATATCCACCAGATCCTTGACTAGCAAGATTATTGACCATACCATACATTGTAACGTTCTTAATGTTAGAAGGAGTAAAATTGTCTACATAATCTTTAACTGCTGCTGACGTTGGCACTGATACGTCATTGTCATTTGCACCTATACCTTCGCTTTCTGTTATAAAATCATTAATTTGATCAGTACCTAATTTTATTGCACCTGCTTCTAGTGTTCCTTGTACATTACAATTTGATTGACAAGTTAGGTCATTTTGTATTTCAACAGCACTATCAAAATTTACTAAGTTAGCATCTACGTCTATATCTGTATTACTTGCAGTTATGCTGCTTGTAGTCACTGATCCTTTTAACGCACCAGTAATTCCACCAGATACTTCAATACCATTATTAACCCTTCCTAGTTTTAAAGCACTATCAACACCAACTCCGTCCTCAATAATAACCTTACCATTTGTTGGAAGTGTTTGGCTATTTTGTGTTTTTAATAGTCCGTCATAAGTGTCCTTAATCTTTGATCCTGTGAGTGTACTCATATGGTTTCACTTTAATTTTATTTAAAAACTGTTGTAATAATTCAACATTCTTTTTTTTTGGTTTACTTTTTCGTTTCATAATACCCACCCTGTAAAATCTGCCGTTGTGTCTGGGTACATATCCTCTTGATTGTTACTATTGTACTCTGGGAATTTAGACATATTATTTTGTATGTAATCTAAAAATCTACGAGTGAAAAATTGTGCAAAGTTTCTATGCTTGTCAATTAAAAAATCCAACTCTGCCTTTTCTGGTATTTCTGCATTCTCGCTAGTATGTTTAAACACACCTTTGTTTTGTATTTGATATGCTGCAAACGGAATGTAGTCGACCATAGCGTAATGTATTAACATATCTTTTACGTAGTCATTTACTAGATCTTTGTAATCTACATTTGCAGGATCATTTAATGTACCTGCTATGATCTTACCTTGTATTGCTTCCAGTAGTGACGTACCTAAATAGTTCTGGATATGTATTTCCTGTGCAATACGGATAAACTGAATAAATTTATTAGTATCAACGTTGCCGTCAACTATCGTATTCTTCACTAGATCTGTTCTGCTAATCAATAATGCTGTTGCCATATTTTAACTTTTACTTGGATAACGTCCTCTATCTGCTCTGTCTCGTTCTACTTGCTGTGATCGTGCTGTACCTCTTGGTTTCGCTTCATACGTTTTTGGTATACTACCTGTTTCTTCAAACTGATTTAAGTTTCCATTATCTTCATAGCGTGATCCGTCGGTTTTAGTTTTTAATCTATACAATACTTGTTCCCAGTAGTGACCACAATTTACACCACCTTTAAATTTAAACAAATCGTATGGTTTCTGCTTGTGACCAAATCGACGATTAACTCCTGCTATACTGGCTTGATCAATATCTTCAAGTCGATAAACTTTATCCCTACGCATCATTGCTTTACAGAATTTTCTTGTATTTGAACTATTATATTTTTCTGCATACCTGTAACGTATTTTATAAAAAGATTTATCCAGATAACTAAACCCACTTGGTTTTGATGTAATCACATTTGCAAACTTTTGTAGCGTAGTTTGTTTAGGAGTGATATGTTTAGATGCCCATTCCTCGTCGCTGTCGTTAGAAACGCTGTATTCACGTTTGGCAACCATTTCCCATTCATCTGTTATAACGTCTGGGTGCAACTCTGACAATATCCCTAGATACTCGTCGTCGTGCAATTCGATCTGACCTTTTTCTTCTGCTGATAGTTTAGCTAGAACAGTACTAACTTCTTCTTCTATTTTTTGTCCTGTTTCTTCTTCCCTAGTTTCTTCATCAATTACATTTTCAAGATCTACAAATTCCAGTGGCTGTAAAGTTTTAAAATATAGGTGCAAACTAATTTGATTATATGCAAGTATTTTATCGAACGCATCGATCAATAGATTTTGCAGTGGACGTATAACTAAATTATCCATTAACGTACTGGCTGTTTTTAATTCGTCTGCATTGTTACCTAGACCACTTTGATCTTTGATACCTAAAAGCATCGGACTAACAACCCTGTGTGCTACCATAATCTTTTTCATACTTTCGTCGCTAAGGAACTGGTATTGATTATGTGCGTCACTTAATTGAACTGGCTGTATATCGGCTGCCGTTTCTGCATTTTCATTAAACGATAAGATAAACTTACCTGCGTTACTTGTTCCACTAAATTTCTGGATAATACGTTGCTCGATGTTTGCACGTTCTTCTTCATTTGGAACACCATTGTTGAAATTGACTAGCATACTAGGTGCTAAACCATTCATTATATTGTTCAAATGATAGTTACTTATTTCTTCTTCCAGTTCTGCGTATTGTAAACCACCTTGATAATCGACTGGACTATAATAGTAATGCCCTGCTACATAAGGTCTTACGTAAAGTATTTCGATGTTTTCTTTACTTGTCCCAAATGCAGGTATACGTTGTAACTGATCATTCGGCTTTACTTTTGACCAGTCTGGTGCATAATAAAAACCTTCTATTTCTCCCTTATCATTACACTTCTCCATAGCCAAAGTTTCTACTGGCATATGTTCTATTTGTGCTACACGTTTTCTGTCTTTGCTATATATGATCTGAATTGCACACTGTCCCATAAGTTTAAGATCGTATGCTAATTTACGTACACAATCTTTATGGAATAATGTTACCATTTGTGCGTACTCATTCGGTTTTTTATTACTATCCGTTGCATCAAGTCCTTTACCGAATACCATTTGTGATACTCCATTGATCACAGCATTGTTAGTTGGACTACCTGTATACCTGTCTATTAAGTACTGAAAGTAGTCGTTTTTGTTTCCGTATGTAACGTAATTATCCCTTTTATCGACCTTTATGATAGGCGAAGTGTAAGAATTTAATTGTACAATTTTAATTTCACTCATAATTTAGTATATAATGAACTCGTTATCACTCTCATTTTCCTTGTATTCGCCTTGATTTACGTCATATGTTTGGTCTTTTTCTTGTATAATATCTTGATCAGTACAAAATATTCGACCTCTATATAACAAAATACCTTTTTGAAGATCTGTTTCAGCACCATAAATCTCAAAACTAGCAAACTCTCCTTCCGTTAAATTAATATCTTGTTTCTCGGTTTCTAAAAAATCAAACGCTATTATATTGTCATCAACTAGAGTGGGTGCGAAATTATCAGTTACAAAAACTTGATCAGTAGATATGTTACGATATACTACACAAATGATCTGTTCAAAACTTCTAGGAACGATTGATATTCTACTATCGCCTGTTGTGCTAACTATTTCCATACTTATATAACAAATAAATTATGACAAGTGGCTCAAAGACAAAAAAAAAGGGACGATATACGTCCCCTTTCATCATATTAATCAATTATTTATGCGTCAATTTGCGTCGCACTAACTGTGATACCAGTAGATGTTAGATCTTGTGACAAGAAATTAGCAGGTTTTTTCTCCATACCTTGAAGTGTCAAAGTATAACCAGACAAGTCTCCCATAGCTGCACCTGTTACAATTGTCCCACCATTCACGTCCATTCCATATTCTAGTCCTGCTGCAAAAATGTTACCATTATTGTCCTCAATGAATACGTGTGGTCTGGCTGCTACTAATAGTGCAATTTCGTCGTGCGTCTCTGCGTCCAGTTTTTTGAACGTTAGGTTTAACGCTTGATCGTAAAAGGTAGTGCCGTTTTCTCTACTCGATGTTATTGTTTGTTCAAAAGAAGAAGTGCCTTTTAAATCGTACTGAAATGCCGTTATTGACGTACTCGCAGGTGTGATTGTATCTATACTATCACTATTGCTGACGAAATCGACATCACTAGGATCAAAGTCCTCGAAGTTCACGAAGTAAACTTTAGTAAGTCCACCTACACTATCCTTGCAAGGTTCTGTTCTTCCAGTTGTAATATTACAAGCCATATTTTTATTTTTTAAAAAAAAAGGTAGGCAGGAATTACCAACCTACCCTTTTCGGTTACTAACTAATTCTAATTATGAGTACAATACGATATCAGACCCAATTCCCGTCTGCACACCTGCTGTAAATCTCATAACCACCCTAACCTGTTGACTTCCGTCAATCTGGCTCATATCGATCACACGTACTTCATTATGATCCGATAATAGACCAGTACCAAAATACAAGTTCGATTTTTGCGCTGCTACGATTGTATTATCTGCTAGTCCGTTACCGACAGCAATTTTTACTCCGTCGAATGATAACGCACCACCATTGTACCATTGAGTACCTTTAGCATCTGTACCATTTGATCCTACACCTGCTGCAAAGCCACCTAATGCTCTTACGTATGCTCTAGCTACGTTTTGTGATACATAGATGAATAGATCGTCTCGTCCGTATACTGGACTTGGAATTGCATCAACTACTTTTCCTAATTCTCCGATTACGTTGGCTGCATCTACTGCTGCTGCTGTGATTTTTTGTCCTGCAGGTACTGAAGCGTCATTGTCAATCAATGATACTAGACCTTCGAACGTGTTTGTTAAACCAGTTCCAGACCAGATATTGTTCTCTACAAATTGTGCTACTTGCTGTGAAGCGTGAGCAATTAAGAAATCGCTAAACTTCGGTGGCAAATTATCAAATGCAGAATATCCCATTTGTACTGCTTCCCAGTCACTTTGGAATTGATCTTTACATAGGATCATATTTTGCTGAAATTCAGTTGGCGACAAGATTTTTTCATTCAGAGAAATGTCTGCTGTATCTTGAAAGTCGCAACTTGCATCTACAATACTTGATGTATCGGTAGCGAATGTTTTAAGTACTGATTTGTACTTCACGTTTGGCTTGACAGTTATCAATCCGTTTGCCAAAGTGTTACCAGACAAGAGTGCTGCCGAGATATATTCTCCTGCAAATTCTCCTGCATAAGTGGTTGTAATTGTTGGTTGTGGTTGTGCCATTTTTTAACTATTTAATTTATGTTACTAATTCGTTCTAAAATTCTATCCATAGGCGAAAGTGAATTTCTGTTTTGTCCGATCTTTTTTAGACCAACAGATTTATTTGCTTCTGGATTGTGTTTTAAAGGTTGAACAGACGGCTCACTCATAGCTGCTGACAGTTCTTCTTTTTCTTCCTTTTTTTCTTCTTCTGCTTCAACTGGTTTTTCTTCTTCTTTTTCTTTTGCTTCTTCCAGTTTTGCTTTAACTTCTTCTATCATATCTTTTACTTCAGATACGGCTTCTTCAAGTTCTTCACGTGATACGTAGGACGCAGTAGTTTCTTCTACTTTTTCTTCCTCTTTGATTTCTTCTAAGTTTTCTTTACTCATTTCTTCAGTGATTTCTTCCTCTGCACTTTCATTTCCAATACTGCCGATTATTCCTTCTTCAGCTATGATCAGTTTTGATCCACTTTCCAATTCATAATCTCCGATAGGCAGTGGTACTCGTTCATCTTCCGTAACTATAAAAATGGAATTACCTTCAACAAATTCTTCTGCTTCTAGTATTGTTCCATTATCTAATTTCAGTTGAGCAAACTCATACCTCTTTAAAAATGCTTCGAAACGTTTTAAAATATCGGTTGCTTTCATATAATTATAACATTTAAAATATTACTACTGGGCGTTTAAGAATTTCTGTTTATGTTACCAATACCTTGATTTTGTATGTAACCTTCACAACAATCAATTCTATAAGTATCTTCATCTTCACATAGACAGGCACGATTGTGTCTTACTGGCGAAGTGTTACTTGGTGTTCTCCATTCTAATTTATTCCTCATTACTTACGTTTTATTGGTACGCAGTTAGGTACTTTCTTACCATTCTTATTTTTAAAACCTATTTGCTCATAACCTTTCCAACAGGGTGCTTTAAGATCGTGGCTCTCACAAGGCATATACCACGTTGTATCGTCAACTACGTGAGTGTGATATCCTTCACAACCCATTTCCTTAGCAACTGCTTCTGCTTCTTCCTTAGTATCGAAAGCATTACGTCCGTCAATAATTATACTAGCTAAATTCAGTTCTTTAAGTTTACTTTGTGACCAACGCAGTCCTGCTTTGCCACCCCAACTATCGTACATAAGTTTTCCACAGCCGTCTCCATATGCTGTACTGCTGTCAAGATCTTTACGATGACGTGTTAAATATGACGCCATACGTTTAATTGTAGATACACTAATAGGTTTTCCTTTAGCTAATTGATTAGCACGTTGTTTACCTACACCTGTTCCACAAGATCCCCAACCATTTTCTTCTGCCCATTCTAACGCACGTTTTGCATTGTTTTTTACCCCAGAAGGATAATCGCTATAACTTTCTAGTTCAACGTTGCCTGTTTCTTGAAACGTCAATATCATTTCGTGCAAGTGATCTAAAATAGCGTCTGCTTTATCTTCGGCTGACAATTGTTCTGGCAAAAGTTCTTTTGGTCTCTCGGCTTTGTCTGCGAAGTAACCCTCTATACTAAAACCTTTGACTTTACCAGTTTTTACGTATTCATTCCAGACCTCGTCATTGTCTACTTTAACTGTTCCTGCCCAAGTTCCTTTAGGTAGTGACATTCCGTATAATTTTGTTTTATCCATTTCTGGATCTTCGACTATCCAACTCTCAACTAATGTCAATCCTTTCAACTTTTGCTCGTGTTCTAGTGTTGACTTAGATTGATTACCATTCTTTAAGAACATTTGAGACGCTTTTAAGACAGTGTTTCTACTGAAGTATATATAGTATCCCTCATCGTCGCCTTCCTGCCTAAAAATAGGTTTATTTGGAATTAACAATGGACCTACTAATATTTTTTTGTCTTTGTCTGCTTCTGCAAATTTATATTCTTGGGTTTTTAGTGCTACAAAATCTTCTTCTATCGCAGGTTGTTCTACAATACTGATCGCTTCGACACCACTATCAAATTCCTCGTCCGAAAGTACTAACTCTATTATCTTCATAACTATATAACATTTAATTTTTTACAACTGGTCTAAATTGACGCTTCTTCTATTATGTTTCTATCTAAACTTTGTGCTGATGTAACGTCTCCAGATACTACATAGGATCTTATTGGTTGCTGTGACTGACCACCTATGGCTTCTGCTAACTGGTTTGTACCACCACCCCCTATAACATTAAATGCCGGTGGGATTGATCCACCACCCCCTGTTGCCGTTGGTGCTGACACTCCACCTCCACCTCCAGATCCTGCACCTGCACCTGCACCTGCTGCTGTAACGGCTGACTTCGTTTTCGTCATTGCCTTTTTAATACTAGCAACTATACCTATTGCCTGTGCTGCAAATATCGCTATCGGTATTAAGTTAAATGGTGGGGGTGCTGATGACGCTGCCTTACCTGCACCTTTGGCAAGATCTGTTCCACTCTCTGCTGCGTTCATTGATGCCTTACCTAAAGTAGATTTAGCATTCATAATTAGTTCCTTCAATGCTAGTGCCTGTTTGGCTACAAACAATGCTTTACCAATACCACTTTCTGCACCTGCTGCGTTTATAACAGCATCTAGTCCTTGTTGAACAAGTGCCTTTTTAGTGTCTGCTTCTAACTTATCCAAAGTCATTTTAGTGTGAGCAAATTCTTGTTGCTTTGCCAATAGTTCTGCTTCAGCATCTGCACGTGCCTGTGTACCTTCTTGCGTGTTATCTATATTAAACTGCAATCGTTCTAACTCTATTTCTTTTTCCAGTTCAAACGCTTCACGTTTTGCTCGTACTTTATCTAGTTCGTTGTTTTGATTATCTGCGAAGAAATTGGCTTCTGCTATTGCTAAGGCGTTGGTACTCTCAACTCTCGACTTATCCATATCGACAAGTTCCTGTTTAAGTCCAACTTCGTTTGTTAGCTGTTCAGATTTAAAACCTGCTACTTTTGCATCTATGGCAAGTAACTCTGTATTCAAGTCATATAACTGCGTTGTAAGTTCTTGGCTTTCCCCTTCTAATCTTACCTGTTCCTGTAACGCTGCTATACGTGTATTGATCGCTGCCTTTTCTTCATCGGATTGTCTTTGCAGTACTTTGCCTAATTCTTCATTTGCCTTAATTCGATCTGCTATACTCAAACTAACGTCATCACGTATCTGTCTTTGCTGTTCTGCTTCTAGATCAAATTGTTCAATTAAACGTCTTGACTGTGCTTCCATAAGTGCATAGTTCTTTTTGTTTTCTACTACACGTTTCGCACTGGACACAACTGCTTCCATATCGATTTCGTTTATAGCGTCTGCTGTGGTTTCAGCAACTGCTACTGCAAGTTCTCCAACTTCCGTTACTGCTTCTACAAAATTATCAGCAATTTGCTCTCCTGCATCTTTTATACGTTGACCTGTCTCTGCTAGTTTGTCTTGCGTCTCTTGAATGTCTTGCTGTAACTTTTTAATTTTATCTGGATCTTTGCCACCCAGAAAACTATTCTCCCAAGCCAACTGTGCTTTTTGCACACCTAATACCATTCCTTGAATTGCACCAACTATCACATTGATTGCTATTGTTAATGCACCACCTAGTACTTTTTTCAAAGCATCAAAACCACCTGTCGCTTCACTAACAGCATTAAACGTTTCTATTAATCGATCACTGACTTGTTTGAAAACCATACCTATTGCCGTAAATGCAGTTTCTACTATATTGGCTACTGCTTGATTTTTCATCAATGCTTCTCCTAGTTTGTTTACAAGTGCTAATACTATACCAATACCTGCTGCCTTCATAGCAAGACCAACACCCTTAAAACCTTTAGCTAGTCCCTTTACTGCCTTAGTAGTTTTACTGTTTGTTTTTTGCAAGTCCTTTACTTGCTGTTCCAAACCTTTTACCTGTTCCTCTTGTGCTTTCTTTAAATCTTCAACACTAGACGTAAGATCTTCCACACCCTTAGTGGCTTTGTCTAGTTTGGCTTCTATTTCGAACGTAAACTTTTCCATTCTTTTTTAATTGTTTTAAGTGCGTTTAATAACTCTTTGTTTGTTTCTGGTAGTTTGTATTTGCCTTTAGCTATATCTACGTTAGATGTGCTTGTATTAAATTCTATTCCCAGTAAGTCCAATATATTCTGTAACATTATGCAACTGGCTGTTGAAAATTAATTAACTCAAAATCTGTTTTACCTGTCATTATGTTTGTAGTCATCGTATTGATCCTGTACTCATTCCCTGCATATATTATACGATCATTTAACTGGATCTTTGTGAATATGTTTAATGGCAAATACGCTGTTAACTTGACAAGTCGTCTTACTGGATTGAAAACACTTTGTATATACTCTGAGTAAAACTCGCTAAATAATGTTCTATCAAACAGAGTGTTCCTAGTCCATTCGTTTACTTCTAACTGAAAGTGTATATTTCTTTGATTAACAGCAGGATTTAACGATACGGAATTACTAGGCAGAATTGCATTTGTGACAATAGACGTATTGCCAAAATCACCACTAGCTGTAAAATCTTCTACAAACGATATGCCACCAGTATTTTGTCTTATAGGATAAAATAATAACGGATCGCCCTTGTATGGGTTTTGACTTTCGTTCACTGAATAGCCGTACATAATATCTTTTAGATTACCATTGTTAGCGTCGTTTAATCTCTCGAACTGCATATGTGAAAACGGCAATTCTATTTTATAAAGTCCCCCTGCTAGGTTTGTTTCTCCAGTAGTGTAACTTGTTTCTCCCCAGTCAATATTTGCTAATTGTTTATACCTGTTTGCTAAGAACGTTTTGGTGTCTTTGTATTTAAACGATATACGTCTATAAGGTAGTGCTACATTCACTACTTGTTTATTTACGTCTACAAATTCTGTTATGTCGTACGATTTGTATGTTGCGTAGTATTCGTCTAGTGGCTGTACTACAATTCTTGTGTTACTTGTAGGGTTTCCTAGATCGTCTATTTGTGGGTATGTTTCGTCAACGTATGCCGTTAAATTAAACATTTTAAACAGACCAGTTAAAAACTCTATTGTTTTGATATCTGGTATTTGCTGTGCTGCGTTAAATTGAAATTGTGATCCTGTTGTAAAACCTGCCGTCGTCTCAATAGTGAATATCCAGAATGTAAGTGGAAACGATTGTGTATACGTTGCTACTATCCTTATGTAGTTTACACTGATCGGTGCATTGGCTTCTATTTCTGCTATGATGAATTGATTTTGACCTAGTAAATAATTTATATTAAAAGTTTGTGATCCGTTTACAACACCACTATCAAAAGCCACTATACTACCACTCGTTACATTGATCAACCTAATACGATAATCGTCTGTTTCTGTTGAAGGCAAGTTTATAACTAATTGCTCGGTACGTCCACCAAATATACCTGCAGGACTTGTACCGAAAAAGAAACCTATACCTGTCGTAAAGTAACCATAATTTGAAGGACTACCAGTACTTGCTGAATTAGTCCACTGACCCCAGTTTTGAATTTGCGTTACCACTGTTGTATTTCCAGACAAGTTTTCTACGTCTCCACTTTTTCTGTGAAGCCACATAAACAAATTATTAAAAAATGGTTTGGTTGTATTCTTAAAAAGATCTGTACTAAACGACAAATTGGTTTCAAATGACGGAGTTGAATACCTGTCCTCTATTGCTTCAATTATCTTGTTGATCCTTAATGCGTATTTTAGATTATCCCACCTCACACCTCTAGCACCACCACTAGTAAAATATAAGTTACCTGTATCGCTATCCGTATCCCCACTATCATAATATAAGCGTTGCGTATGTGTTATTAATGGTGCTACAACGTGTGTAGTAGAAGTTATACTATTTTGTAAAGCCGATTTCACACTCGACGAACTATACGTTCTGTTGTATGCTGACAGATCAAGATTGTTTAATTTGTCATCGCCTAACAGGTCTTTAAGTTCAACAGCATTACCGAAAAACGTTATACGATATGAGTATGGCTTTCTGTTCTTTATATCTACACCTTCAAGTTTTATCTTACCTTTTTTAAATGGTAGGTTATTAATATCCAAACTAGCATCTACTTTCAATCTTGCGTCGAAGCCGTTACTAATGTCGTACCTGTAAAAGTGCTTGAAGATCTTATTGTTTTGTTCACTTGCAGGTATACTAAAAGTTTTCGAAAACGTCGTAAAGATTTTTTCAATATCCTTGATGTTTTGGATCGATTGCGTAATTGTTATTGCTTCGTCCTTAAAAAGTTCGATCCTTTGATTACCTATGTATAATTGCAACTCCCTCATTACCTAACGTCGTTTATCATATTGTTTGCAAAGTCAAAATCTATTGAGTACTGGATCATTTTATCATTAACACCAGTTTTATGCGTTAGATTTGTTGTACGTATGATGACTGGATATACGTCATTCGCATTTTGTGATTTCTCTAGCCAAATTTGTTCTGCTGCTAACATTTGTTCTAGTGGCTCGTTCTGGCTGTCATCTAGTAACGCAGTGTTTGTTGATATCGATTTATTTGCATCTACTTGGAAACGCCTTTTATTGTGCCTTGTAGTGTTATATGAGACCGTATCTAAGTTTACTAAGTTAGTATGAAATTCCTCACTCTTAACTTTAGTACTTTGTACTGATTTCTTGTTAACCCAGAATGTTTGTAACGCACCATACTTATTGTAAAATATAGATCTGTACTGATCAAAACGTGGCTCACAGATTTCTACCAGTGTGATTGTTACTTTCTGAAGTGTACCTATTGTACTCTCGATATCTATTTTATCGCCTGTGACTGCATTGTTTGTTGTTAAATTTAGATACTGAATTTTGTCAGAACTGAAGTCACTATCTACAATGTTTTGCGTCGTGTTCGATCCATTCCAAAAAGCGTCCTCTACTTCCCAGAAATTGTCTGCTAAATTCCATAACTCACTTGTTACGCCAGTTGTTATACTTGGCTCGGTTTCACTGAATAAAGGTATTCTTACGTCTCTACCTTTTACAAAGTATACTGTTATATTATCTTGTAATACCATAGGCGTGAAACTTGGCTGTGTGGGATCAACTGTATTTCTAGGATTGATACCTTCCTCAAAATATCCCCAACCGTCAAGTCCGAGATATATATCATTATATGCTTTCTTTTGATCCCCTGTATTGTCAAACGTATTACCTAAGATTTCAACCCAAACAGCATCAACGGCTTGATTATAATATTCTGTTTCTAAGTAGTCACGTATTAATTCGCTTACTTCTATTGTAATGAATAACGTATCTGTTAACGCTATTTTGTTTATAGTGTATTGTGGAAGGGCAGGACGATCAATACCTTTTTCTCCGTCGTATATATATATGTCTAGTTCAACGCTGTACAGATCCCCTGCTGCATTACCTGCACTATTAGTATTGTCATATTTTATAAAATACGGACTTCTCGAATTTATTATTGTACTACTCATTGATCAAATACTGTTTTAAGTTCTACTTTAGCATCTTCTCTAAATGCTGTGATTAATTTTACTGGTAACTCCTTTCTCATTTTTGCGAATGGTTTTGTAAGGAACAAACTGGGTTTCAGACCATTACGGAATATACCTCTAGCTATTAAAAACAAAACTGACTTACGTGGTAAAAATCTTCCTTTGTCATCACGTGGTGCTATGTTTCTACGCACAACCCATTTGTCAAGTGATCTTGGGGGTGGCATCTTTTTTTTATACGAGTATGGCGTATTATATTTCTTCTTGATCCCACTTACTCCTTTGTCTATAAACTCCCCATAGCTATTCATTGTTATACCTGCTTCCAGTCCACCTTCTTTGTATTCAACTGGCAGTGGCTTGATGCTATCACTCAAACTACCAGAAGCATTTTTGCCTTGCTTGGCTAAATTACCTTTGGCTTCTTGTATAATGATATTTACGTATTGACGTAGTGCTTCTTCAGTGTTTAATAGATCCATTATATATTTTGACAAATGTTAATATCGTTTTTTACAAATGCAGAGAACGTATATGCCCAACCTGCTAACTTGTTTTCAAATCTATCAGTAAACGGCTCACAAGTGCCTTGACCTGTTAACTCAAAAAGATCGTCTCTTAAACTATTACGCATCAAAGATTGATTTAGCATATTGACTACCCCTAACATCGTGTTTAATACGTCCTGTTCATTATCAATACCCATATACGTATTGTTCACTCCGTCTAGATCTTCTATAATACTACCAACTGGTACTCTTAGATCTTTTATGTTTGGATCTTTATTTACGTGTACTATATCCATAGCTAGTACTGTGATCGTGAAAGTCATTGTTCCAGATTGTAGCTGTACATTATCTACCATAACGTGTGCTAACGGAAAAATTGTTTGCTTAGTTAGATCTACTTCCCTTATGTCTCCATACGTAACAGTGTTTACAGAGTCCACTCCTTGCAGGTACGTTTTTATTTTATCTGTTGCCGTATAAAATGCTCTACTTCCGTTTGTCATTTCTTGAATTTTGATTTTATGTTTCTACTCTCTACTTCTGACTTTTCTTTTTCAAAGCATAGTGCTAAAAGACAGGTGTGCATACTCATACTTGTGATATCTTCAAATCTTCCAATATCTCCTTTAGCGAGTGCATAAACTGATTGATACCAACCCCACTTTTTTGCAAACCCTGCTGTAATTCCTGTGACATCTGCTGATCCTCCTGTAAATAATTCGTCATAAGTTGTGACAAGTCGTTCCCTAAACGATAAAAAAAAACTATTGAAGAAAAAACAGCGTTTAAGGGCGTCAACTCCATTGCTTCGTGATAATTGTCTCCCCTATATGCTTCGACGTTGTAAAACTTCCCTATTCGCTTTGTAATGGGACGATACAATACAGCCATTGCCTTATGCATATTATTCCAGTCACTTAACGAATTGTCAAGATCTATATACTCTCCGAAAGTCATATCGTCTAACTTTGGTATAAAGCCAAACGTTGTGTCTCCTATAACAAATTCCTGTACAAGATCTTGTTTCGCATTTAACAAACTAGCTATGTGATCAGTGGCTTTATTAATATCCTTGATACGTAATTGCATACCTGTGCTGTATGGTATGTTACAAAAAATCTCTAACATCTTTAATTGGATAAACCTTTCAGCGTTCTCTCCTTCTGCATTATTTTCGATAATCTTTAAATAACGTTTGTATTGCTGTAAAGTTATTTCCGATAGGGTACTAGGTATATTAATTTCTATTCGCATCTTAAATCACTTGTATATACATATAACAAAATATTTACGACAATTATTTAGATCAAAAAAAAAGGGTAACATTTCTGCTACCCCCTTTATGGCTGTACTAAACTGTGACTCACTGTTGGCGTACAACCTTTATAACAAACTACTTATCATTTCTTCCTTCCTCGTTTTCCTTTCCAGTCGTCTGCTAATTGTCTTTTGAAATCTACGTACTTCTTCAGTTCGTATTCCTCGCCTTGTTTTATCGCCTGTTGTGCCATTCGATATAACGAAGGTATGTCCTCTAGCAAACTACGTGCGTCCCACTCAATGATCATCTTCTCGTCTTGATCATAACCTATGCTTTCTATATGCACTACGTCTGCTGATGTGTGTAACGATATTGTTTTTAAAATAAATGCTTCATTCATTGTTTCTTTTTTTATACGTGTCAACTTTGTCAAGTTTCTACCTTACGTAAAGTACCTGCTAACTATTTCTTTCCACCAATACTTGTGCTGTTCTTTAAGCCACTCGTTTGGAGTGTAAACGTGTACTGATTTATCGTTCAGTATCACTACGTGTACACCACTTGGCAATATTTTATGTGTATAGATCATAACTCTAGGTTTTGTTTATTAAATTCATACTCTGCTTTAAGATCTTCCAGACCTTGTATTATTTTGTCGGTACTACCCTTTAGTCCGAAGTATTGTTTTACGTGTGATATTTTCCACCCCCTATGTGGGCGAAGTCCTGCCTTCCATAGTTTAACGTCTCTTATGCTTACTAGTAAATTCCACGTGGCTCTAGTCATTAAGCCGTCGTTAACCTTCATCACTTTTCTGTGATCTATTTCATACTGCGTTTCTTGTTTCATCGTATGTTGTTTATAGTGCTAACTATTTCGTGTCGCTTGTTAATTAGATACGTATGCATCTTGCTACCTTGTATACCTTTGTATTCACAATACTTGATATTACCTTCGCAATCTTTAAGTTGGTCTCGCAGATCGTCTAACTGTGTTCGTGCTTTTCTCATTACTTGATCAATTTTCGGTTTAATTCTTTGGCTACGTAGTTAATATGTTTCTGCGTCGTTTGTGACCAGTACCCTAACTGATGTACTTCGTGGGGTTTGATAGTAGCTACGTGAGTGTTGTAGCTGTATACTTTGTCTCCGTCTAATCTTAAATTTTGCTTGTACTTTTCAAATTGCATAATCTTATTTTTAATGTTTATACCCTAAACTTAGGCATAATAATTTAATTTTACAAATCTGTAAACTAATTTTAACTAAATTCTGAAAAAATACCAGTTGTCCCATTCTTCTTCACTGCCGTCATAACTAGAGAAATGATGTCCGTAGCCGTCTGCTGATATGCAGTTGTCTGCTGTTTGCTTCCAGTCGATCTCGATCCACCATAACTTATCCATATCTACACCATTAAGGTAGCAGTCCTGTACTATTTCTTTTATTTCTTCTTCTGCTATATCGTCTATTTCGTCCATATGGATAATACGATACTCTTGTCCGTCACATTCCCAGTACAGATCATTTTCTTCAGACATAAGATCAATTAGATCACGTATGTCGCCTTTATCTGGATCTACATCTAGATTATCTCTAGTAAATTCCCAAAGGTCTTTAATTTGCGTGTATTCACTCATTTTTTCTGTTTTTAGCGTTTATATGGAACACGATTATAAAAATCTTGCAATACATCTATGCGTTCCTTTAGTGTACTGCCTTTCATTTTACCACACAGAGGTATACATTCGTGTGTTACTTGTACCCCTGCAGGTAATGTTTTGCCGTTGTCAAGTTTTACTGAAGTTTCTAATTGGTGTGAAATTCTACCACCATACCCCATACGTTCACGATCTGGAGTTTCTAGTCGAATTGATCCGACAAATTTGCTGTTTACCCAGTAATCTTTGTGATAACCGAATACGTCAAAAATATCTTTTGTCATTGTTTAATTTGTTTATATATCAAACTTAACTATTTTTTTGATATGTTTTACAAAGTTGTAAAAATTTAACATTTACCGAATAGCGTACTTACCATAGTTCGGTCTGCTTAGTTTGTTGATAACAGAGTAACGCAGGGCGTCACAGGCGTGATTGAATTTATCTATTGGCTTGTTGGTTAGGTCTCCGTTTTTATCTTCAATATACTTGTAGTTTCGCATCTCCTTAATCACATTACTACTACTTTCTGTTATATGAAGTTTGTATCTACGTAACATATCGATCCCTTGATTGATTGCACCTTTACTTGTAGGTTTTACATTCCACCCCATTCGATGTATTTCCTCGATACTTTTTGGCTCGGCACTATCTGCGTATACTTCATCACGTCGATCAAGTTTTAACCTGTCAAACTCGTGTGCTATATCTTGGTTTGTCATACCAGTACGGTATATTAATTCATTCACATATATGTTTTGATCTTGCATATACGTTGCTACCATAGCTGTTGGATCATTACTAAAACCAAAATCTAAGCCATAGCTAATTAACTTTGCAGTTTCTGGTATGTTTGGGACTGTACTAAATGAAAACACTAAACTTCTACTCTGACCTCGTTCTCCTAAACCATATATACGCCAGTAGTTTTCGTCAGTTTCTTTTAGACGTTCTATTTCCTCGACTATTGGCTGTGGCAAGAACGGATTGTCTTTGTACGTGGTTTTATAAAACGAGCAGTCGTTTCTTGTTAGTACTTTGTCATATATCCAGTGAAACTCGTCCGACGGATTGTAGTCAACTATGATCTGTTCTCCTGTTCTGAAGATCAACTGTTGCCAGTCCTCGAAATTTAATTCATTTGCTTCATTAACAAATAGAAGATCACGCTTCCTACCTCTGATCTTTTGTGGCTGATCAAGTGATATGAACTCAACAGTGTTTGTGCCGATCTTATATTCACTACTGGTCTTTGCGTGTACATCTTCAGTATACATATTATGATCACGAAGGATCTGAAAAAAGTCACGCATTACAGTACCCCTAACGGCAGGGAATGATTTACGTACTATTGTAATCATTTTACCTTCGTTCTTTTGACAATAGGCAAATATGATCCACAACAAAATGTTATACGTCTTTCCAGATCGTGTCCCACCTTGTTCTACTATGATCTTATTCCTGTCCGTCTGTAAGTGACGGAACACTTTGTTCGTGTGTAATACTTTCAAGTTGATCTGCTGTATCTATAATTCGTACTTCAAATAATTGCTGTCCGTCTGCACCTGTTATTTCTTGGCGTTCTACATAACCTCGTTTCTTACCTTTGGTTTTTAAGTAGAATAATAACTCTGCTGTCTTTCCTTCACGTATTGCATTTAACAATTTCATTTCTGCTAGATCTAAATTACGTTCTTCAATATCCTTGCACGTTTGTTGAAAATCTGCATCTTGCTTTAACCAATTGTAATACGTCTGACGTGATATGCCAGACGCTTCACAACTGATGCTGATATTACCTAAAGACAATTTAAAGTTTTCTAAAAATTTTTCTTTGCTTTTCATTTTATATTTATTTCTGGAAGTCCGTTTTTGTTTTGCGTAATTTCTAGATCAAAATCAAAACCACAATTCTCACATATGAAATTATCCCTATGGTTTTCGTGCCAACATACTTGACAGCATTTTACTTGACGTGATCTCATAAACATTTTTTTTGACGCACCCATATTACTGACTGAATAGATTAGAGTTTTCTGCCTTGTACTTGCCCATATCTTTTGTGTTTTTGTGATACACATTGTCTGGATCATAACCAGTGATAGGCACTTTCTTGTTTGCGTAATCTTGTATGTATTGAGTAAAGAAGTCGGCATACGGATCGTCAACGTCAGAAACATTGTTTAGTTTGCTACCTTCGTCAAGAAAAAATTGTAACGACCTACCCATTTTTTTGCCACGACGTGTATTTGTGTCAAGTGCATAATCTGGGATATCTGGACGATACGAAGATTTACAAGCAACCATTTTTGCATTGTCGACAATACGTGATTTCTTGGATCTTGACATAAGTAAAATTGCGTGAACAATTGGAATGATACCTTCCTCGTGATTTTTGGCTGATATGATTAACCAGTTTTGATATAATGCTTGTACTTGTACAGCTACATTGTTGTCGGCTAGACCGATATCTTCTGAAGCAATAATAAGCATACGTTTCCACAGATATTGAGCATAGCCACTACCTGCTAGTTCTGTGCCGAAGAATAAAGCATCTGCTTCTACACCTCGACGAATTGATTTTTGAAATGCACTACTGCACTCAAAGAAGTCATAATTTTTGCGTGTTAAAATTTGATAAGACATATAATTGTTTTTTGTGTTTATATATACAAACTTAATAAAAATATATCAATTTTACAAATTTGTACAATTAGTCAAAATTACTAAATATATGACTAGGCATCTTTGGAGGGTTTTTGACCATTACTAAAATAGTGACGTCGTATTGTTGTTTTTCAGATTTTACAATATGATACTCTGGCAAAAGGTTTATTATATCTTGCTTATTCAGATCTTGAAAATGATACTTATTGAAGTGCGTAGATTTTTTGTTTGGATAACTCAATACTATCAACTCTGGATAGTGCCTGTGTATAAATTCCTTATATACGTTTAGATCTTTTAAATGTTCAATCGTTTCTAAACTAACTACACAATCTATTTTATTGATCAAATTGATTTTTTCTAAACTATCTACTAAAAAAGATGTTTTGGGTACGTTAAAATTCTTACTAGCTGATTTAATTGTTTCGGCATCTACATCTGCACCTATTACAAGATCTACATCTGGGACATTTGACATTAAGTATGTTCCATATCCTACACCACAAGCAACGTCAAGTACTGTTCCATATAGATATCTTTTGACTAACTGGTAACGTTCTATGTGATTTTGAAACCTAATTGTTTCTAGTGTTTCTTCTATTTGATCTTTGCCTAAATATATTCTCTCCATTTCAATTTTAGTTTTTTGACGTCTACGTCTGTTTTATCACTATCCTTATAAGTTCCAAACTGTACATTATTATCTGGAAACAATTTCTGAAGTTCTACTATTGTTTTTCTAGTCATTTCGTTCCTGTCGTAACTTTGAAGTCCACCTGCATTTTTATGAGCAACTGCATTTTCATAACCACCCATATATCGCCAACATACATATCCTTGATTTACGCAATTCAAAGTCAATACTATATCGTCTAACAACTCGACATTTTCTGGCATCGTGTGGATCTTTGGACGGAATATGTGATTGCCATATATTATTTTGTTTTTAGAAAACTTGTCATCGTGCTTCCAGTAAAGGAATGGCATAGGTTTTGAGACGCTTACTGCACCTAAGTGGGGGTTTTGTTCAAAAGCATCTTTAACGTCTTTATATATACTTAAAAACGCCTTGTGTGCGTCGATCTTCTTGCTGTGTTTCTTAGTTTTGAAAGACATATCGTCGTCAACTCTGTAAACTAGATCATAATTATTGCTGTTAGCGTAATCTATTATACACTGCACTGTTTCTCTATATGAACTTGCTACAATAGGAACTATGTTTTTTGTCACTTGACCATAATACATTTCTTGTTCTTCACGCACAAAAATTTTCCACTCTATATCTTCTGGAAGTTTTTTAAGCCAACACAGCGTAGTTTTTTCTATATCGTATGGTCTATTATATGACGGAACAGCTATTAATGTTTTCATCAAAAGGGGAATTTACAAGTACGTTCTCCTTCACGAATTTTGCCTTTGCCACTTGTAGGTTTTTTAATAGTAATTGCATTTCCAAAAGTTTTACGCAACTTTAATGTAGTCAACAACATATCTTCTTTTGTCCTGTCTAAGTTACAACCACCCTCTGCAGAAAAATTGCCAATAGATATAAACGAGTATCTTTGATCAATATACATATACCTATTTTTGTATACATTCAAACAAGACATATAATGATCTTCTCCTTCAGAATAAGTTACGTCATATGCTAGATTGTGTCCTTTGAGATATCCAGTATATGAAGCGTTAAGATATCCTGTAAAACCGAATGGGGTGTGACTTATATAATGTAGTGGCTGTCTCAAATTTACAAAGCCAAACATCTTAGCGTTTAGATCTTGTGCCATATCTGCTGCCCTTTGTATTATATCACGTACCTCATCTGGATCGGTAACTAGATATTCTTCTCCTTCTTCAATCCAATTCATACGTACACTCGTAATGTCATCGTCGATCATAAATACGTTTTCAAATTCCTCTAAGATGAATTGCCTACTACCTGTTATACCTTTAACGTGATCTGGCTCTGCAATAACTGTACACTCTGGGTTATGTTTTTCGTATTCCTCTACCTCTTTTTTTGGCACTACTAAAATAAGATCTTCAATAAGTTTTTTAGTGATCACATTTTCTGCTCTACCTTTGCTTGGCGTTACTATCCTTACTATCTGTCTTTCCATAACTTCTGAAATTCTTTAACTGTTATAACGCTTGTTTCTTTGATCCGTTCTGTTTTGTAGTCACGTGCCTTTTTTAATTTGAGTACGTTTCTTAGCCAGTTTTGATCCATTTCATTATCACAGAAGATCATAACAGCAGTGTACCCTTCACTGAATTTTGGAACGATAGGCAGTTCTGCGTTTGTATCGTCAACTTTATAAAATTCTTCTTCAAACTGATCCATAAAGAAACCTAACTCTTTTTCTTCCATACCCATTTTCAAAAGAAACTCTTTTTCGTATTGATTAGCCAAAAGATCAACGTCCCAGTCCCCAAAAGAATTATTGTCTTTAATTATAAACTCTGACTTCTGTTCAGTATTCCAACCTTTAGCTACCACTACTGGTACTTCAGTCATTCCTAATTGCCTACACGCTTTTAGACGCATATTACCACCTAGCACCATATTGTTTTCGTCAACTACAATGGGACGTGTTTGTAACATTTCTGGAAAGTCCTTAATACTTCTAACTAATTTACTAAACCTTTGTGATTTGATTGTTCTTGGATTGAGTGGGTTGCCTTGCAACTCTGCTACATTTCTATTTTCTACTTTCATATATAATTTTCATAAATAATTTCATAAACGTTTTCTACTATTTCACTATTCATATGTTTAATGTTCTCCCTTATAAATTCTTTACGTAAAGGATCTGTTGCTGTTGATCGATCACTAGCTAAAACTAACATTCTCATTTCCAGAAGTGACGGATTGTATTTCTCATACATATCGTAATTTCTTACGGAGTGTAATATTGTTGCGTGGTGCATTGATTTGCCTTTACCTTGATATATTCTTTTTATTGCGTAGTACGTTAAACCACACACTCGCCTATATATGTGATTTAACATAGCACGTGCTTCGACTACTTCACGTTTTCTGGAGTTTTCAAATACATCAACCCCAGTTACTTTGCACACGCTTTCAGCTATTCTTTTTTGTGCTAAATTCATAATATATCCTTGATTACGTAATTATCTAATTCCTCTGCTATTTCTGTTGTATTCCAGTCCTTACCTGCAAAGTATTCATTGTATCTTTGAACAGCATACTCGACTTTGTTTTTTCCCTGTTGGTAAAATTCTTCACTGCAGTCAAAAATACCTATATCACAACTGCCTTTATCAATAACAAGAAATTTGAAGTCATAATACATTTTGTCAAACAACTGACAATAGATATACATTTGTACGTCATATCCATAGCGTAAACTTGCGTACTTAAATGCGTTAAGATCGGTTGTAGTTTTTAAATCACAAATTAAATTATCTGACAATATATCTGCTTTACCTCTGAACGGAAGTCCATTGATCATACCGATTGCAGGTACTTCAAATTCGCTGTCTTTGAATAATGAAACTGCTTGATCGTTTCTAAGTAAAACGTCAGCTAATTTTTCTGCCTGTTGTTTTTCTGTTCTGGTGTATACTGTTCCGTATTCTAACTTGGCTTCTTTATATGCTTTGGTGTTTTTACTAGCTACGTCTACAAAGTGAAATTGCTCAAATTTGTCTGGCTCTAGAATTAACGTGTGAAGCAACCTGCCGTCTCTAATTCCTTGCGTGTCTAAATTCTCTCCGTATTTTGTTACATAGTAATATTTCTTTGGACTACTCAATAGCAACTTGATTGCTGAAGATGAAAGTGCTGATTTTGACAACTCCCCATAATAGAAATTATCGTCATACATTTTATCCAGTAGTTTTTTCTTGCTGTACTTCTTTTTGTCTAGTAATTCTATTTTCATTTTATGATATGTGCTATTAATATTGATACAATGATCCCAACTACGGATATTGCTACCATAATGTAACTACCCTTTAATTGTTCTTTTGATTTTCCTTGATGTTTCATAATGCCAGTGTATATGCTTTGCTGAATTTCAGTTCTTTTACTACCCATTCGTCAACGTCTTTTTTTCTGCATATCCACCAATTTGCTTTTTTATTATCTAACTTTTCAGAAACTGGCTGAATAAACATATAGTGTGATACGTTTTTATCCTTATTGTGTGCGTCGTAATTTACACGTAATTCGTTCTGGTAAGACCATATACCTTTCACGTCTATTTTATACCCTAACGCTTCGATATCGTAATTTTGGATTGCCCTGCCACCTAGCATTTCATCTGCTTTGTATGGTATTCCTTTATTCCAGAAATGAAATTGAGCAATAAGTTCACATTTGCAACCTAATTGATCTACCTGTAAATTGCCACGTTTATATTTAGGTGCTAACTCATTCATATATGCGTTTGTAATGTCTCGAAGTCCACCTACATACAATGCCTGTTCGTTTATTAAGTGTGGATAATATACTGTTCCTGTTTTCATAACATATCTGCGTCAAAGCAATTCATACTACAATAGCTACCTTTTTTCTCTACTGGAGTGCCACAATGCATACATTCGTGTTCTGGATCATTCCACCCTCTAAAATCGTGTTCTTGCTGAACTAACCAATCGTCATAATTCATACTTACTTAGTTTTATTTTCTGTTCTAATTGTTCTACTTTTTGTTCTGAAGATCTAGCACGTTCTATTGCACGACATTTGTCTTGACGATACATACTGATTAGTTGATCATAACTATACCTATCTAAATGCAGTTTGTTTGTATAGAACGTAATACCTACTAATGCCTTTGACATAGCAATTAATTCTTTATTATCTGGCTTCTGTTTTATCCACTTGTTTACTAGATCACAACATAAATGTAGATCAGTGAAAAACAACAGATCGTTTTGGTTTTCGATAAACCTATTCATTCTCAAAGAATTTATACGTTTGATCCATAGGAATTTTATTATCGATAAACCTAATAAGATATGACATTTCAGAATACGTTAAATCTATATACCAATAGTTTTCGTGTAAGTATTTACAGATTAATTGATACATAAAAGGATAGTCGTTTTTTACTTCTAACTCTAAGATCTTGTGATGCTTAGTAGATAATTGCATTAACAAGGTTTTTTGTGACATAATAAATGTTTTTTTCGTTTATATGTCAAACTTAATAAAAAATAATGTTATAAACTAATTATCAACCTATTATTTTAATCTGTACTTGCCCTAGTGATGTAACTAGCAAGATCTTCACTCAATAAGTATACTTCCTTTTTCTGTTTTTTAGATCCCCATAACGTAGTTTTAGGACAGAATTTTTTAACTGATTTTAGTTTGTCTATTCCGTCTAACCAAAAAAAATAACTTCCTTTTGGATCTGCTACAAAATATATCTTAACTACATCATCTGGAAGTGACATTAAACGTTTGTACTTGGCTACTTCTAGCATTTTAGTGTCATAATACGTTTTACGAAACTTCATTTCGATTACGCATTTTCTACCCTTTGGCGTTATACCTTTAGCATCATACGGATCAAAGTCAGATCCTGTATGTTCTAACTGCCAGTCGTCGAATGTATTTAAAAAAAGTATTACTGCCTTTTCTAATCTATGTATACTTTCAATTTTCATACACCTTGTTTAGATCGTCGATATATCCCTGTACCTGTCTGGGACTGCAACTGCAAGGTATTTTTAATTTATGATTAAAGTACTTAGCGTGAAATTCAGCAATCATACGTACTTCTTGTTTACTTACTCGGCTTGATGTCTGGGATCTAAATTTACTCCACTTCTTCTTGTCTGCTTCTTCCATTTCTATTGAATGTTATGTTATTCCAATCCTCTCTGCGTTGATCACAACCACAATCAAAACCAAATATTTTACTTAGTGTTTTTACTACCCAACGTATACCTGTGTACTTAGTAATTGTATATACAAGATCCCCTAACTTCATTTCTTTTTTCTTTTATAGATTATGTAAGTGATCACTGCTATACTTATGCAAACAGGACAGGGGTGTAAAACAGCTATATTCATTTCTTTGGCTTTTTATATATCACGTACTCGTTTTGTTTTAGTAGTTTAATTGCTTTGTTTATTTTCACTTCTCGTTTTCTGAAGGCGTGAAAAATTGGACTTTCTATTGCATTGTGTTTTTTCATTTCAATATTTTTTTAACTTTTCTAATTGTTCTTTTTATACTACAATAATCGATACCAGTTTTGTTACTAATTTGTAACATACTGATGCCGTCTTTATATACCAGTTCAAAGATCTTACGATCATACCAGTATAAACTACTTAACTTGTGTTCAATAAGATCTGCTAATTCCTTAGCGTTTATTTCTTCCTTTGTAGTTTTTTCGTGTTTCGATATATCACTATCGACATACTTATTTTTTTCAGTTAGTGTATTAAGCCAAATTGACCTTAGCACTTTATACACAAAATAATAATTTACTTCTTGATCATTATATAAAATTGAATTATCGTTTTTCTGCGAATACTCGTGTATTCTTATATACATATCTTGGACTAAATCTTCACTTGACATTAAGTCGCAACCAAAACTCTGGACTATTCGTACCCAGTCATTGTGTTTCTTCGCTAACTTCTCCAATATGTTTACCACCAAGTTATTTTTATACCTACTATATATACACAGAATAATAATTCGTGTTTAATGATCATTTCATACGGATCATCCTCTGCATAATTACTATACAGGAAACCTAATAGTATTCCTCTGATCCAAACTATTTCAATATGTAAGCCGTTAGGCATCTTCTTCCGTTGTTTTATTATCTACCTGTCTTTGTATTTTATCCTGCTCTAGAACTTCGATTTTCTTTGCCAGAATTTGAAATACAGCGTACAATTCTCCTATTGCTTTTTCAATTCTTTTGATCTGTGCTGCTTGTGCTGTTCTTTTAGTTTTCAAAATGGAACGTTTTTAGGGTTTGTTAAGTCAGTTTTTAATATAGAAGTATTGCCAACAGTAAAACCGACGTTATTTACTATTGATTTCAAGCGTATGGGTGCATCAATCGGAGTTGGTCGCCCACCTGTCTCTACTTCCTTTACTTTTCTTACGTGAATATGTGAAAACATCCACTCGTTTGGGTGCTGTACGTATCTATGGATCACTATAAAGTCATCTGCCCTGTTAACAAACTTTCCACCACCTTCTACGTCTGACGCTAGTGGAGGTATTGGGTGTCCTACGTATTCGTGACCTATTGGGTGCTTAAACCTTAACGCCTGTGTGTTTGCGTGGGTGTTTAGCCAGATACTAATTCCGTATTTTTTAGCAAACATTCTCATTTCCGTAGTCGCTTGATAGTCGTATTCGTGTCCCCCTAATTTCTTCAGCATTTCGTCGTCTTTTGTTAAACTATTATAAGGATCAATTAAGAGTCCTTGATAGTCAAAATCTTTTTTAAATGACCTAGCAAACTCCAAAAGAGTACGATAGGTATGAAGGGTATCATTACTAACCACCTTAAAATGGCTAACAACGTAATTAAAATGTTTCTTAAATGTTTCATTGTCTATTTTATTAATTGGCTTTTGCTCTAAAAATTCTATTAACTTTCTTATTATACTATGTGCTTCGTTCTCACTACTGAACACTAGCCACTTTAAATTATGTTTCTGCGTATAGCATAACATTAAGTAAAGGATCACTGTTGTTTTACCAACATTTGCGTGACCTAGTATAACATTAAAGTTACTTGGCTTGTACCTTAGATACTGATCTATTTCTGGTACTTCAAGTTTTATTCCTTCTTTTACTTTGCCGTTTCTAACGTCAGTTAAATAGCTGAACGTCTTATCTGTGTTTATGATCATCGTTTATTTTTTTGTTTAAAGGTATAAAAAAAGGGGGTAAAAAACCCCCCCTTTCGGTTAGAATGGAACATCTGCAGTGTCTCGGTCTGGCATATGCTCTTGTGAAGTCACTTGTTTCTGTGGCTTCCACTCACTGAACTTGCAATAGATCTTATTACGATCTTTTTTTGCACGAAGAACGTCAATAGTTATAAAACCATTATTGTCTTTTGCAAAATCTTCCTTGCTTCTAAGAAACTCCTGTAATTCAGCAACTTTTATATTCATTTGACATACTACAAAATCTAACTGACTAGATTTTACATTTATACTATTTACGAAATTGTTTTTTTGATCTTTCATTTTACTGGTGCGTTTAATAATTTATGGAATTGGTTTGTGTAATGCTCAATGTCGTCTACTTCTAAAATATCTTTTTCTGCTAATTGAATAGCACCTTTAAAAGCAACTTGACGTAATATTGATTGTGCCGTATCGTACTTAAACGTATCGGACACTACCTGCAGTAATTTAGCAGTTTTGTACTTTTCATTGTTCACATTGAACTCAATAGTATCTCCTTGTTTTGCATCGAAATGCGTAAAAAAAGTATACTCCCCATTTTTCTGGGTTTGTACCTTCCATTTGGGACGTCCGTTGTATTCTCCGTCTTCTTTGATTTTAATTACTTTGTCTTTAATCATTAGAATTGTTTTTGTTTGTTAAACATTACTTCCCTTGCCACCTCTAATTGTGCTTCCAGAAATTCTACTTTACCTGTGAGTTTGTCAACTTCTTGTTGCAGTGCATCAACTCTAGCACGTAAATAATCATTCATACTTATTTCTTTTTATACGGATAAAGATAATAAAAAAATGTTAATAAAAAAAGCCACCCTGTAAAAGAATGGCTTTCGTATAAACAAAAAAAACAAGTGCTGTGAATGATCAACACAACAAAGTTAACGTAAAGATACACCTTTTTTTAGTTCTGCAACCTTTTCCTTGTAAATTTCGATCATATCCTGTATGTCATAGTCAAACAATTTTAATGTCTGCTTAGATAGTTTATATAAATGATCCGATTTTTTCGCACCTAACCACAAACTATATTTGTATTGTTCTCCGTAGCGAAATACGTTGCAACTTTTACACTGCACTTGGCAATTATCTTCGTGCCACCTAGTACTCATAAATTTTCTGGATATAAAGTGACCACAATCCATAGATCGCCAGTAATCTTGTTTTCCACACGTCACACATTCTACAAAACCATTAGCGTTTGCAGTTCTTAGACGTATATACTCGCTGAATATAGCATCTAGTTTCTTAATTAGACCTTTTCTACTGGCTTTTCTCGGCATATGTAGTGTATTGTGTTATGTAAATATACAAAGTACTCTTAAATCGCTTTAAAATACGTCTAGTATAATAGTTATACGTATAATAGTACTTACGTACAATAGTACTATCGTACCATAGTTACTATTATACCATAGTAAAAAATAAGATTATTTATTAAAAAAGCAAATTTCTGCTAAGATTTTTTTTGCGTATAAGATTGCATCATTTTTTCTCCTGTTCTTCCTATCACATATCCACCTATACCTAACTGAAGTAAATTCCAAAACTCGTTTTCTAACTCTGGTATTTTCAAGTCAAATAATGGTGCTAGAAATTTAACGTAGATCACAATAAAGCCAAACGCTAACATAAGGATCGGTCTCCAAGATCTTTGTAGCCAATTACCTTTCGCTTCTGCAATTATTATATCCGTTTGCATTTTCTGGAGTTCCA
>Ga0181400_1000117_pt1 | contig 30327 bp, 13 predicted proteins | sample 23SPOviralmetaG_FD_130129 | JGI IMG/M metagenome (GOLD analysis project Ga0181400, IMG submission 130129) | Marine viral communities from the oligotrophic San Pedro Time Series (SPOT) site, San Pedro Channel, CA, USA - 23 SPOT_SRF_2011-06-22 | ecosystem: Environmental > Aquatic > Marine > Strait...
ACCGGACGGACTATAACTTTTAAGACCTAATTCATCAAATACATATAATGCTTCTGTGTTAGTTGCTGTATCAAAAGCATCCTGTCCACTAGGCTCACCATAATCTAATAAACAACTAATAAACACATCGGTATAATTTGTACCGCTTACGTGTCTAGTTTCAATTTTATTTCTTATCGGGTCAAGGTTATTAACACTACGATCGTCTACAACTTTTGAAAATGTTTCTTTATATAAACTTGCATTAGTACCAGTTGAGTTTGGAGTAAGGTACGTAATTATTCCTGTTGGATCTACATTAGTTCCGCCGTTACCAAACGCCATCTCATATATAAACCCTTGTCCAGCATTACCTAAACTTTCAGCAAGTGCAACACTCATATTCTCATAATGAATGGCGTTTGGTTTATCTATAAGAACTTCGCCTGATGCAGGATCATGTATCTTAATATGGCCTTTTACATAAACGCCGCTATGTTCATCTGTGTTTTTCATCATTGTCCTTGTGTCCTATATTGTATTTATTCAGGTAAGTCCTGAGTTGTATTTCTTATAAATTGAGGAATAATTCCTTCAGCATTTGCTAGTTTGACTCCGCTATCTGCCCATGTTTTACCAGTTTTTCTAACTACTTTAACATCTATAATCTTTGTAGGATCTAGATTAGTAATTCTTACTCTTCCGATTGGGTTTTCAGTTGTTCCATAATTGTACCCGTTAACACTAAATTCAGCTTCATATGTTATATTAGCTTCTGTAACAGGATCGTATACTATATGTGGAACTTTTCGTAGTCTTTTTCCAGCAACAAATACTTCAATTTCGTCACATTGACCATGTGTAGCAGGCACTGTATCTCTATACCAATCAGTATTCAATGTATTTGTGTTTACATTGGGCACATAAGGTAATGCAATTTCATCTCTCAATGTTGAATCAGCAGCTTCTGGATCATCGTTTTTCTGTGTTGTTACTTCAATAGTATCATTGTACGGAACTGTATGGTTAACACTTTGATCGATAACAGGAGTGTCAGCTAGATATACTTGACTAATTCCAGTTCCTCTAGTACCTCGTCTAATTTGTCTTAAGGTATTATTAAGTTTTATAAAATATTCTATTCTTTCACCATTGATATAAATTACTCCTGGAATATTTTCATCTTTAGACGGAGTAGTTAACCCAGCTGCGGTGTTAAGAACAATAGTTTTATCAAAATAATTTAAATCTTGTGCTAGTTTATATGTTCGATTACTTGTTAATCGTTTGTACTCTGTTTTATTTGTAAGATCTTTAAAAATTCTATAACCAAATCTAGATCCAACTTTGTCTCCGGCAAATTCTAAAATTTCAATTTTATCATTATCTTGTAACTCGGTATTATAAATTATTTTCTGTTTATCGTCTGACAGTTTATAATCATAATTAGGTATCTTTAACTCTCCATTTATAAACACCCAGACATACTCTGCTCCGTTTGCCTTTGTTCTTAATTTAAATTGTCCTGCTCGCAATTCTAAATATAGCTGATATTGAGCACTATCAGTTGACACTGTTTGATCAATAGCAATGTCATAATGATATCTTTCAAACAGTTGGTTTCTGTCATCACCTAATGCATAAACTTCAATCTTTGAGTCAAGCGCAGGTGCTGTTCCTAATACTAAATTAAATCCACTTGATGTATCAATACTAAATTCTTCTTCACCTAAAATAAATATTTTTAATGCGTCTCCATTAGTAGCAGTACCTGGTATTAAACTAAACACATTTGTTTGTTCGTTCCATAAAAAGTTAGTTTCGTATGTTAATAATACATTATTTAAAAATACCTTTGCATCTTCTATATTAAAGCTACCTGTTGGTATTTGCCAAGTGTCTATTTGATACTGATTTACTAGATTATTAACTACAAACTTCTTATTGTATCCTTGATTTAAAAACACATTATCTATACTAACTAATGTATTAGTATAAACAGGAGTTGTTAATGTGTAAGGTAATGCAGTTAAACTAAAGCTAACTGAACTGCCGTCACCGATTGCACTTTGTATACTAATTTGACTTTGGGGAATATCATTAGAACTTAATATAGCATAGTAAATGTAATCATCTGCTACAGGAGCTTCTCCGAATTCAATTCCAATCAATCCTTGATCATTACCGTAACTGCTATCGGTTTCAAACAATCTGTGAGGAACCGTAACTCCGTTAACACTTACTAACGCACTTGTATCATCTTGATATTTTATATTTGTTATATAATTTGTAGTACTACCGTCAGCAGTAAAACTATCAACATCAAGAATATTACTCAATCCGCTATCTAATGTAGTAATTGCTACTTGATCATTTAATACAAGCAACGAAGTAATAGTAACCTGTCTAAGTTTGTAATCTATAGTGTAATTAGTTGCAGGTATTATAATATTATTTACTTTTACTAAACACCCGCCAACACTACTTGGATTAAATCCTAAGTCAAATGTTGCGTTTGTTCCATCGTAATAATATGCTCTAGAAGCAATTATACTTCCTCCGTCATCTGGTCTATGATAAACTGATATGTCAAGTGTGTCAGCAATATGTCCTGGAACTACTTCTTCTGTTCCTTTACTTGTATTGATAGTAACAAATCCGTCGCCGTCAATAACAATATCCTCTGATAATAACCCACTTGCAGTTGAATATGCTAGATCGCCTCCAGATAATAATGTATCGTATGTTTCACTTTCGGGTAACTCGCTACCGTCGCTTGTGCTTTTTCTAATTACAATTTTAGCTTCAGCTGCTGATCCGATTCCAACTTGAGTATGTCTATTAATGAAAGTTTCAAACAATGCAACATCTGGAAAACTAAATGATGTTTCGCCGCTACCAACTACTGGAGCCATAAATGCTTTTGGATTATTAGTTAACAGCATCGATGTCGTGCCGTCATAACGTGTGTCGTCAACTCTAATTCCGTCTATGTATATATTATACTCAACACCTTGCTCTAAAACAAAGTTACTAGGTAATACAAAACTACTAATAGTACCGTCGGTATAAAATACATAATCATCACCTGTTTCAATAAAGTTGCTCCAAGCAAATGTATCCCATGTTGACTGATCCCATCCAACAATACTTTCTTGTTCTAGATTAAACGAACTTACTTCAACTCCTCCATAATCAACACCGTCCATAAGTTGAGAAATATCATTACCAAACATACCTTCAGTTGGTGCATAAAAGTAATTTATTCTATCAACAATATTTAAACTGTTTGCTGCTCTTTTATAGTTAACAATAATATTACTATTTTGTGTTGGAGGAACTGTTAACGTAACGTACCCTACTATCGACGTGGTGCCTTCTGATAATTGACTATAGAAATTATTATAATAATTGTCTCCAGTTATTAGGCCATAAGTGTCACGAGTCTTAATTGTATTATCAACAGTTCTATTTCCATATGTATACTCACTAGTTAATAACTCTACACCGTCGATTATTACACTAACATTACTCTTTAAAAGATCCATTTCGCTATTAAGTTGGTATGTAACTTGACTATCTTTACCTAATATTGTTTGTGTAAGATCGATTGAATCAAAAACCGGGGTACTTGTTATTCTATCAAATTTTAGAGAATCAGTAATTGATCGTACAACACTATTTCCAATTCTTGCTGCAAGTCTAGGGCGTCTATTTCCTTCACCGGTTGGGTCATCAATAACTACTGTTGGTAAAGTTAAATATCCACTTCCACTATTTACAACTTCAATTGCAATTATTTCTCCGTTACGCATAATTGCATTAGCTGTAGCTGTAACAGTACTATTACCTACTATAGTAATCTTAGGGACATAGGTATATCCTGTGCCACCGTCGATTACATCAATTTGTGTTACGCTAAATCCTACATTTTGTACCCAAGATTGATTAATTCTATTTAAAACATTTTCTTCACCAAATAGTTCTCCATCAACAAGTTGTATTTTTGGAGTTTCTATACGTCCAGTATCAGAATTAAATACTGGTATAATATCAAAGTCAGTAACTACAGTATTTGTATTTGTAACTTTTTCGTAAGTGCTTAAATATTCTCTAATTTTAGTTTTGTAAGGCTTAACTTCACGCACATAATCTTCATAACTTTCTAGATTATCATTTTGATATGTAATTTTTTGTTTTAATTCACCTAGATTATGTTCTGCTTTTACAAAGCTCGTTTTAAATGCCCAGTCAATATAACGCTGTTCGCTAAATGCATACCGTATTGATGCAAGGAATAATTGATTCCATTCTATTAATAGCTCGTCAACAAATATATTATCACACAGTGCATTAAGAATACTTCTCATTTCTAGTGTTGGTTCATTATCGTATAATTGTGTATCATAACTTTCAAGATCAAACCCTACTTGCTGCTGAGTATAATCCCAAAGAGAACTATTAAACTGTATTGTACCATTTTGTCTACCTATAGTCTGATAATCAATAGAATTATCTAATCCAGTATTATCAACTTTACGTAAGAGTATCCAACCTCCTGTGCCAACTGAGTCTACTTTAATTAAATCTCCAATATTATCATCAATTTTTGCCAACTCATATGTATTTGCTGTAACAAAATCTATCGAGGTAAGTTCGTTATAACCATTAGCATACCAATCAGTATAAGTCCAATATAACGTATTATCAAATGATTGTGTTAAACCACGCTTCCACTTGCCTTCAGTTGTATCGTATGTATATAAAGCCCATCTATTACTAATGCTGGAATCAGCATTAACTAATACTGTGAAATCACGTACTACTGGCGAAATAACATTATAATTTTGTCCTTTATTAACTATTACGACATCTGTAACTTGACCGTTTTGTATTACTGTTTGCACTTCTGCGTTTTGTCCGTCTCCGGAAATAATTACTGTAGGTGCTGTTATATAACCTTTACCAGGATTGGTAATTTCAATTTTATTAATCTTTCCTTCTAGCAAAGAAATAGATATTTCAGCAGTTTTAAATGTTTCTAAATTAACGTTTATTAACTCAAAAGTGCTGTCAATTGCAACATCATATTTGTTTTCTCTAATATCAGGTAGTTCATCACGCTTTAATAATGTAGATAAATCATAATCATCTATAATTACTTTTTTGCTTAGGATCCAGTTTACTCTTTCAAAAAATCCTTTTCGAGCTTCAAAACGATTTGTAAACATACTCTGTCGAGGAATATTTAATGTTCCGTATTTTTGTTTTTCTGATAAGTTTCTATCAGGAACTTCTCTAATAAATTTGTCAGAACCAATTAAACTATCAAACCATTTTTCTTTTATCTGGTCATTTGGAACACTAGTGTTTAACCCGTCTGTAAATATTTGATACTGCGAATGTATATTAGATTCTGTATTATCATTAGTATAATAACTAAAGTTTAGTGCATGTTCTTTACCACTAAACAAACTGCCCATATTGTACATTGCAAATTCGTTATTACCTAACAATGCTACAAAACGATATCCTTGTCCTGCAGGATCTTCAATCATTAACGCAATCTCTTGTGCTGTTAATTGTCTATAAAAGTTTGTTTCTGGAAGTGTTCTTTTATTAGATATCCAGTAATAGTAGTTTGTTGTAAATGATGATGATTCAGGATTATAAATTCTTCCTGTTGCATAAACATCATCACCGTACTTAGTTGTGCCTGTTATTCCTTGTACATATCCTTGATTAGTATTAGTTAAGGCGTTCCATTGAGAAGGTAGTAATGTTGTTTCTACCCATTCACATACTTCAACACTATAACCTGGAAATATTTTATTCCAATTATTTGTTTTATACGCTATATCGCCCTGATAAGGATTATAAAACTTGCTTGAATTTAAATTCCACCATACTTTACCAACTTGATTTTTACCCCAACTTTGATCGCTATCAACTACTACATCACTAGTTCCAATGTCGTATACTGCCGGATCGTAATACGTTTTAAAATCAATTTCTTGTTCTAACGGAGCAGCAATTTTTCCCTGTAGTACATCAATGTAATCTACTTGAGAGATAAAATTCTTTGTTATTGTGTTATAAACAAACGAAGTTTTTATTTTAGAGGTATCAACAATTGCACTTGACTGTTTTACAACTTTCCAACTATTAGTATTAGGTGCTTTTCTTATATCATAAATGGTACCTAAATCATTTTCTAATCCACTATACGGTAACCCAACATATACATGATTTACTCCCGATGACAATGTAAAGTTAGTAACATTAGAACCGTCAAGTACTATCTGTCCTGAATAAAGTAAACCGTTTTCAAATTGATCGTACACATTTAAATTAGTTGTGTCGTTGTTTATAGTACCTATTCTAGTAAATTTACCATCCATTGTAAAGTCAAGATCTAATGGATCATATCTGTATGTTCCTGTTGTGAGAACAAACAAGTTATTTTCATTAAATTCAAAATTTAATCCAAATTCTTGATCTCTTAAATCTTGTGGTGCCTCTATTGTTTGTTCTAAACTCCAAGACAGATTTTTCCATTTGTACAGGTAAATTTTTCCACTGTTTTCAAGTGTGCCATTATCGGCATACGGAGCACCAATAATCAATGTCTTACCGTCATCACTAAGTGCAACCTTACTACCAAACCCTTGGTTTTCTACTGTACCACTAATAGTTTCACTTAACGTAATACGAGTATTATTTTTACGATATATTGCAACCTTTTCAGCGGCAACTTCTTGCCAAGAGTTTGTAGCTGTAGTATCTGCATCTGGCATATCAACAATGCTTGCAATTGATGTAATATCTTCCTGATGCCATAATGTTTCTGGTGCTGAACTATCTTGAATTGTTATGTTTATAGAGTTAGTAGTATCAAATACTCCAGTTACATTAGTTAGTATAATCCTATTAGAATCAATCACCTGACTTTTTACCGTACCGGTTGCTCCGCTAACATTTTGTGTTATAAGTGCACCAATTGGTATAGTTAGTTTTGCAAATATATTATTTGATATTTCTGTATCAGTAGCCGATGTTAGGTATAAAACTTGTTCTTTTATAGGTAGTATCGAACCTAGTGCTTTATAAACTTTACCATTATTACTTACGATATCATCTACTGAATAAACTGTAGAAGCTTCATACTTAGGATAGTTAGTAATTCCTACTGCTAGGACTTCACCGTCTGCAGAAACTGCAAACGAGTCGCCAAAGGTTTCCCTTTCTTCGTCTGATAACACTGTACTATCGTCATTCAATACTGGTAAGGAATTATTTGGTACATACCCTAAAATATTGATATCGTCGTTAATTAACTCCCAATTAGCTAAATTAAAATTACCTGGTGTTACAACTGTTTTTGCCTTATATAATTCAGTACCGATTATGTTAGGATTACCTAGTTGAGGTACATATAATACAATATCATCTTTATAATATTTTTGTAAAGAATTAAATTCGCCTTTAAAACTGGTATCTTCTCTATAAGAAAGTGTGTTGGTAGAATTATTATACTCTAAAATATAAATTCTTTTAGTGCCCGGCGCACTTACATATATCTCATAGTTGTCATTAACTTTTACAATTTTTATAGTTTTACCAAACAGTTCACTTTCTTGAGGATATCGACTTGTTGTGCTTGTCTTAAGTTCATAGAATCTAGGAGAAACTTGTTTGAAAATAAATATTGCCCCTTGCTCGTTAAGTAAACTAGCAGATCCGTTAACGTCAGTAGGAATAGATCCTATTGCTGTTATATCACTTCGTTCATTATTAATAAGATCACTGCTATTATCGCCGTCATAATCTTCATTAAATAACCATAATGTATCTAGGTAACTTACAATGTCACCGGCTGTATATACTACGTTAGAGACAAACTCGCCCTTATAATTTGATTTAACACCAGTTGCGTTAGGATCAGCAATTACTAATAGATCTTCGTCGTCACTTAGTGCAATACTGTTTCCAAGTGTAAGTGATGTTGCATAATCGTTAAGTCCTTCTATTTTAGACTGATAATTTAATTGTAACGTTTCGCTGTTACGTTGATAATAATAAATTGCACCATTACCATTTTCAGCAGTAGGTGCTCCAACAAATATATTTTGATTTTTTCGGCCAGATGCTATTACACTGCCAAAGCCATCAATTGTATTTTCGTCTGCTATCTCTACCCAATTAGTTGAATCAGTATCCGGTGATACTGTACTAAAATGGGTAAGAATAGCTAGGTAACGCACTTCATTATATAATACAGAATCGTTTTTAGAATATCTGCCCGAAGCCCAATCGCCTTTGTAGTCTGCACGATTGTCAATTGTTTGATTTAGATAATAAGGATTAGTATTTTCAACAACTTTCCAACTTGAATTATCAGTTTCGTCTATCCAAACTTTGTCTCCTGCAGAAAGATAATTTGTATTAATATTATTGTTAAAATTAGTAATATCAGCTGTTCGTTGTGATACAAATTTGTAAACAAAAATACTCTCAGGAGATACAGTTTCAGGTGCAGCAGCAGTACTACTAACTGTGATTGTTTTAAACCCTATATCTTTTACTTTGAAACATCTGTTTATTTTATCTTCTACAAAAGTTGTAGTTTCAGCTGCTCCGTAAAACCCAACATATTCGCCAACTTCAGTATTTCGTACTATATCGTTTAATGTGAATACAAGATCACTTCCAACAGCTTCAACAGATTCTACTATTAGTTCTGTTTTAGTAGGCTTAAGAATATCCCAATCATTATTAAAGTTTGACACCCAAACATACGTTGTTCTTGTAACATCACTAAAATCTAAAGTTGGTAGTTCTGAAATATCTTTAATAATATATGTTACATCAGTTTCGCTTACATAACCTACATCTTTTAGAAACTGTTCGTAATTGTCCTTTAATACAAACGGTTTGTGATCATAATCTAAAGGTTTAGTGTATACATCTGCTTCAGGTAATTTATATACTAAACTTGTATCTGTGCCATCGATAAGATTTGTAAGTATAACAGGCTGTGGCTGTAATTTATATTGTGATTCATCAATTGCTAATTCAAATTCTCTAAAGTTGTCAACAGCACCATATTGTCCAGTTCTAACTGCCCATTCTTCGTAAAATTTTAAACCCGAAGTTGCTTCACTAGAAATTAAAGTATCAAATAACTTAGTTAAACTATTCTTAGTTCCTTTTTCACGTATCATTCCTTGATAAAATTTATACTGACTTACTTCGTCATTAATAATATTTTCTAAGTATTGACGTTTTTGATAACCTATTAAATGCTGTGCTAGTTTTTGTTGCTCACTATCAAAGTTATCAGTATCTAAATCGTAAAAATCTCCAAACTGTACTGTTTTGTAATCCCAATTAGCTTTTAATCCAGGTTCTGGTTTTTCTGCTAATTGTACCCAACGACTAGTATCAAATATTTCTGTTCCAGATATATTACTATTAGCAATATAATAATATTCTTTAAATTTAACCGTGTCACCGACAATATAATCTTTATAACTTTGCCATGTAGTTACTTTAATGTCATCGTAAATAAATCCTGGTATTTCAAATCCGCCGTTCCAGTTGTCTGTTCTATAACCTAGAACTTTTATTCTGTCTTGACGATACCCCATTTCCGGTGCATAGATATAATCGTTAAATCTAGTTGTATTATCTAATATTAACACATGTTCTTTTTGCACAGGATATACTTTACAAAAGTATATTCCGTCTTTGGTATTTTGTGTTTGTATTTTAAATACATTGTCTTCTCTAAATGTTGTTACAAACTCTTTGCTTAAATTATTTCCGTCAGCTTTAAACAATAAATTTCCGTAAAACGGATCAAACACATCGTCGATTATTGCAAATTCATTAGAGTATGTTAGTTTACTAGCAGCTGGACTTAATGTAATTACGCTTCCAACTTCCCAATTCTGTAGTGTCCAAAACATAAATTCTTTTGCACTAGTTTTCCAATTGTACACTTCGCCAGTTTCGCCATCAAACTCGTCAAATACAAATCCTTGGCTTTTTAAATAACTTTGATATCCTAATAAAAAGTCAACTACCGATTGTAGATTATTAAATACTGATCCATAAGGAACTTCTATAACATTACTAAAATGAGACTTTCTAAATATTGCTCGAGCGCCGCCTACAATCGGAAGTTCTGGCAACTGCTGCCATTCGTCAGGATTAAATGCACCTGGTTGAATATTCGACAATGCTCTAAAATAACTTCCGTTATATAAAACAATTTGTCCTTCACTCCAGTTAATTGCTCTCCAATCACTATAGGTGTCAGATACACCGCCAACAGCAATAGATGAGTCACTTACTGTTTCTTTATATTCATTAATATAAAAAGAAGATTTTTCTTTGTCATATCCTCTAACACTATACCCTGAAATCAATTTCTCGATTATAACTCCGCTATATACAACTTCGCTGGTTGGAGAACTTTTGTTAAGGGATATTTTATAGTTTTCTGCTGGAACAAAAACATTACCTTTATTCAGTGGTGTTCTACTATCTAATATTAATTTAAAATTGTCTTTATTACTAAAGCCGCCCAATTTACTTACTAGATTAATTTGTAGATTCTTTAATGTTGTTTGATAATTGTCAACTGGTGTTTGATTTTTACTTGCTAGAAAGTTTTGAATATAATTTACTAATCCAACTGTATTAAACTTTGTAGTATCACTTGGTTTGTTAGGAAATACTAAATCTTTTAATTGTATTCTTAATGATGTAGGTTGGTATACTATTTGATCTTGCGCATTTTTTATTTGACGGGATTTGTCAAATGCTGATGCAAATATTTTGTGAGGATAATTTACTATCATACTTGTTAGTAGTGCAAACGGATATTCGCTACTTCGTCTCCAAGCATTTTCAACAGGAGATTGGTCACTAAAGATAAAATCATTAGTACCTAGTAATTCACTATATCCAACAACTAGTCTTGCTGATATTGGAGTTTTTAATGTTCCATTTTCAGTTACTGGAATATGTGATAACAACCAAGATCTTATTTTATTTTTAAAAACTTTTACAGGTTTATTAGGTTGTTTTAATTTACCATTTGACAAGTCTTCCCATAGAACTAAATTACCATCAGTATATGGCGCAGGGCCATATTGCTCTTCCCACCAACTAGGTTTAACTGTTAGCCCTAGCATTTCCCAAGGATGAGTATGAGGGCGATCTGTATCATACACATACTTAAATATACCTCTCCAAAATCCTGGAGACTTATCGCCATTAAATAAGGTACAATGGTTATAATTGTAAGTAAATGCGTTATTAATATCATAGTAGGAATTATTTTGATAACTTTGGCCGCCTGTAAATGTAAGCCACTGTCCAAAGTCTTGTGTTAGCGATTTATTAATAGACGCTATAGGTAATCCTTGTTTTCTATCAAATGACTGTATTAACTCGTCGTAATCAAATAATGTTTTATCGTATGCTACTTTAATATTATTATAGATTCTTTTTTCAAATTCTAAAATTAAGTCATCTCTGAAGTCATTGTATGCTTTAGTAATACTACCGTCGTGTCCTTGAATTACATTTGTCGGAGTTTGATAGGTAGTATCAACAAATATTTTTGGCTCATACGCTGGATACAGTCCTAGCTTTGTTGGCGTTGGCGGTATAAAACTACCATTGGTAGTTTCGTATTCTTCAACACATAACTCTTGACCTCGTTGCAATGCTTTAGAAATAATTATAAAATCTTCGTTGAACGTATAGTCTCTTTCGTGCAATAATAATTCATTGTCAAGATATACCATTACACTTTTATCAGAACTAGTAGATAAATTAAACTCTCGAGTCATAGGATAATTTTTAATTCTTGAATCTTTAATTTTATATTCTATAACATTTTTAGCTTTAAATGATAGCATATCGCTAAAATAAAACGGCATTTCTTTAGTTTTATTTTTAACAATATTTTGTAATATTATATCTAAATGAGTTTTTGCTAATCCATCATAGCTTACATTATTAGCAGTAAGTAAAAGTAATCTTTTAAATTTTGCATACTCTCTTTTTGCATACTTTAGTGCTTTTATAATATTTGCATCTTTATCTAGTATATGATAACCTGCTAAACTAAAAGGAGCACTGTGTTGTACTACCTTTTTACCATAAAATATACTATCAGGTATATCTCTTAAATTACCAACTCCTGGAAATATACCTGTAAATGTTGGTGCTTCTTCAACAATTGATAGTGCATGATCTAACACTTCACCAAATGTAAAGGACGGTAATATATCATTGTTTGGATTGCGTTCTAAATTTATTGGAACTTCGTACACACCATTATCATTTTTATTTTGTACGCTACTAGTTTTAATTGTAATAGAACTATCTACTAAATCGTTCACAAATCTCACTAGTAATTTATTTCCGTCTGTGACTAAATTATAATCAGTTATTGGAAATTTTAAAGTATTATTTACAAATATATTTACATTTAAATCTGTAATTAAATGTGCATTGTCATATACATCAATTTCAAAATTATTAGACTGTTCAGCGTTTGCAAAATATTGTTTAATAACTCGTTGTGTTTGAGTAACTCTAGATTTTACCCAAGAACTTTCAATCTTAAAATTATTATGTCTATCGTATTTGTGTAAAAATGTTTTAGATGATTCAACTTGTTTAACTAATAAATTATCAGTATAATTATACTGTTCTGTCAAATAGTTGTATGCAAATACGATGTCGCCTGTATTTTCAATTGTTCTATAAGTTAGAGGAAATCCTAAATCTGTGTCGTCTGTTCCTGTTCCAATCTGATACGAAAATAATTTATTGCCTGCAAAACTTGTACCAGGATACACAATACTATTCGATAAACTATTTCCGTCTTTATCAAACAAATCAAATAACGGTGCTTGGTTTACAGTATCTTTAGTTTGTGCTTTAATCCAATTACTATCGTTATAATACCAGATTACTCCTTGATTATTAGTTCCCTTAGTAACCAATACTGTTTCATTAAGCACAGGAGTTGAATCATCTTCCTCAACTAGTGATATTTGGTTATTATTTTTAAATTTAATAAATTTAACTTTAAAAATTTTACCCCTAACCTTTGTATCAGGATCATTTGTAAAAATAACTCTCATACCTTCTGTTAGATCAACACCGTCGACATTATATCCTTGTTGTCCTTCTATAATACTAAATGCATCTGAAGTAAAAGTATCAATTAAATCAACACTTTGTTTATTAGACGTACCGTAATTATAAAGTTTTATACCAGGCGTAAACTCGATGATAGGTTTAAACGCTCGATTGTCTTGATCTAAAGTAAATTCTAATTCATTTATTTTAGCACTTATTTCAATTACATCTTTATGGAACCAACGATTGTATCTACTCCAAGGAGATTTTTCAGGCGCTGCTCTATTAATCAATATGTAATCTTTTGTACCTGCAAAGGTTGCCTGGTCTGCAAAAGGTAACGAATCAAATCCGTTATTATCAAAAGGTATAATACTAGCATCTGTATAAGTTGCAGGAATTTCTAAATCTTTATCAGATATTAAATTTATAGATTTTCCAACTCCTTCTACATACCAGTTGCCTTCTTGATACTTTTGTGGATTAGTTTTTCCAGCAAAATTAACTTTCATTCCGTTGGTAATATTATACCCATTTGATAATTTGAAAGTTTTTTTACCTTGAAGTTCTTCATCAACATCTATAAAACTTGCTTCTTCTGCATTTAATATGTTTATAGAACCCCCTTGATTAGGATCGTTAGCATTTATATAAAATAATGTAGTCGGAGTAGTTTCGTCTAATGTTAATTCAATTATGCCTTCTTCGGTTCCGTTGTTTATAACATTTTCATAATCATAGTCACTATCTAAAGAACGTTGTGTTCTAAAAAATAACGGAGCATCTTTACAGTCAACTTCGAACTTATAAGTACGTCCTCTATATAATGTAAGATTCGGATTTCTTGTTAATCCGTTAGGGTCAAATATATACGGCTGATTATCGAGATCATCGCCTAGTTCTACAGTATATGTACTTTCGATAATATCTTCTTGTCCGACTATAGTTATTGCGGAAGGTCCGTTTGGTAACCAATAATATTCTCTAAAGTTTACAAATTTGTCAACATCAATTTTTGGATCCCAGCTATAAAATTCTTGTTGATTTAACCTATTATGATTTTTTATGTCTGCACCAAATATTTCTATTTGATTTAAAAAGTCGTTATAATCTTTGAAAAAGTCAACATTGTTTAATTCGTCAAGCGCAACTAGTCCTGGTTCAAGTTGATAATTTTCTCTATCCTTTGATACATCAGGTAAAAATGTATCAGTTTCTACTACACTTCTAGAACTACGTCGACCGATGTAGTCATTAACCTTTTCAACTTGGCCGTTTTTTATAAACTGGTCAATTGTTGCATTTAAAAATTTCTTATTAAAGTCAGTTCTAAAATACCTAGGAAGAAACCCTTCAGACTTTTTATTAACATCACCAATAGGTAGCGGAGACTCGTTTTGATTTTTATCGTATGCCATTAGTAACTGTATCCTCCAGTATTATTACTGCTTGTTGTCGGTGTTGACTGTGTACTTACCGCAATATTTCCTTGCGCTCTAAGTTGCGATTCAGTGTTACTTGTTATAATATCAATATCGTCAACTGTTGCGCCGCTGATAAGAACTTCGTTATTTTCACTTGCTATTTCAAATAATCCTCCAAAGTTTAACGACTGATCAGTTGGAACTATTACCATACTTACTATAACAGGGCTTAGTTCTTTCATTATATACGTTGCCATTTCTTGGAAGTAAAATGTATCTCCAAAGTCCCAGTTTTCTAAACTAAAATAAATGTCCATAAGATCTACAATTTGACTCTTTAGTATGTTGTCATTAACTGTAACTCCTAGATTTTTTACAACCTTAATTTTAGCTTGGTATACACTAGATGCTTTTGGTCCAAATAATACTTTATATTTTACTGGATGATATATTACTTCGTCACTAATACTTTTAATAGCGCTGATTGCATCGTTAAAATTGATAAACAAATTATCGCTACTAGGAGGCTTTGGAATAGCAGCGCCTGTTGTTGCTAGATATTTTCTAAATTCAATATCGTAAGATCTTGTCAGTACAAAAGTATCAATAATATTACTAACACTAGGATCAATTCTTGTATTTTGATCAGCACTATGAGTATACTGAATTGTAAGTTTGTCTCTTCCAGCAAATGCTCTGTAGTTACTAGTTATTGTTAGTTTCTGCTGTGTAAGATTTAATACCTTAAATAGTTTGCTTTCTGAAAGATAAAATACTTGATTGTCATCATATTGCGAAACTGCACCAATTTGACCTTCGTTATTAACAACTATAATGCCTTCATTATTTTGATCTACATATTTGTAATCTTCTAAATTATCTGCTGTTATATATTTCTTTTGAAATATAAATTTAGTATTACTGTTCACATCCTCTTGCACTAATGTTTTAAATAGATCTGGGTCATCTGAAACTCCGTCGTTGTCACTGTCGTAAAAGTCAACCTTTACTTTGCGACTATCAATATAACCTTCTGCATTTTGAAAAGTATCTACAATTTGCCAACTATAATCTCTAGTAAACGGTAACAAACTATCAGGCTTAGTATTCACACTTAGCACTTTTATTAGGTCACTAACATATTGTCCTGTTTTAGTATCAAATACAGTATTATCCTTTTCAAAATAAAATCTTATATCTTGTTCACTTTCGGCTATAAATTCTAATACTCGATTAGTAACAGTGTATGTTACAGCATCAGTTTGGAATAAAATTATCCAACTTGAATCTTGATTAGTACCTGATATATCTCCGGATTTACCTAAACTAAAATTATTTACTGTATCTAAATCTTGATTAGTAATAATTTTCCACTGGCGCAATGTTGAGTCATATCTAAGGCCAAACGATTTATAAGAAAATATTAAATCAATTGCTTTACTAATTACATCACTTCCTAGTTCTCTAGTGTATTTTTGACGCAATCCTGTTAACAAAGCGCCACTCGGAATATTATCACTAAACACTAGCGGTCCTGTTCCTGAATCAAGTGTACCGTTGTTTTCTGCTGTTCCGTCATTTACAACTTGTACAACTCTTGTCCATACATATTCAACTGAATTTTTATGATCCGGATCACCGAGCATAAGTTTATTTTTGTTGTTAGACATAAAATGATAACCTGACGGCGCACTAAACTTAACCATAGCACCCGGTTCAACATATTGTAAATTGCCGCTTGTAAAACTAGATAATTTATAGATATTATCACTTAAATCTTTTAAGTATCCAGTATCTCTATTTGTATCAGTAGTTACTCTTTCCCAGACTATATTATCTTCATTAAATAATATTTCAGTATAATTGTCATAGTAAAAATTTCTTGTTTTAGATTGTTTTATTATTGGATCAATTGTATTAACTAATATATTTTCAATATCGGTTCTGGTATCAAAAGAAAATGTAGTTTTTTCAGTTGACTGTTGTTTATATATTATACCATCATCTGCAAAAATATTTGTGTTGCTATATTTTCCTGTACTATCTTTTAGATCAAAATATCGACTAATTCCGCTTGAATTTCTATTAACACTTTTTACTTTTACAATTTCTTGTGTAGTAGCAAGTGGTCCAATATTGTAATCTTCTGCTGTAATTAATCTATTTTGTGTATAATATGCAGCTGGTGCATTTGAACGAATACTGTCATTTGATTCTGTTGCACTTGCATTATTAACAATATACTCTAAACTAGCAACTATTGTTAAATTATGTGTATTACCTTTTGAATTTATATAAGGTATTTTAAAACTAATATTCTTTATTTCGTTTGGATTAATTTGATAACTTCTGTTAGCACTTGTTCTATAATAAGTTTTAAATTGACCTTTTGGTAAATTACCAAAAATTCCATCGCTAAACAATAAATCAATTTTATCATTTGATTTTGTTAGAACATTATAAATGTTTTTATTACCACTAGTAAGTGTATTGTATACTACATTATTTCCAGTAAGGCTAGATACTTTATTCCACAACTCAACTTCATTTCCGTTAGAATCAAGTTTATATAACCATACATCTGAATTGTTTATATTTGTTGCATCAATACTAACAACTTGGTTTGTACTAGGATTAGTAACTGAGAAATTTCCGTTTTGTAATGTACCTTGTCTAAAATGTACAAAAAATCCGTTGTTTGATGAGCTGGCTCCTTTTCCGTCATCTTTATAAATTAGTGATAGACTGTTGCCAGGGAACGGTTCTTCTTCAACAATATTTCCGTCTGTAATTCTACAACTAGTAACTTCAAACGGAGTATTTATTCCGCTTATTGCTTTTGAAAAGCTATAAATTGGTACGTCTGCTGATACACCTGCTAATCTGTACTGTTCTGAATTAATTCCATTTACATCGCCAAATGCAATTGGATTTCCAAACTTATTATTTTTAGTAAAAGAACTATTTAAAACTTTAATGAATTGTTCGTACCAATCTAAATTAGAACTATCGTTCCATATAACTGTTTGCGTGTTTAGGTTAATATTGTTACTATCAACAATATCTTCAGTAGTACTAATACTTTTTACTTTTAAAAATCCATTACTAGATAAATTTCTTTTAGGATTGTAATTAATTAGTCTCGAAAGTTTTAATATACTCTCTCTGCGTTCTGCTGTTTCAAGAAAGTTTTCTCTTGCATTTAGATCAATACGAAAACTAAGGTTTTGACCAAGATAGGCAATAAGGTCAATAAGTGCAAGATATTCGCTTGATTCAATGTAATCGTTAAAATCCTCAGGATAGTTTTCTCTAAGGTATGCTATCATTGTTCTTCTTAAACTATCAAAGTCATAACTTTGAAAATCTGCATTTCTATATGATTGGTAAATTCTTTTCCAATCTTCTGCAATAATAAGTCTATTTTGCCTATCAGTCACTGACATATTAATCTCCTATAATGTATTTATTTGAGTATAAAATATACGCAGTTAACTAATGAGACCATTATTTTGGTCAAAATCAAAACGCATTTTTTCTGAAATATTATAATTTAAATATCGTAATGTGCATTCGATATTGAGTCCGCTTTCGTATTCTTCTAAAAATACACTGTCTACTTGAACCCGAGGATCCGAGTTCACAATTTCTGTTACGTTATCTAAAACTGCCTGCCTTAGATCTTCTGTTAAAGGCTCAAATAAGACATCCCATATTATTGTACCAAAAGAAGGATTTTCTAACTTTTCGCCTTGTCTTATATGAAAATGATTTATGATATCTTGTTTTATAATTGCAATATCATATAATGTTTTGCTATCATTAATATCATTTACTGTACTAATACCCTTGTACCGTTGAGATATCACAGGATTGCTATCTTCGTATCCTATAACTTTAATATTTTTATATAAACTATCTTCCATTTTTTACCTCGTACTCGCATAACTGTCAAGGTTACCTGAAGCCAAATCTGTTCCAATAACTGGAAAATCATATTTCTCCGGAACAGTCCAGTTTCTTTTTATTGATGTTAGTGTCATTCTATCGCCCCTTACTAAAAAATTACTTAACTTTACAGTATCCCCTTGATTTCCGCCTAACATCTGTACACGCTTTGTTGACGGATTATAACCTCTAAAAAATCCAACATGTCCAAATCTCGAGTCATCATTTCTTGTTAAAATCACTATGTCATTAATGCGAACATTTTCAAATGTCCTCCAATCAATTTCTGAACCATATTGTTTATAACCTTGGCTACTTAGAGTTCGTAAACAATCAATCCCTGCTGTATTTAAAACATAACTCACATACCCTGCACACCACGGAGTTCCGTCTCCGCTATAGCTTTGACCAGCAACTTCGTAACACCCAAGAATATTAGGATTTCCTGGAGTTCCTACTTCTTGCCAATTTTGATTTAAGTTTTGTTCTAAGACACTGTTAATAGCGTTAAACCCTTCTCCTTCAGGCACAGTTTCTGCAGGAGGTATTACTTGGGCGTAATTACCTTGTGCGCCGGCGCCGCCTGAAGCACCATAATACCCTGTAGAAAAATCACCGTTACCTGCAAGGTCGCCCCAACCTTCACCAGTATTTCTGCTTGCTCTTAAAGATTGTGCGAACCCAGCAGTATCTTGTTCTGTGATTACTATATTAGGATTAACTAACGGAGTACTCGGTATAACTACTTGACACATATTTTTCTCCTAAACAACATTACTTGCTGCTCCTCCTGATGCATTAGCGCCTAATGCAAAATACTCATCGCCGGTTGTTCCGTATGCATCTCTGCCGCCTTCACCTCGACGCCATCTATTCATCCCGCCGGCACCCAATAAGTGTGAGCCTGCCAGCATACCCATAATTTGAGCAACACTATCGCTGTCGCTTAATCCGCCGTTGCTTCTAAGAGCTCTAAGATTTCTATTTGTATATGATATCATTGTTGCTTCTTGAACACTAACCGAATCAAGCCAGGCTTGCTGACTAGACATTCCGTCTTTTCCTGTCCAATTAGATGCATTTTCAATTGCTTGTTTATTTGTTCCGCTTGTACTTTTTAAGTAACCTGCGTCATATAATGCTAATTTACCAAATTGATATTTTCCGCTAAACCCTAGAGTGTTTACAGCATCGTATGCAAGATTACTTTCTCGTTGTCCAATAGCATTAAGATACGCAACAGTTTGAGCGTTTGTTAATCCTGTTATTACTCCTGCTGGAGCAGAGGTTAACGGTGGAGATGCTGTACCACTTGTTGATGTTCTGTTGTTGCTTTCACCTTGTGGAACATTTTGTGTTGCATCATAATTAGATCCAGGATCTGGATTAGTTCCTCTTGTAACGTTCTGCTGTTCTGGTGTACGAGCAACATTTTTTCTAAAAGTATCATAAACTTCTGGCGGATATGCTGTAGATTGTTCAAGTCCTGCTCTTGTTTTATCAGGTGTAAACAAACTTGGATCAGTATTTTCGTGTTGTGGCCAAGGTTCATGCTGCGGAACTCTTGCTGTTTGTGCAGCACGTAATGGAGCAACTGGATCTGTAGGATCTGCAATCGATGGTAAAACTGCTTCTGTTGCCGACGGTGCTACAGGGCCATTTAAATGTATGTCGCTGCTACCAGTTAAAAGCACATTTGCTCCTGTGCTTTTTATTCCCATAACTTCGCCACTTGTTATTTTTGTTGCTAATCCAGATAACGAATTTATTTCTAAATCAGCTTGTGTATTCATATTGCCAAGAGCTTTATTATGGAAATTACCGTCTGTACTTAATTTTAAATCACCACATGATTCAATACCAATTTCTGCTGTAGATCCTAAATTTAAATTACCTGCTGCTAATATTGCAATTTTTCCCTGGGCTGTACAAGTAATACTATCACCTGCATAATTATTAATAAAACTTCCCGCATTGTTTGTAATAGCTTCAGCAGCATTTTGTGATATATAATCTCCTGAAGTAACATTAATGCTACTTCCAACATCTTGCTTCCATTCTTTACCAGCAACCCAATTTACATTTTGACCGGCTGTAAAATTTATATCTCGATCCGCTGTAAAATTTAAGTCTTGATTAGAATGCACACTTATACTATCTTGAGCATAGATGTCTATTTTACCATTGCTGGTCATTTCGATCCACGAAGTTCCCCTAGCATTACCGATATAAATTAAATCTTCAGTATTGTGCATTAATATTTGATGCCCAGTGCGTGTTCTAAATCTTATTAACTCATTATGCGGTAAGGTCGGATCACCTCCTGTTTCACCACCTTCAACATTTACATACTCTGACGGACCTTGGTTTGGGCCACCTGCTGGTGTTTTTCTTATGAGACTAACATCGCCGTCGTCCATTACAAAACTGCTGCCGCCTAATCTACTAGTATATCGTGTTGCTCTAACATCGCTTGTACCTATAGGAGTTTGTGGCCCATTTTTATCTAGTGGTCCTGGAGTACTAACACCAAATACCATACTAGGTACTTCACGTCTTGCACTCGAACTTGTAAGTCCTCTTATTTCGTCTAGATCCAAACCTTGTTGAATTAACTTGTTTAAGAAAAATTCATTTACAGGTTTTATATAACGTGTAGCATCTGCCTGTGCAGGACGTTCAATTCTTTTGTTGTATTCGCCTACAGGAACTTTATCGCCTGCTACGCTAAAATCTGTAGCAGGGGTGGCTCCAGGAATCATCATATTCATAAATTCGTCTTGAACACATCCTACCCAGTAACCTCTACTTAAATCACCTTCAACAAAGAAGCATAAAACTTTTTGTCCTACGTCAGGCGGTACAAACCACATACCGTAACTCTGTTGACTTGCTTGATACTTATCTGATGGTAAATTTCCGCTTAATGGAGTTACTCCGTAAAACGGATTTAAATATCGTACTGTAACACTTTCCCCGTATGCATCAGGTGTATTACTACTTGAACTTATTTTTTGTAATTGTACTTGTAAATTTCCCATATAACTAGGGTCAAGGTGACTTATAACCTTTGCTAAAAATGGACCTGGATTTCTAATTTTTCCATCATTTAGACTGCGCCTGTTAACTGCCATTTAAAAACCTCTCCTAATGCCTCTAGCTAATTCAGTTAAAGAAGATTGAACTCTTTCTCTATTAGTATTAATTAGCGTTTGTGCTTGTTGGGCAAGATTTATTTTTCCCAGTTGTAATTGTTTTGCTGCTTGAAGTAATCTAGGATCAACCATACCAGCAGCATATCCTGCAATAGTATTTTCAAGCCTATCTAAACTTGCAGTTGCTTGTTGTATTATCTCTGCAGGTGGAATTAAATTTAGATCACCAATTGAATTACTAGCTTCTGTAAATAATCGTTGATCGGTTACTGTACCTTCTTTTTCTTGATAAGGTCTACGAATTAATGTTAACTGTTGTACAAATTTATTCTGTTGCCAAGTATTTCGTACAAAGATTACTCTGTACAACCCACTGAACGGAGTTAATTTAACAGTATCTTCTGGAAATAACATCCCTCCAGTATCATCGTCTTTATAATCAATAGGTGTCCTAAAATTAATTAATACGTCAACTTCACTATTTTGATATTCCATGGTGCCATCACCGTTAATGTTTAGTAATCCAATATTATTACTTGAATAATTTCCCATTCCGCTATCGGCAATAAAATACGGGTCTCCCATTATATCTAATTTTAACTGAATTAAATCAACATCACTATTAACAATTGCATCATGAAATTGTCTAGCAATTCTAATTTTTTGGTCATCAACTTCGGTTCCTGGAGTTGTCTGTGTATCAGGCTCAATTGTGTTTTCTCTTGTAGTTTGTCCGTCGGGTTGAAATTCGCCGCCTTCTGGAGATTGTCCTAAAATTGCAGGGTCGGCTGATAAAGCAGAATCGGCACCGCCTTGTGTAACATCTGGAGAGCCTTGTCCTCTATCGTCTTGTAATCCTGTAAAAAATGCAAAGTTAATATCAATATCAAAATTTAATATATCTTTGTTTTTACCTGTATAAATGTAATTGTATTCTTTAGCAATTTTTTGTTGTAAATTTGCGTAATTTGCGCCGCCGGTACTAGATCTGTTAAAAACACTACTGTGAACTTTATATTGCATAACTTTAAAAACATACACTAGGCCAGGACGACCTTGTCTTGCTTCGTTTGATAGATCTTGATTTATATAAACATCTGTTTCAATTCTAAACCAATCAACCATACCAACAGTATCAACATTATAATCAGCAATACTCCTAGCATAATCACTAGTAAGAATTACACTTTCGATAATGTTTTGTATTTTCATTCCTTGGCCAAATGTGAACTGTCGTAGATCCGGTGATATACTTATTTTTCCTCTTGAGTAATTTCCTGTTTCTTCGTCAAGTACAAATGCATCAATGCCCATTGGTGATATGCCTCGATCTAATATACTTTTTACAATTTCACTATTAGCAATAACATTTGAACTTCGAGAACTTATTGATACTAGTTTTTCAGCAATACTACCGCTGCCGGCACCTGTAGATTTATTTTGTTGTAAGTCGGATATCTTATCTATATTAGCAGCACCTGATAAATTAACTTGTCCTAAACTTCTTGCAGAATCTTCAGGCGAAACAGTTGCACTATTTACGCCAGGCGTAGCTATTGCTGAACTTAATCTTAAATCAGCATTAGGAAAAATTATAACTACTTCGTCTGGTGTGCTAATTTCTCCTGCACTGGCACGCTCTCTTGCACGTCTATTAATGATACTTGTAAGACTATTTTCTCCCGTTTGTAATAATTCGTATACTGTAGCACCGGTCGGCGAAACGTCTGTTTTTATCTGTTGTACTACATCACTAAATGCTTGTTCGTTGTAAGGTATTGCTTGACATTGGTATACACAACCTCCTCCTGTAACATTAAATTTAATATCTACAAATTTTATTGGATAGTATCTAGTTGTTCCGTCTATCTTTTTAGCATTGCCTTCATCATCGTAACCAACAAAGTCAATTTGTAAAAGATAAGAAGCATTTATATAATTAGCGTATCCTGCTTGTAATGCTCCTTCCATTAAAGATTGTAGAAATAATCCCATGCTGTATGGTTCCATAACTTCGAAAGTTATCGCAGTTGCATTAGTTGAACCTATACTACGCCTCGGAGTTATAATACTGTCAATATCAAGATTATCAATAAAATATTCTACTTTACCCTGTGACTCAAAAGCTGTTGTTACTTTTTTACTTCCGGCGCCGCCGCCAGACTTTAAAATTATAGCGTCTGATCCGTTTTGTCGATACGTACGGTCGGGAAAATTTATTTGTTCTGGAGTAAGAACTCCTAATGTAAAAATGTTGTTAAAGGATGCAAACTCTTCTAAAGGATTAGGTTGTAAAGGATTAGATCCAGTATACGAAAATTGTTCAAATGCATTTACAAACCTACTAGCTCCTTGTTGTCCAGCAGACAACGGTGATGTTGTTGCATTATTAGTTGGTGTTCCGCCAACATTAATATTATCAGCAGGAGTGGAGCCCCATCCTATACCTTCAATCCATGTATCAGGATCTGTTACTCCTTCTTTCGCAGCGGCGGCTCTTGCTAAGGCAGGATCAACTTGTCCAGGACCATATCCTATTGTTGCAACACGGGCCCGAGCATCTGATATTGATTGCTGTGCCGATGCTGCCGCTGCATCTAAACTGCCAACACCAGGAGGAGTAGCATTAACAGAGTTGTTTACTTTATTAGAAAGATTTTGTCTAGTTGTTCCATATGCTTCTCTTTCATAGTCTGTTGTCATATTATAATCCTAATACGTCTTTTATTCGACTGTTCTTAGGCAGATATATCGAAGTTCCTACTCTAAAATCGTAAACTGGGTCTGAAAGTACATCTAAATTTCGTTGTGTAAACACCCACCATAACTTAGATGATCCGTACAAATCGTGTGCTAGTAAATCCGGGCGATAATTGTATTGAGGTTCAATACTATATAATAAATCGTCAGGATCAGCAGGTACTGGTCTGATTGTGAGAATATCTAAATATTCTCCATTAATGATTCTTGTTTTGTAATACGGACTATTATTTGATGCCATTAGATAAATCCATCTCCGCCTGAAATGTATCCACCATTCATAAAGTTATTTAAATTAAATGTTTCTACTTTTCTTCTACTGTAAATTGGCTGCAATGTAATACTAATTAAACTTTGACTAGGTACCCAACTAATTGCTCCTGAGTTTGCACTATTTTGCGACACTCCTTGATTTTCTAAACTTGTAGATATGTAGTCAACTTCTGAAGGTAAATCTATCTGAAAGTTAGTTATAACAACAGGAACGTTATTAAAAACAAAATCTCCGTATCCGTTTAATCTACAAATTGGCGGCGGTGCGCCTGTTCCGCCATAATCCATTTTTGTAATAGTTCTCAAGAAGTGAACTGCTGCTACCCAATATTCTGCTTCAAACGCTGTTTCAATTAAGAATTCTCCACTTACTGTAAATTGATCAGTTCTGCTACTTTCGTAAACTGGAAACGGATAATTTGAATGTACTGGTTGTAGATTATTATAATCTGCACTGTGTTGTACATAAATTGTTGGAGTATATGGAAATACAAATCCGGCAGTTCTTTTTAACGGAGAAAACATCGGGCTTGCAGATAGTGATCCCGGTATACTCAATCGTACTCTCCAATCTCGTTCTTGTCCACCTGCAATTTCTGCACTAACTCGTGAACTTTGTTGCGGCTCGGCTCCTGGAAAAATGTTTCGTGACCTAAACTGTGCAATTAATTGTGAAGGGTCAGCAAGACCGCTTGCAAATGCAGAGACACCTTGTGCTATTCCTTGTAAAGACCTGGCACCTTGTGCTAAGTTGCTAAAATTTGAGTTAGCAATTGTATTAACAAATTCACTTCCAATGCTTTGTTGTAAACTTTGAAACTGATTAGCAACCCTGTTTAATGTATTAAAAATTCCTGCCATAGATTACTCCTATAGTGTATTTATAGTTTTAAATTAAGTGCGTAGTTTTCTTTTTTATAAATATATGTGCATTTTTACTTGACTTTTTGTACAACTGATATTATAATATTAAGTAAATTAATAGGAACCAACATGAAAAGAGTCAACTACCTCAATAACAAAGACATACTAAAAGAAATTCACAAATCTAAAAGTACGTTTTGCAGTTTTATAGATCAAGATTATCATCAGTTTGATATCATTTTATCTAGTGTTGAAAAAGTCAACATTAGGACCATAGCCGAAGCTAAACGAAATAAAGCAAAACGGTTAAGCACCCTTGCTTACGACGAAGCAAAAGCTTCTGGTAAAAAACTTAAAATGGCAGAATGTGAAGTTGACTATAAAAAAATTACAAAAGAAGAGTTAATTTTTAGAATTTACACTTTTGACCACATACCGGAACATCCTGGACGTAAAAAGAATCCAAAGACTGTTGCAGATACTAAAGTAAAACTTAATTTTCCGCCGTATAAACATTATAAATTTACACCTGACGGAGAATTAGTGTGTGTTGGAAAAAGCCATTGGGAAGGCGGTTTAGAAAACGGTTGTTTTAGCTTGACAGGCGGTAAAGCAACAAATAAACTTGCAATGATGTGGATGAAACTTGTCGATCGTTATGCTACCCGTGGCAATGTACGTGGTTACACATACAATGACGAGATGAAAGGACAGGCGATATTACAATTATCACAAATTGGCTTACAATTTGACGAATCTAAGTCAAATAATCCGTTTGCTTACTACACGGCAGCAGTTACTAACAGTTTTGTACGGATTATCAACATCGAAAAACGAGCGCAGAACATTAGAGACGATATTCTTGAGATGAATAACTTAAATCCTTCTCATACAAGGTTGCACAGCGGCGAATGGGACGCAGCAGTCCGAAGAGAATCCAATAAATCTTGACATCTTTAAAAAATAGTGCTATACTATTAAAAATGAGGTTATTCTAAGTGTTTAAAAAAGCAGCAGTCTTTACTGACATACATTTTGGCCTAAAAGGCAACTCTAAACAACACAATCTTGATGGTGAAAACTTTATAGATTGGTATATTGAGCAAGCTAAGGCTAATAATTGTGAAACTGGTATATTTTGTGGTGACTGGCATCATAATCGAAACAGTCTAAACTTAACTACTATGGACACAACTATAAAGTGTCTTGAAAAATTAGGTGCAGCATTTGATAAGTTCTATATGTTTGCAGGAAACCACGATTTGTACTATAAAGACAAACGTGATGTAAGCTCTACTGAGTTTGCTAGACACATTCCTGGAATAACTGTAGTAGACTCTTTTACTGAAATTGAAGATGTTGCTCTTGTTCCGTGGTTAGTCGGCGACGAGTGGCGTAATATGGCTTCCTGTAAAGCAAAGTATATGTTTGGTCACTTCGAACTTCCGTCATTCTATATGAACGCTATGGTACAGATGCCTGATCACGGTGAGCTTAGAGCAGAACATTTCCAGAATCAAGAGTATGTGTTTAGTGGACACTTCCATAAACGTCAACAACAGGGTAAAGTACACTATATTGGTAATGCTTTCCCACACAACTATGCAGATGCTTGGGACGACAATCGTGGTATGATGATACTTGACCGAGAAAACGATGCTGAGCCAGTATATCTAGACTGGAAAGACTGTCCTAAGTATCGTACAACTACACTTAGTAAGTTACTAGATCCTAATCAAGACATTATTAAAAATAATATGTATCTACGTGTTACTATTGATGTTCCGATTAGCTACGAAGAAGCGCAGTTCATAAAAGAAACTTATATCAGTCAACATCATTGTAGAGAGATTACTCTTATTCCACAAAAACAAATAGAAGAAATTTCAACCGAACTTGATATTTCAACATTTGAAAGTGTTGACGAGATTGTGTCTAAAGAAATTACTGCAATTGACTCTGAAAACTTTAATAAGAAAATGCTACTGGACATTTATAACGAATTATGATAAGAATTAAAGACTTAACCGTAAAAAACTTTATGAGTGTGGGCAATCAAACCCAGGCTGTAGATTTTAACAAAGAACAACTAACACTTGTGCTTGGTGAGAACTTAGATCAAGGTGGTGATGACACAGGATCACGCAACGGTACTGGTAAAACTACTATCATCAATGCACTATCGTATGCGTTGTATGGTACAGCACTTACAAACATCAAACGCAATAACTTGATTAACAAAACTAACTCAAAAGGTATGTTAGTTACACTACATTTCGAAAAAGATGGTGTTGATTATCGAATCGAACGTGGTAGATCGCCTAACGTACTCAAGTTTTATATCAATGATCAAGAACAAGAGATGATTGACGAGTCACAAGGCGACAGTCGCAAAACACAAGAATCAATTAATGTTCTACTGAACATGAGTCACGATATGTTTAAACATATTGTTGCTCTAAACACATACACTGAACCGTTTTTAAGTATGCGGCAGAACGATCAACGTGCAATCATTGAACAACTATTAGGTATTACTATCCTTAGCGAAAAGGCTGATAATCTTAAAGAGCAAGTTAAGCAAACAAAAGATGCAATAACATCTGAGACTTTGAAAATCGAAGCTATTCAAACAGCTAATGAAAAAATTGAAGTTACAATTGAAAGTTTGAAGAAGAATCAACGTGCATGGCGTGCAAAACAAACATTAGACACTGAAAGATTATCTAAATCTATAGAAGAGTTAGAACATTTAGACATTGATTCTGAATTAGATTTGCATGAAAAATTAGCAAATTGGAACGAACATAACAACTCTATTTTGGCTCTTAAAAAAGAATTAAGCACATTAGAGCCAGCACTATTACGTGCTGACAAGAGTGTAGAAAAAGCAAAAAAAGACATCGCAAATCTTGAAGATGCAACTTGTTATACTTGTGGACAAGAGCTTCATGCAGACAAAAAAGCTGAAATTGCCGAAAGTAAAAACAAAGAACTTGTTGATGCAACTGCATATGCACAAGAGATTAATACAAAATGTTTAGAAGTTACTACAGCACTCGAAAAGATTGGTAACATCAATGGACGTCCTACTACATTCTATGAAACTGCTAAAGAAGCATATGATCATAGACAAAATGTTGATAATTTAAAACAAGCTCTTGACTTAAAACAATCTGATGTTGACCCGTATCAAACTCAAGTAGATGACTTGACTAATACTGCACTACAAGAAATTGACTGGGCTTCAGTTAATGAGCTAACGTCTTATAAAGAACATCAAGAATTTTTATTAAAACTACTTACAAACAAAGATAGCTTTATTCGTAAAAAGATCATTGAACAAAATCTTACATATCTAAATAATAGACTTACATACTATCTTGACAAGCTAGGCTTACCTCATCAAGTACAATTTTTAAATGACCTAAGTGTTGAAATTACACAACTAGGACAAGACTTAGACTTTGATAACTTGTCACGCGGTGAACGCAACAGACTTATACTAGGCATGAGTTTTGCGTTCCGTGATGTTTGGGAAAGCCTATATCAAAATGTTAATTTATTATTCATTGACGAACTTATCGACAGTGGCATGGATACTGCTGGAGTAGAAAATGCTCTAAGTGTTCTTAAAAAGATTGGTAGAGAGCGTGATAAAAATATCTATCTTATCTCACACAAAGATGAATTGATTGGAAGAGTTAATTTTGTAATGAAGGTTATCAAAGAAAACGGATTTACAAGTTACGAAAATGACATCGAGGTAATGGATTAATGCCTAACGATATACACGATTCTCTTGTAAATGCATATCTTGATTATTTTAAAGCAAACGAAAAATTTGTAGCTAAAAATAGTGTAAGAACACATCGTGCAGTAAGAAAATGTTTACGTGAAATACGTGCATTAGCAAAGATTCGTGCAGAACAAATACATGTTCATCATAACACTACAAGAACAACCAGAAAATAGGCAAAAAACTTTAGGCATACATATATATTTGATGCAGTGGACATATAACGGTAAACAAATTGACGAAATACCAGACGAGTACGAAGGCTTTGTTTATCTTATCACAAATACCACTACAGATCAAAAATACATAGGCAAAAAACTAGCAAAATTTAAAACTACTAAGCCACCACTCAAAGGCAAGAAAAACAAAAGGCGCGGCACTAAAGAAAGCGATTGGCGTACTTACTGGGGATCCAGTGATAGACTAAACGCAGACGTAGCTGCACTAGGCGAAGACAAGTTTACAAGAGAAATATTATACCTATGTAAAGGTAGGGGCGAAATGTCCTACATAGAGGCAAGAGAACAGTTTGATAGGCGTGTGCTTGAAACTGATGAATACTATAATGGTATTATCAATGTTAGAGTAGGCGGTTCAGACAAACTCAAACAGGCATTGCTAGAACAACACATCCAGGCAAAACAATCTAACACATAAGGTTGGCGGGCCAGATTAATTTACCGCTGTGGAAAAAGCTCTCGTATAGAAGCACACGTACATATTGAGCCGCGTCTGGTAATAAGGCGTTGGATTGATATAGGTTGAATGTTAGCAGTCGAAAAACACAACACAGTACATAAAAACCCTTTAGCACTAGGAACGAAGCGAGGGAATAATGTTACTTAAACTGTACATTAACTAGCTTAATGTATATTATAAGCAACACAATGTCGACGTAGGTTGGGAAAGGTCAGAGCCCATTGTACTTTGTGTATAAACAATTACCTACTTCCAA